>Ga0209542_10017773_pt1 | contig 11604 bp, 8 predicted proteins | sample RifCSPhighO2_01_FD_184028 | JGI IMG/M metagenome (GOLD analysis project Ga0209542, IMG submission 184028) | Soil microbial communities from Rifle, Colorado - Rifle CSP2_plank highO2_0.1 (SPAdes) (version 2) | ecosystem: Environmental > Terrestrial > Deep subsurface > Rock core/Sediment ...
GAAGTCTACTTCTGCCGGCCGAAAATAGCGGGAGTCAATTTCCACTAAAACTTTTCCAGTATCTGCATCAATTCCTTTTTCTTCCACTCCAGTACCTTCCCAACGCAGATTGATTCCTGCTCGTTTAAAGGCTGCTTCGGTAAATTCTCGAACAGAATGCGCTTCACCGGTAGCAATCACAAAATCTTCCGGCTTCTCCTGCTGAAGCATCAGCCACATTGCTTCGATATAATCTCTGGCGTGGCCCCAGTCTCGTTTAGCATCAAGATTACCTAAGACAATCTTGGCAGGAATTCCTGCTTTGATTTTAGCCACCCCTAATGTAATTTTTCTCGTAACAAAATTTTCTCCCCGCCTTTCTGATTCATGATTAAATAGGATGCCATTGCAGGCAAACATTCCATATGCTTCACGATAATTAATCATAATCCAATACGCATAAAGTTTAGCCACGCCATACGGACTGCGGGGATGAAACGGGGTACTCTCTTTCTGAGGAGTTTCTTGAGCCAAGCCAAAAAGTTCGCTGGTGGAAGCTTGATAGATGCGGGTATTTTTCATTCCTAGCATACGCACTGCTTCTAACAGGCGCAGTACCCCCAAAGCATCAGAATTAGCAGTATACTCCGGCACTTCAAAAGAAACTTGTACGTGGCTCTGGGCAGCTAAGCTGTAAATCTCATCAGGATTAACTGCCTTGAGTATAGAGATGATGCTGCTAGAATCAGTCATATCCCCGTAATGCAGGGAAAAGTTCTTATTCCGGCGAAGAAGATCAAGATAAATATTCTCCAGCCTCTCGCGGTTGAACGAGCTGGTTCTTCGCACAATGCCATGCACTTCGTAACCTTTCTCTAAAAGAAATTCTGCCAAATATGAGCCATCCTGGCCAGTCACTCCGGTAATCAACGCTCTTTTCATGATACAAATTCGGCCATATTTTGCTTTATAAGGGTTGTGTAATTGTGGGACAGAAGGGGGTTGTAGTTTATATCTTTAGCCGCCGTAAAGTATAAAAAGAAGTGGCCATTCATATTACCCGATGGATTTGAGCTTGTATGTAAAAGAAGGTGAATGGGTGAAAGTATTAAAAGTTCCTAAGTATGTAGTCCGGGATCTTCTTCGAGACAGATTAAGCAGAAGCGAGATAGACAGAATCAATAGATTGGCCGAAAAAACAAGCATGCCCCAGACATTTAAGGCCGGAAGCGTGATTGTAGATTTTAACACTAAAACCACGCAATGCTTCCAAGCAGGACTGGATGTAAAGAATCTAGAGCCTACGTGGGATATTCTTGTGGAAAAAGTAGGAATAAAAAACTATTAATCCTGTATACACCAACCATCTTCTTTAGCATATTCGCGTTGTTTATAGAGTATAGCAGATAATTGTGTTCTTCTCATTTCTGAATTTTCTTAGATGGCCATTCACCTTGTCTTATTTCAAGCTTTCCTTAACAATCTTCTTTTCTTCTTCAGTTATTCCGTAAAGCTTGTAAACTAATTCATCTATTTCGCAGTCTGTTTTCTTGATTTCTGCCTCAATCTTTATTTTCTCATCGGGGGATTTATCTTTAAGTTCGTTGAGGCGTTTGTTGAGGGAGAGGATTTTGTCTACTAATCTTATCAGGGGTTGTTGCTGTGGTTCTGGTACTGTTTTGATAGGCAAATCCTCTATTTCAAAAGTTCTTAATTCTATAAAACCTCCACGCATAGCGGTAAGGCCATACTTAGTTCTAGTGTAATAAGCAATAACTTTAGAATTTAAAATGCCGAGTAAATAACCCATTTTTATTTTTCTATCTTTAGAATGAATCACATAAATAGTGTTAACAGGGATATACTTATCATTATTTAATAATGTAGCTGTTGGAACAAAACAAATTTTCTTCAGAAGAATAGCCGGAACACCAATAAGCCATTCTTTTCTTCTTTTAATCTTATTATCGGTGGGATTAAAGCCGTATTTTCTGATATCTTTGTTAGTAAGCGCAAGACACTCCCCAGAATTATTTATGTCTTTGCTAGTTGGTTTAGCTCGGTATATCTCTATTACCCGGTCTCCTTCTATTTTTGAAATTACATCTCTTTGTGAAGAATTAATATTAAAGATGAATTGTTTTTCTGGAATTAATTCTGATTGTTTTATCTCTTGACTTGAAGATTTCTCTAACTCAAAAGAAGAAGGAGAATACATTTTTATTTTAGAATTTGTTTTAGATTTTACTTTTTGTAAGATCACAATGTATGGATAAGTTGAAACATCACCAAAAACACTTAATTGAGAAACATCAACTACTTTTAAGATAGTGTAATCTAGAAGTAGCTTTCTTAGAGGAAAACCATATTTGGTTATTGCAAATTTGTTAGGGGTAATTAACCCGATATACCCCCCTTCTTTTACAAGTTTAAACGCTAATTCATAAAAGAGTACATAAAGATCATATTGTTGATAGGCAGTTTTGTAATTTTCTTCAATAAATGCTTTCTCTTTTTTTGGTAAATTTCTGTTATTTACATACGGCGGATTCCCCACCACGACATCGAATCCTCCCTTTTCCATGATTTCTTTGAACTCTTCTTTCCAGATAAAAGCTTTATACCCCGCAATAGCTTTGTCCTCAATTAAACTATTTCCTACGCGGATATTCTCTCTAAGTACAGGTAACGATTTTCCTCCTTCCGCCATCTTCAAGGAAAGATTAAACTTGGCAATTTCCACCGCCCGCTCATCTAAATCTACTCCAAAAATACAATTTAGCAGCAGTTCTTTTTTTTCTTCATAAGTTAAACTTCGTTTTAATACTTTTTCGCTTTCCTCAACCAGAACATCAAAAGCAACCCGTAAAAAGCTTCCTGAACCGCAGGCAGGATCAAGAATCTTCACTTTTTTTATTCCTTCAAACGATTTTCCTTGAAGATACTCTCTTATCGTATTGTTTATAATATAATCCACAATATATCTCGGTGTGTAATATATCCCTTCTCTTTTTCTTTTTCCGAAATCTTCTTTTTCTTTAAATCGTTTCTTTCCTGTTTGCACGTGGCCGATAAAATTCTCATATGTTTTCCCTAAGATATCGGCTTCAATACTCTTAAAATCATAGGCCACCTTTCCTTTAGGCTCTCTTAACTGTTCAATCACCACAAGAATCTTGGCATCATCAATCTTAAATTCATCACAATCTCCTTTGTCAAACAAATCACTGTCATAAATTCGGCGGTATTCAACAAATATTTCTTGAATCTTGTCCAATAGCCATCCCGGTTTGAGGCTAAACCGTTCATTTTTATCGAGCATCAGTTGTTTTAAATGCGGTTCATGTATCTCTTTGTCTTCACAAAAGCAGATAAAAATAAACCGATCGATAAACCGCTGAATCTCTTCTTCTATATGCATGAACTCTTGCTTGTCTTCAAAATCAAATCGATTAAACCGGCTGTTTTCCTGAATATTGCTCAATAATCGCTCTCTCCAATATTTCATATCTTCCAGCAGCCGTACATCTACGGGGATGGTTTTAGTATGTTTTAATAATCTCGAATACAGAATATTTTCTTTTCCTGCGGTAGCCCAGTGCTCCTTTTCAAAAGCAAGCAATAATCCAATGTCCTCATCTTTAGCGGTAAGAAGTTCAAGTCGTGCTAATTCTGCTTCTCGAGGCACTCGCCATTGCACTTGGCAAGCTAAAATAACTACCTGTTTGAAATTGGTTAAAATAGCAAAATCTTTTTGTTTACCATATCCATAAGCCAAAGCCTGTTTGTAGTAATCTTCATCATCAAAAATATCTTTGATTGGTGCTTTCGCTTCAACTATAAACTGTGAAATGCCATTGTTACATACCACATAATCAATTCGTTTTCCGCTTTGAGAGACTTCTGTTTTAAATTCTGCTGGATTATCAGTATTCCAATGAAGAATATCTCGTATTAGCGGAATAATCAGGCTTTGACAGGCTTGTTTTTCATTTCCAATGAAACTTTTATCATCCTTATAGTTATGATATAAATCAATTAACTTTTGCAATATTTTTTTAGCTTCTGTAATTTCCATAATCTCGTTAAGAAAACCGCAATTTATAAACATTCACCAAGAATTCTTTTATTAACAATAGTTTATGTTTTTCAGTTGCTAAAATCTTATAAACTGCCCCCCCGGTTTCAGACAGATGCAACTGCCTATCCGGTTAATGGAAGATTCCTTCGGAGAAGATGAATTCAAAGCAGTGATGGATTGCCTGAGAAGCGGCCAATATACTCAAGGCAAGCTTGTAGAAGAATTCGAACAGAAATTTGCCCAATGGAATAATTCCAAATATGCAGTTATGGTTAACAGCGGCAGCAGCGCCAATCTTCTGATGGTTTTCATGCTCAACCATAAATTTGGTTTGCAGGACGGCGATGAGGTGATTGTTCCTTGTGTTACTTGGCCGACGACAATTTATCCTTTGATCCAATATAACCTCACTCCAGTTCTCTGCGAGGTAGACGAAGGATTTAATCTTGACCCAGACTCTTTAAACCGGATGATCAGTCCCAAGGCTAAAGCCGTCTTTCTTGTTCATCTCCTCGGTCAGCCGGCGAAAATCGAAGAGATAAAAAGAATCTGCGAAAAAAATAACCTTCTTCTGATCGAAGATTGCTGTGAAAGTCTTGGAGCAATTTACCGCGGAAAAAAAGTAGGCAATTTCGGAAAGATGGGCAGTTTCAGCTTCTACTTCGGCCATCATATGACCACAATCGAGGGAGGGATGATTGTTACGGATGATGCAGAAATCTGTGACCTTCTGAAATCCAGCCGTTCTCACGGCTGGGTGCGAGACAGTCCGAGACAGCATCTTTATCCGCAATATGAGAACAAAAATTTTCTCTTTGATATGCTCGGCTACAATCTGCGCAGCACTAATCTTAATGCAGCTATCGGCTTAGCGCAGCTGGCAAAGCTGGATGAAAGCATTAAAATCAGAATAGAAAATAATCGGTATTTCCTGGAAAAAGTAAAGTCTCTAAGATTAAAATTCCAACAAGTAAATCTTGCTGAAACTACTTCCTTCTGTTTTGCTATTCTGTTTGGCAGTAAGGCAGAAAGAGATTATATCCTTAGAAATATCAGCACAAAAGAGATAGAATCTCGTCCTATGGTAGCTGGCAATCTTCTTCGCCAGCCAGTCTTTCAATCATTCGATGTTCAAAAGATGCGGGCCGACCGCACTCCTTTCGCCGATGAAATCCATGACTGCGGAATCTACCTGCCAAATAACCAGTTTATGACCAAAGAAAAGATTGATTATATGCTAGATTCCATCCAGCAGATGCGGAAAGAGTTCAGTCTATCTGGCAGAACATAAGCGGATATTGCATACAGCGAATAATGCGAATTAACCTAATCCCCATTCCCCGGTTTATTCAAATCGCATCAAAGTGCATCCCTTGCAGACTTCCCGTTGGTTCTTTCGGAATTCTTTGAATCCTCGGCCGTTCCAGATTTCCTCCAGCGGCCGTTCAAAAATGTTGTCTATCTTATGCCGAGGCAGGCCGAAGCAGCAGGGAGTGACATCTCCGTCAATGGTGATATGGCAGACATCGTAAGTGAACGGGCAGTATTTCATATTGCGAAAGGCAAACCTTCTGATCCCTAAATACCGATCGTATAACGAAGAAACAGGAATCTTAAATTTCATATTCTTTATCTTTTTATAAAGGGAAATCTCTTTTTCGGCAGGCAGGTAATCATAAACGTCATTGGATTTTTTGTCAAGATGTATCAGCTCCACCTGATCAAAGTCGATTTTTTCTGCGTAATTAATCAGAGGGATTATCTGATCATAGTTTCCAGTATGAACTACCGTATTAAAAAACAGCTTCATCTTGCTTCCCGCTGCAGTCCTCTCTTTTGCCAGCATTTCCATGGCAAATAACAATTTACTGCTGTAAGGATGGGCTTTATTTTCTCCAGGAGAAATCTCTTCTATAGAAACCCTCAGCGTATCCATCCCTGTCCCCAGCAGTAATCTTCTCTGGTCTTCATCGATAAAGATAAATCCATTAGTGGTTATGGAAACAATTTTTCCCTTGCTTTTTACATATCTAATCATCTCATAGATATGGGGGTGGATAAAGGACTCGCCATAACTACCAAAGCTGATTTCCTGAACCGAAGGAAGCAGTTTATCGATTATTTCTATAAATTTTCTCAGCTCTATCCCGGTTTCAGGAATTTTTAATTCCCTGCGTTTGCACATCTTGCAGTTGAGATTGCATCTATTTGTAGCTTCGACATTGACCTGTCTGGGTATCTTTGGCACAAAATAGAAAAATTTTCGAGCATAATCTGTAGTGAGTAACTCTGGTCGTATCCCCCACAAAGAGTCCATCGTTCACCGTTAAAATTTCTACTAATTCTTCTTATCCATGCACTTTTTTTAATAAACTTTTCTAAACCGAAGGAGTATATTAAACGCACTCCACATATGATATGGAAGTAGGAATGGATCATATCGCAGGATAATCCCTAATAAATCTAATCCTCTTCGCCACAACGGTTTTTTAGGATCAAGTAGGATGCCATAAGACCTGCTTTTAAGATTGGCTAAAAAGAACATTTTTATCATCGCTTCTTTGGTATAATCGCCTTTTTCAAAAGAAAGCTTCAGCCGATTGGTAAAGTTATACTGGAAACCTTCTTTCCAGTCAGTTATAAAACGGATATTTTTGTCTCGGATATACTCTTCATACACTGCAGTTTTGGGGTAGACAGATAACGGGTACCATAGGGCCACATCCAGCCCCAATCTCCTTGCTTTTTTTACCGAGCCCATATCAATCTTAAACGTGCTTCCCGGCAAGCCGATGATAAAATTGCCGATGACGATTATCCCTTCTTTTTTGAGCATTAGAATTGCCCGGATGATGTCCTCTATTTTTTCTCCTTTCTTGATGCGGTTGAACACATTTTCATCGAGGCTTTCGATGCCTAGATTGACCAGATAGCAGCCGGATTTTTTCATTAATTTCACCAACTCCTCATCCATGATATCTGCGCGGATACCATTGGGACAGGACCAGCGCAGATTAGTCTTTTCTGCAATCAACCGGCGGCAGAATTCTTTGACCCTATTGATGTTCAGCGTGAAATTATCATCTACTATTTGGAATTCTCTGATGCGATGGCGGACTGTCTTCAGCTCTTTAATCAGGTTGTCGACAGTGCGGGGCACCCATTTTTTATTGACCAGCTGAACCGTGCAGTAGATGCAGTTGTAAGGACAGCCCCGACTGGTCAACAGAGGATAATTTCCGATTTTTTTTAATGGTATATCGAACGAATCAAAATCCGGGTAAGGGAGTTCATCCAGATTTATTGCTGTTTTTCGGCGGGGATTAATCCGGATATTATTTCCGCTGCGGTAGACCGCTCCCTCAATGTTCTTCATACTTTTTCCTTGTATAAATTCCAGCAGAGACTGTTCTGCATCGTTCATGAAACTGACATCGAAGAGGGGATTATCTTTCATAAAGTTATACTCATCAAGGCTGACGTGGACTCCTCCGGCAATTAAAGTTGCTCGGGGGTTGATCGTCTTTACTTTTTTCATTATTTCTACTGCCTTGGCCAGCCCCAAGGTTTTGATGGAAATGCCGACAATATCATAGTCTTTAGCCTGCAAAAGCCTCTTTTCTTCATCCCCCGGCTGGTTCAGAAAATCGATGATTTTTACTTCAAAGCCATGCGTTTTCAGATTGGCGGTTAAATAGCATAATCCCACGTTGTATCCAAGGGAAAGCCCCGGCGGGTTAATTAGTAAGATGTTTCTCATGAGATAATCCCTTGCTTGGCTCAAGTAAGCGTTTATAAGTTTTATGAAGGGGAAACGGATATACCCCCGACCAAAGCCACTCCAAAAGCAAAAACTTTAAAAGAAAGAATGGCTCCAACTGATTGTGGATTGGAAAAAAGAAGGAAGAAGTGCTTTTTGGCTTGCGGTTCTTTTTTTAGCGGTCTTCCTCTTCTTAGGCGCGGGAAAGATTTTCAATCACCAGCTTACGCACCCTTCTCCCACTGGCATGATGGCCGCAGATGCATTCACCCATAACTGGGTAGCTCAAAATGTTTATGATACCCAATACATCGACCGCCCGCCGGACTATGCTTTCAGCAGCCGGGCAGAAGCAGAGAAAAACGCAGGCGGCTACAAGCTGTTTCATCCGCCGGTTTTACCATTGCTCACTGCTTCTCTTGCTCAGTTATCCGGCCTCAATCTTTATGATGTCAATATCATATTTGTTTTTCTCTTTATCGTTTTGATGGTGGCGCTTAGTTATTTCATCCTTGCACGGTTTAATGAGACCATCGCCTTGTTCTCTCTTCCTCTCGCCCTGCTCTTTTTGCAGCGTAAATTCTTTATTTCTCTCTCATGGGGCTGGTGGGATTTTATAACCGGAGAGCTTTTTCTGTTCGCAATCATCTTGTTATTGCTCGCAGAAAAGTTCCCTCTGCGTTATCTTTTCACCGCAGTGCTCATTACTGCGGCTTTTATGTCTCATGGAGTAGAAACCATCTACGCAACAGTTTTTATTGTTATCCTCTTAGTTTTCATATTCCTGCTGGAAAGAAAAGAATTTAAAGGCATTTTCTGGGAACAGCTCAAGGCCGCAGCTGTGGCATTGGTGATCATAGTTTACCCCCTTAATCTTTTTCTCAATACCTGGAGCAAGATCGGCGGCTCCCAGATTCTCAGCATGGGCTATTCAGAATTCATGGCCACCCACGGCTCAAACTATTTTATCTTTTTCTCCGAGTTTGCAGGATTTAGGATACTGATTATCGCTGGCCTGCTTCTTGCCGGGTACTTCTTTGCCAGAAAAAAAAGTGCTCTTCTCAGCTATTATCTCTTTGTCGTTTTTATGAGCCTCACTCCGTATCTTTATTTTACAACCGGAGAAAGAAGCTTCCAATGGCGCTTTCTCTGGCCGATTTATCTTTCCGTAGCTTTGGGAGCAGCAGTCTACGCGATTTACCTCTTATCCAAAAAAGTAGTTCCCTCTGCAGCAGCCCATTTCGCTAAGCCGGCGATGTTTATTATCTTATCGGGAATATTCATCTGGCTGGTCCTGCCTCTGCCGTTTCAAGGAGCAGGATTGGTTGATGCAAAAGATTACGCCTCTTACACCTGGACACAGCAGAACACTGGCATTTATAATAAATTCTTGATTCTTTACTCGCCAATCAACGATCAGATCAGCCGGCTTTATCTGCTGGAGCGGGATATGTTTATCTCTACGGCCGAAAGCTGGAATGCCATGCAACTAGGCAACAGTAAGTTGGAAATTCTGAAAGACTATAATCATGCAGGATTTTTCTGCAAAGATGAAGCCTGCCCTTTCTTTGGGGAATCGCAGTTTACTCAGGAATTAGAAAAGACAAAATCTGCATACTTCAAAAATCTCAGTATCTGCCAGATGGATTATATTTACCTTCCCCTGAAGAGCCAACAGGAAATCTTTAATAAAAACGTTCAATATCTTCAATACTTAGTCCAAAATAACATCACTCAAATCGTTTTCCAAAATGAAGCGGCCGTCATCGGCAAAAATATACTGAAAGGTGAGGCATGTGAATCCAGATTTAAGCAATAAAGAAACATCGGCATTAAAGAAAACTTTGAAAGCTGAAGGGAAGAGGATGCTTATTACGATAGCAGTAGTCCTAATAATTATTCAAATCGCGTTCTACAAAGAATCTTTCTTTAACGTGGCCAAGTTCAGCCTTTCTTTCCTTTACTTTTCCCTGCTTCCCGGTTATGCTTTGATGATGCTCTTGGCCGACCAGCTGAAGCCAGAACTGCGCATCATTCTCTCTTTCCCAGTCGGATTAGCAGTCTATGCGATTACAGGTTATTATCTGAACATGATTTGGCCGATAAAGTATCTTCTAGTTATTCCTCTAGCTGTAATATTAACCTGCGGAGTAGTTTATTATTATAAAACTAGAAAGATAACAGCTAAAGAAAACATTCCTTAATTCAATCCACAATCCTATACTCCGCAAACTTCTCTCTGGCCCGCTGCCAGTCTTCCATTGTTCCTTTGGCCAGCCGCCAGGTGCTGTAAGTCCAAGCCATATCCAAACAGTGGTCGATATTGTTATAGTTAAACAGGCCGTTTCTTCCTAAGCTTACTATTCCTTCGCTGTCCAGAAAATGGATCAATCGATGGACATTTTTCTTATAATGCTTGTCATAGACAGGATAAACTTTATTAAATCGCAAAAACAATTTTTCTGATATTTCCTTGGCATCCGCAACTATCCCTGCTTTGCCTAAATCGTCTATTGCTCGGGAAACTATCTGTTCCTTAGGCAGTTTGTTAATCTCCGGATTAGTAATCTCTGCGCATAATACGGTTTTCTCTGCCGGAACAGTATACGGGCTGAAACTTTTCTGCTCAGACAGTCGATTAAAGGAATATTCAATCTCCGGAAAAAAAATCCAATTATCTGTAATCACCTGAGGTTTGTCAAAGAAGAGATAAACCAAAGATAAATCATTATATCTCAATCCCGCACTAACCTCTTTGATCTCTTCTGGTGAACGGGAGTAAACATCAACAAAGCTTTCCAAGGGGATAGTGCTTACCAAATGCTTGCAGATATAAGCTCCTTCGTCTGTCCGGATGCTGAACATTCCCCCTTTCTTTTCTATCAGCACAACTTTCTGGTTGAGTAGGATTTCTCCTCCTTTGATTTCAATGCTTTCTGCCAGCTTTTCCATAAATTGCTTCATTCCGTATTTAGGATAATAAAATTCGCGGGCATTAACCTTTGCCTGCCCTTCTTTTTTCGTACTCTTGAGCAGACCACCAATGTTTGGCAGGGGAATGCGAATCTCTGCAATATCTTTGCTTAGCTCATCCGGATGAGCCCAGACTTTTTTAGCATAGCCCTCGAAGAGAATGTTATAAACTCTTCTTCCAAAGCCTTTGACCAGATAATCTTCAAAAGTCTCATCTTTCTTGCCCAACAGGTTATATCTTACTAAACTTTTAGCCAAGCTCAGAGGAATCATCGCTCCGTTATACGCTGTGCGCAGGCTGATATTCTTCAGCATTTCTAACGGTTTAATGGGAAACTGAAACTTTTTCCCTAAGAAGAATAAACTATTCACTTTTTTTACTATTAAATTATCTTCGCCATTGATGGATTTGAACTCTTCCATCACTCCGGGCAGAAGAGAGAACAGCTTGTGCGGCCCGAAATCGATGATAAAATCATTGCGCTGGAAAGAAGAGGCTATCCCCCCGACAAAACTGTTTTTCTCTAGAACAAGAACAGAATTCCCCCCTTTATTCAGCAGTTCTCTGGCCGTAAATAATCCAGTGGCTCCGGCCCCTAAGATGATTGTATCGAATTCCTGCGCCATGCTTCACTGCCGGCCAAATCAGAGTATATTAAGTTTATGCTGTTTCAGTCAATAGGTAGGCAAGTAGCGTTGGTGCGAAGGTAGTTTTTTTATAGTATCAGTCAACTTGTGCCATCTAATTTTTTAAGTTCTAAATATTCCCGTAATGCGGATTTGTCATATCGTGCCCGTTGTCCCCGTAAAA
>Ga0209542_10017776_pt1 | contig 11602 bp, 19 predicted proteins | sample RifCSPhighO2_01_FD_184028 | JGI IMG/M metagenome (GOLD analysis project Ga0209542, IMG submission 184028) | Soil microbial communities from Rifle, Colorado - Rifle CSP2_plank highO2_0.1 (SPAdes) (version 2) | ecosystem: Environmental > Terrestrial > Deep subsurface > Rock core/Sediment ...
ATGAGGTTATACTAAATAATTATGATTTAAATATTATACGGAAAATATAAAATATAATCCTATAACTACAAAGTATTTGCATGTCTTACCTAAAGCAGTTATTATGAATAATCTTGATGCATTATACTTTGCTATTCCTAAGGCGAATGTCAATAGGGGGGCTGGGAAAGGCAAGAAATTGAAGATAAATATCCCGTATGAGCCGTATTTATGTATGAAACGCCTTGACTGATAAACCTTTTTCTTTGAAATTATGTGTAAAATATATGGGCTTATCTTTAATCCTATCGCATAATTAAGAAACTGAGCTAACATATATCCAAGTAAGGCAGAAATTAAGGCGAGAAAAATTATATTCCCCTTTGTCAATCCATAATAAAATATAACTTCATCTGGAGAGGGGACGAAGAATATTCCTCCTATAAAATGCGCATAAAACAATCCTGAAGGGGTTGTATTAATTATGTTTTCCTTTATCGTATTAGTTATTTTTTCTGCATGGGGGATATTAGTTATCAGATCATACCAAAAAGCTGAAAAAAATAGCCCGAATAGTATTATTATGAGAATGGCTGAAACTGAAACTATAAGAGTTTTTATCTTTTGACCATGATGATTTTCTTCAATAAAATAATAATCTCTCATTGAACAGATATGGAAATCGCACTTTTTATAGATTTACAAAACAACATTTAGTAACTATCTAGTAAAAACTTAAGTCATTGATGCATAATGAGGCTATTATCTTTTAGATGACTATATCCTTTTACGGTTTTATGTTCTTATTTAAGAATCTTTAATAATAAGAGGACACAATGTCCGACATCTTTATAATATGTTGCTCTAAAAATAGCACTATATTACAAAAGTTCTTTTTTTAGTCGCTTTTTAACAGCCCAAGTAGTTTTCCATTAGATAAGAAAAACTCGACAAATAGAAAGTTTTATAAACATTATATTTTATAATGAAATATAACAAAATGGTTCAGAATATAATTGATATAGGGGAGAATGAAGATAGAATTCTTAATATAGTGAAAGCCAAATATAGTTTAAAAAATAAATCTCAGGCCATTGCGTTTATTGCGAGTAAGTATGAAGAAGCATTTTTAGAACCAGAACTTAATCCAGAATTTTTAATGAAATTAAATGAAATTAAAAAAAGTAACGGATTAACCTTTAATAGCGTTAGTGATTTGCGAAAACACATAGAAAAAAATGCGTGAATTCGAGATAAAGCCCGAGCTCGAAAGAATTCTTAAAAAGTTATTCAAGAAAGACAAGAGTATGTATGAACAGATAATGAAAAAAATTGAGGAAGTAGTAGATTCTTACGATGTTGAACACTATAAAAATCTAAGATATAATATGAAAGATTCAAAAAGAGTACATATAGGCCATTTTGTTTTAGTTTTTAGCTATGATAAAAAATTAGATTTTTTGTCCTTTGAATATTTTGATCATCACGATAATATTTACAAAAGAAGATAATTTGTTACGTAATATGATGGCCAAAAAAATCAGTCATATTTATAAGTTGTGAGACTAAAGTGCCCCACGATGTGATTTTGAGTTTTTCAAAAACGTCTCAGAATGTGAGAAATTAATGAATATTAACTTAAGCAACTTTAGCTATGCACTCGCTAGAAAGAAAAACCAAAAATAAGAATTATTGTTCTTCGCCAGCTGCAGTTGTATCTGCTGCCTGAACGTCTTCAACGTCTTCGTCTTGTTCTACAAATCCTAACTGATCTGCATCTTGGATTATTTCTTTTTCAACTTGTTGCTCTTTCTGAACAAGTTCTTCGTCTGAAACATGATCTTCTTTAATAGGAGAGATTTTTCCGCCTATTCTTCTAGGCAGAGGTCTATTGATTGTTATTGGAAGTGCTCCTTCTGTAAACTCTATTTCTGCTATTTTTAATGGGTCGTATTTTATTTCTTTAAGCTTTTCTTCTGAAATTTTTAACAAAAGTGGTGCATCCATTGCTATTTGCAGAGCTCTCGCGCCCATTATTCTTGCAATCTCATATTTCGTAAATTTTTCTTTTAACTTTGAATCCATTTTTAATCTAACTTAAATATATTTTTTAAGCTTTTGGGTAACCTCATCAAATTTTTTTGTTATAACAGACATCATATTTTCTATTTCTGCTTGGGTAAGAGGTTCTTCTCCTGATTTTTGGCATGAGTTTATTACATATTGACCATTCCACTTTGAAATTCCAAATGTAATTCTTGCGTCTGCTGCTTCTTCTTCTTCTCTTGTAGGATCTAAAATTACCGAATCTCCTATTTTAAAGAAGCTGAAAGACAGCGGGGAAATATCTTTTGTTAATGGAATGCTTTCTTTTGAATCTTTGTCATAGTCTATCTTTCCATCTTTATCCAGCATTGGAATTTTTGCATTTTTTAATGCTGCGACTGCGCCTAAAGATGCAGCATCAATTAAATTTCCATCATCATTAATAGGATAGACGTCAATGAAAACTGTCCAGACCTTTTCGCCTTCTTTAATCACCAGTTTGTCAAGCTGAATTATATGTGACTCTCTTATAATTCTATCAACTAGTCTTGGCAATTCTATTCCTGGAAAATCTGGAGGACCCATTTCGAATCTTGGAGAGGCTAAAGGTAATAAATCTGCAGAAACTGTTAAGTTTCCCTTATCTGGAGAATCTGGATATGGTTCGCCCATAGCCATTTTTACTCCGACAACTACTTCGGTCTTTCCTATTTTTACTCTTGCAGATCCTTCTGCCTTATTAGAAACATTATATGAAACTTCTATATCTCTTAATTCTGTTAACTGTCGAGAATCGAATCTCTTTCCTTCTTTAAACATTCTTATTAGTGTTTCTTTTGTTAAATTTGATATTTCCATTATTTTTTTCCTCCATTAGATTCAACAACATCTTTTAGCGCTTTTTTCTGAACTTCATATATTTGTTTACATGCTTCTGTAGCTAATTTTGTCACTTCATTTATTACTTCTGGCTGGATTTTTCCATCTAATTGCATTAGTGTAAATTCGTCTGAATTTGCTATTTTTGCCATTGCAAAATCTGTCGCACCCTCTCCTTCTTCAAAGTCTTCTTCTTCTTTTGTTAAATCTACTACAAGATTTTTATCTAATTTCCCAACTGCAACTGAACAAATAAGATCTCTCATTGGAATGCCTGCATGAGCTAAAGCTAAAGATGCTGCATTAATTCCAGCAGTTCTTGTTCCTGCATCGGCCTGAAGAATATAGATTTGGACATCTACAACTGTGTTTGGAAATGAATTTAAATCTAATGCTGGAGACAATGCCCACTCTGTAACTTTAGAGATTTCCTGTGATCTTCTACTTGGACCAGGTTTCTTTCTATCTGAAACTGAAAAACTCAAAAGATCGTAATTACATCTTAAAACTGCTTTTTGAGGATTCTGCATGTGCTGTGGATGCAACTTTCTTGGACCATAAACTGCTGCAATGGCTATTGTGTTTCCAAATGTAAACATTGCTGACCCATCTGCATTTGGAATGATTCCCACTTTTGCTATCATCGGTCTCATTTCATTTAATTTTCTTCCGTCTGAACGCTTAAAACTTGATTCTTTTTCTTTTGCCATTTTATTTGTTCTCCTCAAACCATTTTTCAACTTTGTCCGTTAAACCTTCTATATGAACTTTATCTGTGACAAATTCTATTGCTTTTCTTGCTTTTATTTCCGCATCTACATTATCTCCTTTTATCCAAATCCATCCATTTTGCCCTACAGTTATTTGGCAACCTGTCTTGTCTTTTATTAGATTTATCATTGATCCTTCTCTGCCTATAACTCTTGGGACTCTTGAAGGAATTACTCTGAATATGAATCCGCCTTCTAATTTACCAAGACCTTTTCCTTTAAGTGTTAAATCTATTCCTTTGCTCTTTACACTCCATATCTTTGCTGAAACTACATCCCCTATTGCCAAAAATTGCTCCATTTCATTTTTGTTTACAAATCTTGGGGATTCTTCTATTGGAAGAAATGCGCTTGAAGCTGAATCGATATCTAAAAGCCAGCCATAAAATGTGATATCTGTGACCCTGCCTATAATTACATTATTTCTTCTCGGAACGAAGGCTCCGAAAATAGGGATTACTTTTATAACTCTTCCAAGTTCCTCTGCTAAACCAAATCTTATAGAAATAATGTTTTCTCCTAATCTTTTGGCTCCTTCTCCTGGCAAGTAATCTTCTCCAGAAACTATTACTTCACCTGGTACGACTACCTTTCTTTTTTTAGATTCGTCAGAACCGCTAGAATAAATGTCTTCCTCGGCATCGTGTGCCTCATTAATATCGTTTCTCATTGTAATTGTAATTTTAAACGCCAGTCAGAATAATATTAGTCATTCCTGCTGACCTTTCTTATATACTGACTATTTTTTGGGTATTTTTAAATGTTGCTATTGAAAGAAAAACAGTTACTTTATTTCTTGAGATTGGACGGTGCCGTGTGTGATATTATTAAGTTTTTCATAAAAATCAATTTGAAGGCCGGAAGGAATGTTCATTATTACTTGTAAGGAGCCGTTTGCAAGCCATTCTTCGCTTTCTTTGAAATCTTTTAGCAATCCATAAACTTGGCCTGTATATTGTGCTGGAATTGTTAGTTTTATTTTTTTAGTTTCTATTTTAATAGGAATAACTGTTTTTAATTTTTCAATAAGAGAAGGCATTTGCTGTTCTGCTGGTTTGTTATCAAAGCTGTAATGTACTTCTTCGATGGCTCTTTTTATTCTTTCTTCGGTGTATGGTCTTCCATTTTGATCGACTGCGTTTCTGATAATTAAATTTATAACTTGCTTTATTTTTGCTTCTTTTTCTGCATCTCTAAATTCTTGGGTTTTCTGAACTTCTCCTTTTTGTATTATTCTAGTTGCAATCTGTCTGAAGTCTGTTGTTCCAAATGCTTCCATTAAATCAGAAGTTGAAACATGGCTTCCTTTGTTTAAATCGTAAAAAACTGCGTTTGATTCTAAGGCCGCCATAATATCTCCCTTGCCTTCTCTTACCTTCAGAGCTTCATCTAGATTAACTTGAATTTCATAATGTTTACCCTTTACTTTAATACGGGCTGTCACACTTGGCATGTTATTGTGGAAAATAGTTGGGTTAATAAATATTTTTATTGTTGAAATAAACGAAGTATTGAAATAGTTCTGGGTCTAAAGCTTTTTATGGCTAAAAATAGATATATGATTGCAGAAGATTTTATGAAAGGTGCAATGCCTTCTAAGACTGTTAAGGAATTGTACGATGAACTTGCAGAGGAATCTAGAAATCAAATTATTGATCCCGCAAAATTAAGAAGAATGCGAGATTATAGTAATGTTGCTAACCAAGTTGTCGGTGCAGAAGTGAGTCTTGACGATAGAAAATATCTAATATAACTAACAAAGATTAGCAAAGTTTAAATACGTTGATAATTAAAACATATTATAAAAATTCTTGGGGTTAAAATAAAATGGACATGCCAACAGAGATGCAACATCAAGCAATGGGTTACGACAGAGCCGCAACCATGTTTTCTCCAGATGGACATCTCTTGCAGGTCGAATATGCTGAGAAAACTGTAAGACTTGGAAGTGCTTCTATAGGATTGGTCTGCAAAGATGGTATTGTTATTGTCGCAGATAAAAGAATTAGAGATAAACTTATAGCTCCAGAATCGGCTAGCAAAATTTTTGAGATTGATGAACATATGATTGCAACTGCTGCCGGAATATTAAGTGACGCTAGAATATTGATTGACCATGCTCAAGTGCTGGCTCAACAAAATAAAGTGACTTATGGTACCCCTGTTGAACCTATTACAATAATAAGAATGATTGCTGATAGAAAGCAAATGTTTACCCAATATGGCGGGGCTAGACCATATGGAATTGCCGTATTGCTTGCCGGAGTCAGTAAAGGACAGTCACATCTGTATACGAGTGATGTAACTGGAAATTTCTTTGCATATAAAGCAAATGCTATAGGCGAACATGATGAAAAAATTAAGGAAACACTAAGAAGCGATTATGATGAAAATATGAGTGTTGAGGATGGAATAAAGTTCTGTTTAAAGATATTTAAAGATATACTTGGTAAAAATTTTGACCTTATCAGATTTGATGTTGCTTATGTAAAGAAAAGTGAAGAGAAACTTGTAAGAATACAAGGCGAAGCTTTGAAGAAATATTCTAGGTAATTGTTAAGAAGAATATATAAATATCTTTTAAGGTTAATTTATATGAAAGTTTTATTTGTTTGTAAGGCCAATATTGGGAGAAGTCAAATGGCTGAAGCTTTTTTTAACAAAATTTCTAAAAAGAATAAAGCCGCAAGTGGTGGAACTAACGCAACAAGAGAAGGAAAGAAACTAGAAATGCATCCGCTTGTGATAAAATGTATGTTAGAATCTGGAATTGACTTGAGAAAAAATAAACCTAAAAAAATCACACTTAAGATGGTGAAGGAATCAGTAATTGTCGTTATTATGGATAACACTGGAGATTTTCCAGATTATATAAACAAAGCTAAAAAAATTATTTATTGGAATATTGAGAATCCTAAGGGAACAAATTTAGATTTTCACAGAAAAACAAGAGATGAAATAAGAAAAAAGGTTGAAGAGCTTGTAAACGAAATAGGATGATTAAGGTAACTTAAGCAATTTCCTAAAAATCATTGAAGCTATGATTGCTGTAATCAAATACCACCAAAACCATGATCCTGCAAGTGTTGTTGAAGCATATGCTGTTCTAATAAACCCAAATAGGATTATTATTGGAAGGAATGTAATTATCATTGGTTTAAATGAATGCTTGAAAGTTTCTGGTAAAAAAGAAAGAAGTTCTTTATTTAATTCCATTACTTTATCGTGGTTGCCTGCTTTTTGATGCTGTTTAATATCGTTTTGTAGTTGTTTTTGTCTTGCTTTTATTTCTCTCATTTTATCTTTATCTAAAATAAAGAAATTAACTAGAGAAATAAAGAAAGAGATTAGGATTGCGAATATAATAATAGAAATTCTCGGATACGTCTGCAATAACTCTAAGAATACCATCTTTTCTCAGTAAGAGTTAATAAAGTTAATATTTAAAGCTTGTTAAAATTTAACAATTGTCTTATCCATAAATTGCCCTTTCGATAAATTTAAATATGGATCTTAAACATAATTTTTAAAGAAGATGAATAGAGAAAACAAAATGTTACGCAAGAGAAACATAGCCTTAGCTGGACTTGTAACGCTTAATTTTTGGCTAGGGGATTTTTTAATTGTTGTTCCTGGAACAATATATGAACTAGCGCTTAACAAAAGACAAGAGATAACAAGGATGAGTATTGATGAAATAAAAGCAGAAATAAGCTATGTTGCTAAATTTGAACCTGAAAGACTTGAAGAATTAAGATTAAAAATGTATGAAGAATCAAGTTATTAACTTATACTCAACCCATAAATTTTCTCAGAGTTGGATGCATATCCATTGCGTGCTGTTGAGCTACGTTTTGGTATAATTGATACATAATCATGACCGCAAGTAAAATTGCTGTACCTGAAGTTAACGCTCCGAGAAGATCTGCAATTGCAGCAAGCAGACCGATAGCTAAACCGCCCATAATTGTGAGGGGCATTATGTATCTTTTTAAAATTGATTCTAGAACTCTTTCGTCTTTTCTAAATCCTGGAATTTGCAATCCTGAAGAAAGAATATTCTTTGCTTGCGAGGATTCATCCATTCCTGAAGTTTTTACCCAGAACACTGCGAATATTGCAGCAAAGGCCATATAGAAAATTGTATGCGTGAATGCCTGAATTATTTGTGCATTAGTTACGCTTCCTCTTATTATTGCTTCTAAAACATTGGAACTAGAAAGCCAAAATGCTAAACCTGAAATTGCTTGACCTTGAGAGAAACCTCCTAAAAATGTTGGATGACCTAACCAGTTTTCAATAAGTGTCCCAAACAATTGTAGATTTGCAGCCAGGGCAGAAACTAAAATAACTGGAAGAACAGAAGCATAGAAAAATGCTAAAGGCCATTTTATGTTGTACCCTCTTAATCTATCATAACTGAGAGGTATTTCAACTTTCAGATTCTGTGCCCAAACAACAAGTAAAAATATTAACGCAGTTACTGCAATTGCAAAAACTGCTGAAAGAGCTTCTCTGGGTGCTCCGTTTATTACTGATTGAATTATGATGAGAATATTGCCTGCACATGGAACGTTTGAAAAGTTTGTAAGACAATTTTCCCCTGCTGGACTAATAAATTGGAATAAACCTGTAAATAGTCTCCATGCGACTCCTGCTAAGATGAATAGTGAAACTCCTGAACCAAAGCCCCATTTTTGGGTAACTTCGTCCATCATTACTATTGCTATACCACCAAAAATTAATTGTAAGATAACTATTCCTGCATATCCTGGAACGGCCTGAAGACCTCCCATCAAAACAAATACCATTGCTTCAAAAATTATGAAAAAAAGAACTGCTATTTTCTGTAGTCCCTGAAAATACCTTTTACCTTCTGGGGTTTTGGTGTCTATATTCAAAATTCCTGAACCTACTAATAATTGCAATATGATCGAAGCTGTAACTATCGGCCCTACTCCTAAACTTATAACCGAACCAAAATCTGTTCCCAAAATAAGCGCGAGATACTCAAATCTTTCTAATGCGTTTTGAGCTAAACCGTAAAGAGAAATATTTGCTAAAACGAAAAAAGCTACTAATATAATAATAGTCCATTTTAGTTTTACATTGAAACTTAGCTTTTTTTCTACTGGACGCTTAACTTCCGGAAGATTATACAAAATTGCCCTGATATCTAAAGCCATGGTTTTTTTAGAAGAAAGAGGTTTTTAAACTATTCTAGAATAATTTCTCCGCCTACTTTCTTCACTTTTTCTATTGCAGATTTTGACGCTGCTGAAGCAGTTACTTTCATTTTGTCAAATGGAGAACCACGGCTTAATATTTTAAATCCTTTAAAGTCTGTTTTGTCTTTTGAAATCTGATCTAAATTAATTTCTTTTAATTTGGGAGCAACACGACCTCTTCTTAATGTTTTAGACTTACCAAAATATTTTTCTGGAAGATTTAATATCATTGTTTTTTTCTGATCTGCTCTCTTTCCTGTTCCGGCCATGCCAAATCCCCCTCTATGACCTGATCCTCTAGCTTTCTTCTTGAATCCTCTGCCATGTGAATGACTTCCTCTAAATCTTGATGACTTTGTTCTTTTTTTGACTCTCATTTTTTCTTTTTCTTTTTTAATTTTGTTAATGGTGATTTTGGGCCTTTTGGACCTTTTGGAGACTTTAAAGATCTTCTTGGTTTGCCTAATGGATTTTCCTCGAAATTTTCATCAAATACTTCTTCGTCATCTTCATCTAATCCACTCGCAATCTTGTTTGACAATATTGCGTGTTCTTCTCTTTCCGCAACCAATTCATCAGGAACTTTCATAAATGACTCTATAGAAAGACATTCTCCGCATTCTGCTGGTGGATTCTTTCCATATTCGACATGTCCGCATTCACATTCCCATAAAAATCCATCTGGAGCCATTTTATAACATCCTCCTTAAAATATCATTTATGGCGTTTTTGTTATCCCCTAATACTGCCTTTCTTGATGTTCCGAAGTGATTTTTAGAGTCTATTCCTCCTCTAGGGGGATGTAACCTAAAGAAAGGTTTAATTTCAAGATCATTAAAGTTTTTCTTTTCTAAGGACTCTATAACTTTGTCGACATCTATTTTTTTGCCTTTAACTTTTGGCATGCCTCTCTTCTGGATTAATAATGCTAAAGTTTCCTTGTTTATATCCCCGTATGCAATAAAGTTTCTTAGTTTGAGAAGTAACTTTTGGTTTTCTGCTGTTGGTTTTAATAATACTGCAGCATATTTTCTTCTTAATCTTGTTCTAAATAGAGTTTCCTCTACTTTAGTTTGCATTTCTACTAATCCTGAAATTCTGATTGCTATTATCATGTTGTTATTAGCTTTTGGTTTGTTTTTTTGAGTGCGTCAATACATGCTCTTGCAAAGTTGAATGTTGTTCTTGTTTGTCCTTCCGTATATGAATAGACATCTTTAATTCCTGCCAGTCTTAATATCTTTTTGCATTCAGCTCCAATAACTAATCCGGTTCCTCTTGGAGCGGGTATTAATCTTACTCTCACGCTTCCACATTTTCCATTTATTACAAATGGAACTGTGTGGGGATCGTTACTTCCTGGCTCTGGTGTTTCAAAACCTCTTGTTACTTTTATTACTTTTAATTTTGCATTTCTTATCGCTTTTTCTCTTGCCGGAAGAGTTTCTTTTGATTTTCCAAGACCTAGTCCCACATGTCCATTTCTATCACCTACTACCACCATTGATGAAAATGTTAAAACATTTCCTTCCATTGTTTTTTTCTGGGTTTGTCTCCAGGCTCTTCTTTTTCCACCTCCGAACTTTCCTTTTGCCTGTCCAATCAAAAGAAGATCTGTCTCCAAAGTTAATAGTTTGTCAACTATTTCTGGCTCGAGTATTTTTCTGTGCTCTGTAAGTACTACATCTATATTCTTTACTTTGCCTTCTTTTACCATTCTTCCAAGTTCGGTTTTAGGCTTCCAATAATCAACTTTCTCTCTTATTTTTTCTCTTTCTCTTGCTGCTTCTTTCTCTTTGGGAGTTTCTACAATTTTATCGGATTCTTCGAGCTTCTCTATTTGCTTTTCTAATTTTTCCGTTTCTTCGGGTGTTGCTTCAATAAGATCTTTTGGGGAATTTCTTGTTTCTTTTTTTGCCATTATATTTTCTCCTTCACTTTCTCAAATATTGCGTTCAATTCTTTTTTCGATTTTATTTCTTCAACTGATGGAAGAATTTTTGCGTCATGATTTATATTTAAACCTGAATCTAAGACTCCTTTAAGGACTGCATAAATTCTTGACTTTTTAATGTTTCTATGCATACCTATATCTAAAATTAAATCCTGCTTTAATTTTCCCTTTAATAATTTTCCAAGAAGAAGACCCGTTAAATATGCTGCAGACTTGCTTTTTAGACTGCCCGACTTATCTTCTGGCCATCCTTTTGACAATAAATCTTTAGAAGTAACTGCCATTATTGTTGAATCTTGGGCTACCTTAGTTTCAACTGCTTGAGCTAAAATATACCTATTTGTCTTTCTTATGACTAGTCTTGGTTTATCCGATTTTAACAAAGCTAGACGAGATTTGTAATCTGTTTTTTTCTCAAGTCTTCTCCTTCTTATTGTCTTCATCATTTTTTAGTCTCTCCTGAAAATCTCTCTTTCATGTGTGCAAGACTTCTGAATGAACTAGCTTTTATTTCTTTTCTTATCCCTATAAACTGTTCTTTGGTAATCTGATTTTTTTGCTTTAGACTTGTTAAGTGCCTTCTTAGTTTTCTTGTTAATTTCACATATCCTTGCTTGCCTGGTTTTACTTTTTTCTTGACGCTTCCTGGACCTCTCTTTGTCTTTCTTCTTTCTATTTTTTTCCTACCTTTAATTTCTCTTATAGAAATGGCTCCGCTTTCATAAAGATCTTTTATGTCTTGTTTT
>Ga0209542_10017777_pt1 | contig 11602 bp, 9 predicted proteins | sample RifCSPhighO2_01_FD_184028 | JGI IMG/M metagenome (GOLD analysis project Ga0209542, IMG submission 184028) | Soil microbial communities from Rifle, Colorado - Rifle CSP2_plank highO2_0.1 (SPAdes) (version 2) | ecosystem: Environmental > Terrestrial > Deep subsurface > Rock core/Sediment ...
TATTTAATTATTATTTAATTATTATTTAATTATTATTTAATTATTATTTAATTATTATTTAATTATTATTTAATTATTATTTAATTATTATTTAATTATTATTTAATTATTATTTAATTATTATTTAATTATTATTTACTTTTTTCCTCCTACTCTTGTTGGTGGTTTAGGAGTTGATGGTTTAGGAGTTGGTGGTTTAGGAGTTGATGATTTGGGAGTTGGTGGTTTAGGAGTTGATGATTTGGGAGTTGGTGGTTTAGGAGTTGATTGTTTGGTAGTTGGTGGTTTTGGAGTTTTTGGAGTTACTGTTCCATTAGTTACATTAGTTACATTAGTTACATTAGTTTCATTAGTTTCATTAGTTACTATTGTAGGCTCCACTTTTTGTTCCTCTTTTGCTAATGTTTTTTTAACAGGGGGCTTCGTTGAAGGATTCCTAGGAGACCTCTTAGCTGGGGACTTAATAGCGTCTGATTCATTAACGGTATCTGGTTCCTTAACATTGACAGTAGTGGCTACTTTTTTGACTGCTTTAGGTTTTATATCAATAGATAGAACTACATCACTTAGAAAAGCACGTACTGGTACTTCCATGTCTTCATATAGTGTTCCACGTTCTTTATGTACTTCATATTTCTTCTTTTTGTCATCTTCTTCATTCTTTATTTTTTCACTTCTATAATACTCAATAAGTTTATATAAATCTTCAAATGCATCGCTTTCAAAATGTAAATCAATTTCATAAAATTTATTTTCATATGTTGGACAATTCTTCTTTTTAATACCCTTAGCTTTTTCTTCCTCAGTTGGACTACGATGCATTGTCTCAGTATGTTCTAATAGTTCCATATCTGGAACAATACCATCATACAAAATGTCTCGAATAATATACATAAATGTTTCTCCATCTACTGTCTTCTGTTTTTTATACTTCACGGCCATATATGCCTTAATGAAAAATCTCTGACAAAATTCTACTAATAGCTTGCTAATATAACTCTTGATCTGTCTGCTTACCCTTATGGAAGCATATTGTTCTCTAGATTGCTGGGTCTTTTTAATTCTATTACCAACATATGTCTTAAATGAATCATCTAAATCACTAGGATCTATATCACTAGGATCTACATCACTAGGATCTACATCTCCATCATCATCTGTCTTATTGTTATCTGTCTCTTCTTCCTTAACTCGTTCTTTTTGGGCATCATTTTGACCCTCTACCCATGTTGGTAGAGTACAGAATAATTTATAAAGCGGTATATTTTCTATACCTTCCGTATGTAAATGTTGTGGGTGTATGATTTTCTTTCCATTAATTAGAACATGATCTATCGCCTGAAGACATAACTGTCGAGCCATTTCATCAAGCGTAATCGCTAAATATTCAGAAACTTCGCAATTAAAACGTGTTCTGGCCTTTGATAGAAGATCTATTTCAATGTCATTATTTTCTTTGACTTTTGTTTCATAATTATTCTTATATTCCTCAAATTCAGCTCTACGAGCTGACGTTAGTTCTATATCAATTATTTCAGTTTTAGTTTCATCATCATTTGAAGTACGTTCCATAAGTTCCATTCCATTATTCAGGCATTTTTCTGCATACTTATAGTCGGATCTAATCTTTTTATATGGTATACGCTTTTCTATTATTTTTCTATTTGCTGTTAATTCTAGTACTCTACGTACTCTCGCTGTGTTGATACAAATTTCCGGAAGTTTCTTTTTTTCCTTAGATCCTACTTCAGCCATCGTTTTCTTCTTGTGTTCTTCTATGTTGTTAAATCTTAGGTATATCTTACTTTGTGTTCTTAGACAATTAATTAATCTCTTTTATTATATGTATTCTATTATAATATCTTTATATGAAAATTCAATTTTTATTTTGGTTCTAATTGATTTTTAACCTTAATGCTATCATATATTTAATTTTTTAATTAAATTATTATTAAACATATTTTAATTAAAAAAATATAAAATATATATCATTTGAAATAAATTAATTTATCTCGAATGTATCCCACATCTTCCATTATTATATGATTTATTTTTGCAAGTATTACCATTTTTAAGCGTTGCTCCACATTGAGAAATCGTTTTAGGCATTGTTATTTGCCCAGATGTATTATTATTTGATCTACTCATTACAATAAAATCGTTTTCATTTTCATTTTCGTTTTCATTATCATTTTCATTACCATCATTATTACCTTCATTACCATCATTATTACCTTCATTACCATCATTATTACCTTCATTACCATCATTATTACCTTCATTACCATCATTATTACCATCATTATTACCATCATTATTACCATCATTATTACCATCATTATTACCATCATCATTATTACCATCATCATTATTACCATCATCATTATTACCATCATTATTACCATCATCATTATTACCATTATCATTACCATCATTATTACCATCATTATTACCATCATTATCCTTATGTGTCATATATATATCATTCTTATCTAATATATCTTTATTGAATGGTGTAACTACTGTATTTCTTGATACATAAATCTTTAGATCATCTTTATTTACTTTGTTATCTTTAGATTCATTGTTTCTTGAATTTATATTTTCTCCTTTATAAATATTTCTATAGATATTTGATTTTTCATTTGAACCAGTCATGATTTTGCATCTTTCACCATTTATTTTTTTTTGCATATATTCTTTATCATTTTGTGATTGTCTCTTTATTTCTTGTTTATTTTTTGGTTTCTTGTAAATAACATATGCTACGATAGCTATGATAATTATTGTAATTACTATTATTATTATTATTATTTTATTATCTTTCATAGATATAAATAAACCTTTATTTTCTTCATTAATTTCTTTTATATCATCTGTAAATGTATCATTAGTTTTATGTATTGCTGCTATTGATGGAGAAACTTTTGGTATAACATCCATATAATCATCACTTTCATTCGACATATTATATGTGTATTTAGGTGTATGTAGATATATTTAAATCTATTTATATCTATATTATGTTTATATTTCTATATTATGTTTTCTATATTATTGTTCTATCTTATTTTTAAACCAAAATTTATAATTATAATATTAATATTTATTATTTATATATTGTTTATCTATTTTTTATCTAATATCTATTATTTATCTATTATTTACTTAAATTTTATATTATATATAGTATTTCAATACAAAAAAAATATGGAAAATCTTTATATATTATTGGAAGAGCGGCTTCAATATATTAAATCTTTTGTAAAATATTCTACGGAATTCTTTAATAATATATCAAATATAGTAAGAGGATTTGATATCAATTCTTATAATAAATTTACAAACTTATCATCAATATCTAATACTCATATAGAAAATATTAAAAAATCACTTAGTGCTAATAAAAGTATAGAAAATATAATAAATATATATGATATATTTTCTGAATTTGAATATGATATGTCTTTCATACTAAGTGTAATAAATAATAGTACATATACAGAAATGTTAGTTTATAGTATGAGTCAAACATTTATAAGTAATATATACTTACAAAAAGACAACATAAATAACATATATAAGATATATGTAAAATCATATACCAGAGATCTAGATATATTTAAAGATGTAAATGAATTAAATGATATAGAAAATAATAATTCTATAATATATAGTGGAAAATATAAAAGTGGAAATAGATTGATAACTTATTTAATTTCAGTATGTTTAGAAAAATCTAATGAAACAAATAAAAAAAAATTACAACAATATATAGAAAATATGAAAGATAATATATTAGGTACTTCTAATATTAAATCATCCAAAAACACTAATAATGATGTTATTATGCAATTAATTATACGATATAATTTAATTCCTGTTAGTAATTCTATGAAGTTAAAAGACCTATTTGTGTTGTTTAATGATATATTAGGATACGATATTAATTCAATAGAAGATTTGACAAAAAAATATACGATTGTAATAATAAACAAAATATATAAAATGCCAGTAGAATTTAATATATTACCACTCATAGACATTAAATATGTACTTAATAATAATCTTTTTACTAAAGAAACATCAGGGATAACAGACAAAGTTATAAAACGTTATAGTAATGTAATAAGAAGAGATTTTATATCATTAATTACACAAAATAATAATTCTATTGAATTTTATGATACAAGTTCTATAACATCAGATAGAGCTATAATTATAGAAACCTTAGATGGAGAAAATTATAGGATATTATCAAATAAATTAGATGTATATACAGTATCTAAGGATGTAGTTGATAAAATTAAAAATGGAGTTCCTACAAGACCAGAAAAATATAATGATATAACTAGTAACGATATATTAGAAAAATGTTTTGACGAGCAATTAATTAATATTTATTCTGATTATGAAAATGCAAAAAGACATATTCCCGATATGGAATATTTAAAAAAGACTATAGTAAATAAAATGTTACTAGAATTTAATAAAATAGCTATTCCAGAAAATAATAATGAATATAAAAAAATTGTATTAAATAGAAATATAACATCAAATATTCTTGGTACAATTCTATATTCTAATTATAATGTAGATAGAGAATCGCCAGAAAATTCTACAAGCTTTCTAAAAATTGTACATAAAATAATAGGAGAATTTTATAAAGAATTATCCACAATATTTAATAATAAGCCTATTCCAGATAGAATATATAAAGAAAAAACAAAAGATAATATTAAGGAATATTTAAAAGGACATTATAAAGAACTAATTGAAAATACATTTGATATACTAGATATTTTTCCATCAAAATGGAGAGAAATTGAGTTTTCTTTAAAAGAATTTATTTTGGAACGAAAAATTAAAATATTATAAATTAAAAAATTATCATTTTCAAATAATTATTTTTTATATAGAGACAATTAATTAATTAAATATATTTATTTGAAAATGAGGAAACAAAAAATACCAAAAATACCAAAAATATCAAAATCAATATTTACTAAAAATGAATCTAATAAAATAATTAGTAATATGTCCAACAATATGCCTAACAATATACCTAACAATACATCTAACAATACACCTGACAATACACCTAACAATACACCTAACAATACACCTAACAATACATCTAACAATACACCTGACAATACACCTAACAATACACCTAACAATACACCTGATAATACACCTAACAATACACCTAACAATATACCTAACGATATATCAAATCAAATTAATGATACTTATGATAGTACATTAAATAGTATATTTAATAATACACTTAATAATACACTTAATAACACATCTAATAACACACTTAATAACACACTTAATAATACTTCTGATAATATGTCCAAGTTGGATAACTTGGACAATGATCCTTCTATCAGTATAGATGGGTCGATCAGTAATTATTTAAATAACATATCAGATAATAAGATGAAAGAATCAATAGCTAAAAAACGTCCGGGAAGACCTAAAAAAACTATTATTAATGTACCTGTAGAAATAAGAGGTATTGTAAATAAACCAGTGAATGAAGAAAATGTATTAGAGGTAGTATATCAGAATCCAAAAATATTTAAAAAAATATTTTCTCTTGATAAAGCATATGAGGCAAATGAAATATGTATAGATTTTAGTCCAAGCAAATTTATAATAATGACTAAAAATCACACTGGAACTATTATAAAAAGATGCATATTTAATTGCAATAGACTAAATCACTTTTATTGTAAGGAAAATATGGAAATAGATATTAAGAGAGAAATGATTGAAAAAATATTTAGAACTTTAGATAAACCACATTATAAAATAACTTTTGTGTTGAAAGAGGACTTTAAAAGTATGTTATATATATATATAAAAGATTTTGAGCTAGAATGTGAGCATCAGTATGGTATTGAATTAATACAAAAAGTTCAAAGACCAGATGAAAGTCAATTTAATATTTCAGGATATCCAATATCATTTAATTTACCTAGCAAAAGCTTCAAAAGATTAATTAATGATTTTGATTCACATAGTGATATATTGACAATAATTAAAAATGGCACAGATCCATTACAATTAACATATGAAGAAGTTAAAAAAATAACATTATCTACATCATATAATAATTCAGATAAAATTAATTTAAAATCTACTATTAAAGATGATGATATATTATCAGTAAGCATTCATACAAGTAATATTAAACCATTTTCAAATGCTAGTATAGGTGATATAGTATATATAACCGTTGATAAAAATAAACCTATATGTTTTTCAACTAAATTAGATAAAATTAGCATTGAAAAACAAGATGGTACTTATGATATAGGTTATGTATGTGAAGTATCCGTATTATCAGAAATAAAAAAATATTAATTAATTTAATTAATTTATTTTAATTAATTGATTTTAATTAATTTATTTTAATTAATTTATTTTAATTAATTTATTTTAATTAATTGATTTTAATTAATTGATTTTAACACATTTAAAATATTATTTATTTGTTTTATGATATATCCATGATATTCTTCTACTTTTTTTATATATGATGATATGTATACTTCTCTTTCAAATAATTTATTTAACATATTTTTATAATTAATAGGATTATTAAATATTATATGAGAGTTTTCTTCATATGGTGCTTTAATATTTATTCCATTCACATAATCTATTTTTTGCTTTTTGTTGGCTATTTTTATTGCATTAATATAATCTATAATTTCATTTATTATATTACGTAATACATCTGGATAATATATAATATCTGTATTTATGCTATATATTGCTATATTAGCTGGAAATCCTTTCATTTGTTTATAATTTATTTTTGATTCGTTTATTATTTTTTCTAATACACTTTCTTCTGGTATTGATATATAAGATGTCTTTGTACAATGTTCAGTAACTTTTTTTATTATATTATCTTCGAATTTGGATAATTTTTTTATTAATATATTTAATTGAGCATCTAAAGCTCCAGCAATAGTTGAATTATCCATTATATATTGATATATAGATTTATCATAAATCATCGTAATATTTTCTACATCATTTAATATTATAAATGGATACATTTTTTTTATTAATCTTTTATATTCTTCTTGTTCATCTTGATGTTTTAATCTTGATATTATATCGTCTATCTTAATCGCACGTTTATTTAACCAATAATTTGTTTCAACTCCTCCACTATATATAGTTTCATCATCTATAATTATATTAAAAGATGTATCATTATATTCTATATTATCAAATCCTCCATTTTTTATAAATTGAATAGCAGTATTATTTATATCATTATTATTCATATTAATATAATTATCAGCAATATGGATGCTATCTTTATTATTTTCATTATCTATCATATAGTTGATAATGTTAAAATTCTCGATATTATTATTATTCTGATCATTATTCTGGTTATTTACTATATAATCAGGATCGTATATTGACATATAAAATTTGAATATTTATTTATTTATATTTATTTGTTTATATTTATTTGTTTATATATTATTATTTAATTTTTCTAGTTGATTTTTTAGGAAAATTTATAATCTAGATTTAACTATTTTAATTTTTATATAGAAATTAACAATCTATTTATATTTTATATATAAAGATATTAATATATTAATATATATATTATATATATTAATTAATGAATTTACCCAATCCATCTTCTAATAATCAAATAAATTATTTATGGAAAAATGAAAATTTGCTATATAGATTTAATGATTCTATAAAATGGACAGTATTTGGAGGTTGTGTTGAACTATTCAATAAATTTATTGAACAAATAAACAAACTAGTAAAATTAAATAAAAGAGATAATGAAATATACAAAGAAATGCGTCATTATTATTTGAATACTATAGTAACAGATTCGAAATTTTCTAGTTGTATGTCTCAGTCAAATAGACCTAATACGCAAGGTAATATAATCGCTAATATAGCACGTAAATATTTAAGTAATATTATCAAGAATGATAAAGATATTTATTATCTTGATATCGGGGCAGGAGATTGTTCTATAACAAAAAATGTTGCTAATTTATTAAATATTATATATAAAAATGTATATGCAACTGAGATATATCCAAAAAGTTCTGAATGTAATGAAATAAATTACTTACTTGTTACTAATTCTATATTACCAAATGAATTCACCAATAAATTTAATCTAATAACATGTATTATGTCTCTTCATCATTTAGATTATGAAACAATGATTAAAGAATTATCTAGAGTAATTAAAAACAACGGTATATTAATTATACGAGAACATGATTGCATATCTGATAATTTAGTCGTATATTTAGATGTGCTACATGGTTTTCATCTTATGGTATTTAAAGATTATATGGATGATTTTAGAAATTATAAAGCATTTTACCATAGCTCCAGTTTTTGGAATAAATTACTTGAAACACACGGATTCAAACAAATATTTTATCGTAAAAGAAAAGGAAACACAGGTGAAAAATATCATGCTGGATATATAAAACTTTCCATTAAAGACGAAGACACATTAGAAAAAGAATCTGAAGAAGCTATAGAAATAAAAAAAATAAAAGATCTTAATAAAAATACTAATGAGGTAAATGGTGGTATTACTAATGAGGTGGACGGTGGTGTTACATCTGATGATATATTAGATGAATATATCGATGCTCCTGATACAGATTATAAAATAAAAATGCCAAACAAAGCCATGATAAAGGGTCCATATGATTTTCCCAAAGATGATGTATCAAAAAGAATGTTGCCAGATAAAATATCGGAATGTTCTATGATAGCTAATAATGGTAGTACATGTACTAGTGATGAAGTTATTAATGCTATAAGTAATATTATAGGGATAAAAACTCATGTAGATGAAAACAACAAATATAAAGTAATGGAATTAGCAAAAAATAAATTAAACTGTAAGGATGAGAGATGTGTATTGACTAGAAAAGAAATAAGAAATAGTATTAGCAATCATGTTATTAAAAAAGAATTATTAACTAATTTTAAATTACCTGGCCCAACTGATGTGTCTTTACTTAATAATTTTAATATAGATAGCATTTTAATTCAATGGAACCATAAATTCCATGATTTTTATCCCAACAATTTTAATATGGTAGATTACGATAAAGTGGGTGATACTCTACAGACTGTTGACATTAAAAGTGATGTATATGATAAAGGTTATAGAACTTTTGGTTGTATTATTAATTCCGATACATATTCTGGTAGAGGAAAACATTGGATGGCATTATTCGCAGATATGAGAGGAAAAGATATATGGACAGCAGAATTCTTTAATTCTAGTGGTAATCCTCCAGTAGAATCTTGGTTAAATTGGATGAGAAAAACCACCAATCGTTTTAAAGATATATCTAATGCATACAATTTAGAAATAAAAAAATTTAAACAGATTAGAGTTTCTAGAATAGTTCATCAGGAATCTCAAACAGAATGTGGTGTATATGCATTATATTATATATGGTGTAGATTAAATGGTATTTCCTATGAATATTTCCAAAATAATATAGTTCCTGATAAATGGATGTTTGAAATGCGACAACATTTATATATAGATTTTAAACGTCCTATGATGAAAAAATTTAAATATGGCGATTTTGCCTCTTCTACTAAAGTAAAATGGGAGCCATAATTTAATAAATTATTTATTAAGATAATTTATTTGGATAATGTATTCATATAAATTTCATAAATGAGATTATTAATATATATATTCTATTATGCTTTTTTCTTTGAAAAATTAAATATATGATTATAATCCAAATATTATCCTTTGAATACTTGAATACTACTAAACAATATCATTATGTATAAAGTAATAACAATTTTTATTATTTTTTGTTAATATATTGATAGTTCATTTTATTTTTTTCTCAATAAAATATTTTTTATTTCGTAATAATATATATATATTTTTGGAATAAAAGAAGATATTTTATTGAAAATAAAATTATAATGGCAGAAGTACAAAAAGAGCAAGAAACTCAAAAAGAGACAAAAGTTACAAAATCGCTAGCCGAAATAGATCCAACAGCTATTTTATTCTGGGCACTTATTATAGTTTTAATTATAATTTTATTATGTAATTGCACTTGTAAACCAAAATCATATAGTGAACAATCTGAACCTTATTTCTCTGGAAGACCAGATCAAATTACAGTAGCTAGACAAATTGCTAGACAAGAACAAGGGGCATCTATAAATGAAGGTAAATATATGGGTGAAATGGATTTACAATATGAATTATATTAAAAGCTTAGATAAAAAAATATTATTATAATGAAATTATTATAATTATTCTTCACTAAATCTTTTTTTTAAATTTTTTAATAATTTTTAAATGATCATTTGTATATATTAATTTTTCTAGAAAAATATTAAAAATCAAATTTATATGGCATTTTTCTATATTGATAATTCTATTTTATTACTCATATTAATTTTAGTATTATTGTATTTATTATATAAACGTGTCATATGTAATTATAAAAATACAAATAATAATAAAAAAGAACCATTTAGAAGTTGTTGTTGGATGGGATGTTTAGATAATTGCAAAAAACGAGAATCCAAAAGCAATATTGCATATAATCCATTCATGTATCCAGATATTGTTACACCATGCTATAAAAAAAATCAATTAGGTACATTTCCACAATGGGTAACACCAAGTACAGTACAAGCAGGATATTAATCTTCTTTTGTTCTCTTATATTTATTGTATATATGATTTATCATTGATGTACTTAATATACTAAAAAGCAATCTACCAATAGGACTCATATTTCTTTCTGTAAACATTTCAGATATATCCGTAATTACTGGGTCCATTTGTCTTATTTTTTCTGACATTATGGATTCTAATTCTCTAAAATCTATTTTTTCACCCATTAGTGTCTGATCACCAAAATATTTCCATATATATTTTGGTAATCTACTAGTAACCTCAATTATTATTGCTTTATTACTTACTATCTCTCTTGTATACTTTAAATCACTTAAATAGTTATATAATTCATCATCATTCATACGTTCTATATCTCTTTTTACAAAGTGTATATCATCTTCCTCCAATGCTTCACAATTATTATTAATCTCTTTTAATATATTTTCTTTAGTAATTAACTTTCTATGTTCACGTTTTTTTATGTCAATAACACCATTGTTAAATAATTTATTTAAAATATATTTATCTATTAATATTATTTTAATGATGGTTGATATATGATTTATTTTTTGCATTAGAACACTATAATATATTGGTATATCATTTTTCAATATAAATATAATAATAAATATTGGAGAAACTAAAATTATAGATGATAATAAAATTGTAAATGAATCTAATAAAGTAAACATAATTATTATATTATTGTTACACATGATTCTAAATAAAAATTATTATGTTTTTATTTTATTAAATTAATACATATATCTAACTTGCTTAGGTTGGACCTTTACAAAGCCAAAAATATATATTAAAATAATAAACATGCCTTAAATTTTTATTAAAATATAATATATATTATTATTAACTTTGAAAATTATGTTATATCCT
>Ga0209542_10017778_pt1 | contig 11602 bp, 10 predicted proteins | sample RifCSPhighO2_01_FD_184028 | JGI IMG/M metagenome (GOLD analysis project Ga0209542, IMG submission 184028) | Soil microbial communities from Rifle, Colorado - Rifle CSP2_plank highO2_0.1 (SPAdes) (version 2) | ecosystem: Environmental > Terrestrial > Deep subsurface > Rock core/Sediment ...
GTGGCCATCAGGGGCGGATAGAGCGTACACACCAGCATGATCGCGATCGCGATAAGCAAGCTCAGCGGGTGAATGCGTGAGGGCGCCGGAGCCTCGGCGACACGCGGCATCATGGCCGCGGCTCCTCACGGTCGCTCAGGGCGCGCCCCGCTTCGTTCTCGCCCCACATCGCATTCAATATGGCCAGCAACAAGGCGAAACCGACTCCCAGCATCCAGGCGAAATACCACATAGTCTTTGCTCCTCTGATGGCGTTAGTAGGCCGAATGTTCGTTGGCTTTGATCTGTGCCACGGTGACCTTGCCGCGCATGACGCGATAGGCCCACGAGGTGTAGATCACGATCAGCGGCATGAAGATCAACGTGGCCCAGAACATGATGGACAGGCTCAGATGACTGGACACGCTGTCCCACACGGTCAGGCTGGCCGCAGGCACGGTCGAAGACGGCATGACGAACGGGAACATCGACACGCCGGCCGTGCTGATCACCCCGATCACCGCGAGCGACGAGGCGACAAACGCGGCCAGTGTGCGGCGCATCATCATCAACAACGCAGCACCAGCTGCGCCGCCCAAGCCCAGCGCGGGCAGCAGCCAAAGCAGAGGGTAATGACCATAGTTGGCCATCCAGGCGCCCGCTTCGCGTACCACGGTTTTGTTGAGAATGTCCGGCAGCCCGGCGGTATCCACCACCGAGGTGATGCGATAGCCGTCAATCGATTGCAACCACACACCAGCAATAACGAATGTACACAGCAGCACCAGCGCCGCGCCCACCCCGCCCTTGATGGCACGGGCCTGGATCACGCCTTCAGTGCGGTGCGCCAGATAGGTACCGCCTTGCAGGGTGATCATTGCACTGCTCACCACACCGGTCAGCAGCGCAAAGGGGTTCAGCAGTTGCCAGAAACTCCCGGTGTAAGTCGATACCAGCATGTTGTTGAAGTGGAACGGTACGCCTTGCAACAGGTTGCCGAACGCGATGCCGAACACCAGCGGCGGCACGGCCCCACCGACAAACAGCCCCCAGTCCCAGGTGCTGCGCCATTTGGCGTTGTGAATCTTGCTGCGATAGTCAAACCCCACCGGGCGGAAGAACAGCGCCCACAGGACCAGAATCATCGCCCAATAAAACCCGCTGAACGCGGTGGCATACACCACCGGCCACGCTGCGAACAGCGCGCCGCCCGCGGTGATGAACCACACTTGGTTGCCGTCCCAGTGCGGCCCTACGGTGTTGATCGCGACGCGGCGTTCCACGTCCGAGCGGCCCACGAAGGGCAGCAAGGTGCCGACGCCCATATCGTGGCCGTCCATGATGGCGAAGCCGATCAGCAGTATGCCGACCAGTGCCCACCAGATAATTTTCAGAGTGAAGTAATCAAGCATGGTGGAGTTCCTTCAGGTTGGCATCGTAAGCGTAACGGCCGGTTCCGAGGCTGCCGGGCCCTTGGCGGGCGAACTTGACCATCAGGAACATTTCAACCACCAGCAGCACGGTGTAGAACGCGACGAAGCCTGCCAGCGAGCCATAGAGGTTATTGACGCTAAGGGTGGAGACACTCATGTGAGTGGGCAGCACGCCGTAGATGGTCCAGGGTTGACGGCCGTATTCAGCGACGAACCAGCCCAGCTCGCAGGCCAGCCAAGGCGCCGGCAGCATGCAGAGTGCCCAACGCAGCAACCAGCGGCGGCGTGTGCAGACCGACTTCAAGGTGCTCCAGAAGGCCAGCCCGAACAGCAACAGCATGGCGAAACCCAGCGCGACCATGACCCGGAACGCCCAGAACATCGGGGTCACGCGCGGTACGGTGTCGTTCATCGCCTTGTCGATGATCTCCGGCGTGGCCTGGTTGACGTCTTCAACGTACTTTTTCAGCAGCAGGCCAAAGCCGAGGTCCGCTTTGTACTCTTCGAAGGTATCGAACGCCGCCTTATCGGTGCGATCGGCCCGCAGGGCTTCAAGCGCATTGACGGCGGTAATGCCACGCAGGATGCGCGCGCGGTTTTTCGCTTTGATGTCATGAATGCCCGGGATCTGCTTGCTCACCGAGCGCGTGCCGATCAAGCCCATCACCCACGGTACATCGACTTCCCAATTATTCTTGGACTCGGCTTCGTTGATGCTGGCCAGCAAGGTCAGGCCGGCTGGCGCGGGTTTGGTTTCCCACATGGCTTCCATGGCCGCCAGCTTGGTTTGCTGCGCCTCACCCACGGTGTAACCCGACTCATCCCCCAGCACGATGACGCTCAGCACCGAGGCCAGGCCGAACGCCGCCGCCACCCGGAAACTGCGCTTGGCGAATTCGACATCGCGATTTTTGAGCAAGTACCAGCTGGAAATCGACAACACAAACATCGAACCGGTGACATAACCGGCAGACACGGTGTGTACGAACTTGGCCTGGGCCACCGGGTTGAACAACACCGCCCAGAAATCGACCATCTCCATACGCATGGTGATGTAGCTGAATTCCGAGCCGACCGGGTTCTGCATCCAGCCATTGGCGATCAGAATCCACAGCGCCGACAGGTTGGTACCGATGGCCATCAGCAACGTGACCAGCAAGTGGTGCTCTTTCTTCAGGCGATCCCAGCCAAAAAAGAACAGACCGATCATGGTCGATTCGAGAAAGAACGCCATCAAGCCCTCGATGGCCAGCGGGGCACCGAAGATGTCGCCCACGTAGTGCGAGTAGTACGCCCAGTTGGTGCCGAACTGAAATTCCAGGGTGATGCCGGTTGTCACCCCCAGGGCGAAGTTGATACCGAATAACTTGCCCCAAAAGCGCGTCATGTCCTTCCAGATGACGTTCCCGGTCATCACATAGACGCTTTCCATGATGACCAGTAGCCACACCATGCCAACCGTCAGCGGTACGAATAGAAAGTGGTAAAGCGCAGTGGCTGCGAACTGCAGCCGTGACAAATCCACCAGTTGTTCTGAGATCACTTGCTTGCCCCTTGAGTCGAGGTGGGTACACCGAAACGGTTGCCGACGATGTTCGGGTCGACACTGACGTGCGAATCCCGGATGAACAGCCACCACAGCACGCTCAGCAGCACGAGCTTGATCAGCACCGCGGTGAGTAGATGGCGTAGTAGGCGTTTGTCGGAAATAGTCATGTCTATGCACTAAGCACAGGGCATGCCAAAGCCAGATCTTCTATTTTTATCGTTATAAAACAATTGGTTATGAGTTTTTTAGCGGTAGCCCTGGCGCACCGCTGCTGGTCAATGCGCTGCCAGTCTGGCAGCTTGGCAGTCACTGGCAGTCGTAGAGGGCTAGGCCAGGCCTTGCTCCTTCAGGCGCCGGTACAAGGTCCGGTCGCTGATCCCCAGGTGCTTGGCCAGTTCGCTGCGGGTGCCTTTGAATGTGGCCAGGGCCTGCGCCAGCGTGCTGCCGTCGAACGGCGTCGAAGCCGCAGGCGCAGCCTGAGGTGGCGGCGCCACGGAGGCCTGGGGTAAATGGATGGCGCGGATGACCCCATCGTCAGCGAACAGGCTTGCTCTTTCCAGGACGTTGCGTAACTCACGCACATTGCCTGGCCATGAGTACTGCTGCAGGGCTGCCAGGGCTTCGGCATCGATGGTCAGTCGACGTTTACCGGCACCACGCCGTTGCAGGAATGAATTCACCAGCAAGGCGATGTCTTCTACCCGGTTGCGCAAGGGCGGCAAATGAATGGGGAAGGCGCTGATGCGGTAGTACAGGTCCTGCCTGAACTCGCCTTTTTCCATCATTTTTTCCAGCGGCTTGTGGGTGGCGGCAATCAACCTGAAATTGGCGTGGAAGGTCTCGACACTGCCGACCCGGCGATAGGTGCCCGATTCGATCAGGCGCAACAGTTTGACCTGCATGGCCAACGGCACATCGCCAATCTCATCCAGGAACAATGTGCCGCCCTGGGCGGTTTCGACCAAGCCGGGCTTGCGGGTGATGGCGCCGGTGAAGGCGCCTTTTTCATGGCCGAACAGCTCGCTCTCAAAGAGTGTTTCGGTCAAGCCCGAGCAATCCACCACGACAAACGGCCCGCTGGCCCGTTCGCTGGTTTCATGGACGGCGCGCGCGAACAGCTCCTTGCCGGTACCCGACTCGCCCAGGAGCAGCACCGGCAGCATGGACGGCGCCACCCGCTGCAGTTCCGACAGGGCAAGGTTGAAGGCCGGTGAACAACCGACCAGCCCTTCGTTGCTCGGCCGCGCCGAGGCGCTGCGCACCAGCGTCAGGCGCTCAACATAAGCGGTGATCACCCCATGTTCGTCGAGGATCGGCCGTAATTCGACGTCGACATGCTCAGGCCCCCGAGGCGTGTGGTGGATGTGCAAGACACGATCCGGCCCGCGCTTTTCCTGGGCCTTCTTCATCGGGCAATTCTCACCCGCCTGGTCACAAGGGACGTCGTAATGGTGTGAGATCTGATAACACTTATGACCGATAAAGGGTTTGTCAGCGCTGCCGAACTGGCGCTGATAGGCCGTGTTGGCTGCCAGGATGTTGTAGTCCGGATCGAGCACGATCATCGGATTGGGTTCGTGTTCCAGAAACGAAACAAGCGACTGCACTTGATCCGGGTGTGGGACGGCGTTGGCTGGGGTAGGCAGAAAAGTCTTCATCATGGCTCCTGGAATCCATTTTTCCATCCTGTTGTGGCACTGCCACCTCTGTCAAGGCACTGCCAATGGCAGAAGAATCCCCCAGATACAGGCCTGAATACCCCTATACAGAAACACAAAGCCCAATAAAATCAATTGGATATTAGGCTATTTCGGCAAAACCATGGCCTGGCAAACTTATTGCTATGTCAGTCCTTAGTCTAAGCGGCTCGAAAAAAAAGCCCCCCCTAAGGAGACAGTTCATGCGCGTCAAACTTCACGTCGAAGGCTTCTTCGACTCTGCCACCAACACCGTCAGCTATCTGGTACTGGACGAGACCACCCTCCACTGCGCGATCATCGACAGCGTATTGGATTACGACCCTAAATCCGGCCACACCGCCACCACGTCCGCCGACCGCCTGATCGCGCGGGTGAGCGAGCTGAATGCGCAGGTCGAGTGGATTCTCGAGACCCACGTCCACGCCGACCACCTGACCGCCGCGCCCTACCTGAAAGAAAAGCTCGGCGGGAAGATCGGCATCGGCAGTCAGATTTCGACGGTACAAAAGGTCTTCGGCACGCTGTTCAATGCCGGTAGCGATATGCCCCGCGATGGCAGTCAGTTCGATCACCTGTTCGTCAACGACGAGTCGTTCAGCATTGGCACGCTGCACTGCACCGCACTGCATACACCCGGCCATACGCCGGCCTGCATGACTTATGTCGTCAGCGATGGCAGCGAAACGGCAGCCTTCGTCGGCGACACGCTGTTCATGCCCGACTACGGCACCGCCCGCTGTGACTTCCCCGGCGGCAATGCGCGCACGCTGTTCCAGTCAATCAACAAAGTGTTGAGCCTGCCGGCGGATACATTGCTGTATATGTGCCACGACTACCAGCCGGGCGGCCGCGAGGTGCAATTCGTCAGCACCGTTGCCGAACAGCGCGAGCAGAACGTGCATGTGCGTAATGGCATCAGTGAGGAGGAGTTCGTGGCGATGCGTACCAAGCGGGATGCCTCGATGGACATGCCGACCCTGATCCTGCCCTCGGTCCAGGTCAACATGCGAGCCGGGCATTTGCCCGAGCCTGAATCGAACGGGATTCGCTACCTGAAAATCCCACTCAACGTCGCCTGACATTCCCCCCACCCTAAAAAAATCATAAGAAAAATACCCATAACGGAGACACTTATGGATATCCGCCGCCTTGCGCCTGCTTTATCAGTATCAGAACAGATTTTCCCCAGCCAATTGGCCGAACTGAAAGCCGCCGGCTTTCGTGCCGTCATCTGCAACCGCCCCGATGGCGAAGGCAGTGACCAACCGTTGTTTGCCGAAATCAAACGCGCCGCCGACGCGGTCGGCATCGAAGCGCACTACCTTCCCGCCGAGTCGGGCAAAGTCACCGACGAGCAGGGAATTGCCTTCGGCGAGTTGCTGGAAACGCTGCCCAAACCGGTGTTGGCTTATTGCCGGTCCGGGATGCGCTCGACAACGATGTGGGCGCTGTCGCAAGCAGGTCAGCACGACCTGCCGCACATCGTCGAAAGCGCCAAAAAAGCCGGCTTCGATATGAAAGGCGTGATCCGGCGGATCGCGAACCAGGGCCGCACGCCGGTCGAAGTGGCCGAAGCACAACATACCGTGGTCATCATCGGTGCCGGCGCGGCGGGTATCGCCACCGCCTCCAGCCTGCTGGCCCGCGCGCCAGGGCTCGACATTGCGATCGTCGACCCGGCCGATGTGCATTACTACCAACCCGGCTGGACGCTGGTCGGTGGCGGTGTGTTCGATGCGCGCCAAACGGCGCACACCATGGGCACCACCCTGCCCCGCGGCGTGCATTGGATCAAGGCGGCGGTGGCGGCTTTCGAACCTGAGCGAAATGCGGTGATTCTGGATGGCTGCCGGGTCGTCAAATACGAGCAACTGATTGTGTGCCCCGGCCTGAAGCTCGATTGGCATGCCATCGAGGGGTTGTCGGAGACCCTGGGCCGCAATGGCGTGACCTCCAATTACCTGTATCACCTGGCGCCTTATACCTGGGAAAAGGTCCAGCAACTGCGGGGTGGCCGGGCGATTTTCACGCAGCCGCCGATGCCGATCAAATGCGCCGGGGCGCCGCAAAAAGCCATGTACTTATCGGCCGACCACTGGAAACGCAGCGGTGTGCTGGATGCCGTCGAGATCGAGTTCTACAGCGCCGGCGCGGTGCTGTTCGGGGTTCCCGACTATGTGCCCGCGCTGATGGAATACGTCACCGCTTACGGCATCGACCTGAATTTCGGCAACACCCTCACCCGCGTCGATGGCCCGGCGCGGACGGCCACGTTCAGCGGCGTGAACCCGGATGGCAGCCCCCGTGTGCTGACCCGTGAGTTTGATTTGCTGCACGTGGTGCCACCGCAGGTCGCGCCGGACTTCATTCGGGTCAGCCCGCTGGCTGACGCGGCCGGCTGGATCGATGTCGACCCCGCCACGCTGCGCCACAAAACCTTTGCCAATATCCATGCGCTGGGCGACGCGGCCAACACGAGCAACGCCAAGACCGCGGCCGCTGCGCGCAAGCAGGCGCCGGTGGTGGCGCATAACGTGCTGGCGGCCATGGGCAAGGCCAACGGTTGCGCGCAGTACGACGGTTACGGCTCCTGCCCGCTGACGGTGGAGCGCGGCAAGATCGTCCTGGCGGAGTTCACCTATGGCGGCAAGGTCGCCCCCAGCTTCCCGTCATGGCTGATCGACGGCACCCGCCCTTCCCGGCTGGCGTGGCTGCTCAAAGAGCGGATTCTTCCGCCGCTGTATTGGAAGGGTATGCTCAAGGGCCGCGAATGGCTGGCGAAACCCGAGTTGACCGACCAATGAAATCAGCGCTGAACGCAAGGAGACTGAGATGATCATCGTCTTACTGCTCGGGCTGACAGTCGGCGTGATTCTGGCCCTGACCGGCGCCGGCGGCGGCATACTCGCGGTGCCGTTGCTGGTGTTTGGGGCGGGCTTGAGCATGGCCGAGGCCGGGCCCATCGGGTTGTTGGCGGTGGGCCTGGCCGCGACGCTGGGCGCGGTGATGGGCCTGAAAAACGGCACCGTCCGCTACAAGGCGGCGCTGTTGATCGCCACCGCCGGGATCATCTGCTCGCCGCTGGGCCTGTGGTTGGCGCAGCGCACGCCGAATCGTCCGTTGACGATCCTGTTTGCCTGCGTGCTGATGTACGTGGCGTTCCGGGTATTCAAACGGTCGTTGCCGCCGTCCCCGGCGTCGAAGGCCGCCGTCGCGACCAAACCGCCGCCCTGCGTATTGGACGCCCAACGCGGCAAGCTGAACTGGACGGCGCCGTGCGCCTGGGCGCTCACGGTGTCGGGCGTGATCGCGGGCGGGCTTTCGGGCTTGCTCGGCGTGGGTGGCGGCTTTGTGATGGTGCCGGCGCTGCAGCGCTACACCAATTTGACCGCGCAGTCGGTGCTGGCGACGTCGCTGGCGGTGATTGCGCTGGTGTCGATGGCTGGCGTGGCCGCCAGCTCGGCGGCCGGGCATTTGCAGTGGGCCGTGGCCCTGCCGTTCTCCGTGGGCGCCTTGTTTGGAATGGCCGGCGGGCGCCTGATCGCGGCGCGGCTGGCAGGCCCGCACTTGCAACGCGGATTTGCCGCCGTGTCGATGCTGGTGGCGGTGGCCCTGCTGGTCAAAGCGCTTGGATCATGAGCGCGGATTCCCGACTTTCCAGGCGTGCGTGAAACACGCCTGTCAGGGTTCAACGTCACGCTTCGGTCGTGCCTGGCAGGCGTGGGCATTGGCGCGCCATCGTGGCAGCCGTTGATCACCCGGGCCGCCAAGATACAAGTACCCGCGCGATACGTTATTAGATAAAGGCTAAATAAATATCCAACTTATCGGCTGAATCGAATCACTGGCTTAATCCGAGAAAATACTATAAGTGCGCGCGCAACATTATAAATCGCATGAATATGCACCCCAAAGGAATTGAACTTTACCGCCTCACCCCGTTAGCCATTAGTCGAATACTGCCTTTCGCGGACAGCGTTTTATAGTGTGTAATAGAAAAATCACCCACTATTAAAATCGACTCCCGGTACTTTGAATGTCGCCCATCCCCTCTTCACCGAATACCCTTCCGATAAATGAGGAACTGTTGCAATTACTCCAAGCGACGGCTAACGCCCAAACCGCCTGGATGACAACCGTCAATCATTTGGAAGCGGCCTGTGATGAGGTATGGCTGGCTCGCATGTGGGAAGTGGAACACCTTGAAAATCAATACAGGGCCTGCCAGGACCAGCTGTTTTCCTATCTGAAAAAAGCGATCAAGATCTAGACTTATCAGTACGGCCCTGCACTCTTTTCGGTCGTTCGCGCGCCGAAAACAGCGCCCGCCAGAACTCGGGCCGGCTGAATATTCGACTAAAGTACAAAGCCGCACTACGCGTGTCGAAAAAGCCACCTTAGTTGAATAACCGACAACTCCGCCAACGCCCGACAGACGTGGAGCTGTATCCTTTCAGTCGCACCGCCAATCAATCTCCCTCGCATCCTGATATTTTTCATACATGGCCCGATTTGCCATCTGGATCAGCCTGACCGTCACACTAGTGCTAAAGCATTGAGAGGGATGGTCGACATTCAGGTGATAAAGGATCAATCAACCTGAGTTACTCACTGGAGTCCATATGTTCGGCTGGATCAGCAATATCCGAGTCAGTGCTAAATTAAGTTGGGGATTCGGCCTGGTACTGGGGCTTGCGTTGTTGCTGGCCGCGACCGGCTGGTACGCCGTGGTGGCATTGACCGACCGCGGGCTCAAGGTTGAGGAAATTGCGCAGGTCAGCGATTACACCAAAGACTTGCGCATCATTCGCTTGCGCATCGGTACGAACACCCAACCGGATGCCTATCAACCGCTGCAGCAAACCCTGGATCGCCTCGCAACCCACTTGGACAGCATCAGGGAAAAATTCATCGACCCGCAGGATCAAGACCTGATTCAACAGCAGGAAAATGCAGTCAAAGGGTACGGGCAACTGCTGCATGACCTGGCCACGCCCAATATTGACCAGGCGGCCTTGTTTAAACGGATGGGTCAGTTGGGCGACGTGTTGCTCGACACCACGCAAAAGCTGATTGAGTCGCAAAACACCAAACGCGATTCGGATGCCGCGTCCGCCAAGGCCTCGCTGGGCCTCGTCGCGGCCCTGGCGCTGCTGCTCGGCGCGCTCGCCGCATGGGTGATCACACGGCAAATCGTCAATCCACTGCAGCACACGCTCCAGGCGGTGAACCGCATTGCCCGGGGTGATTTGACCGAGCATGTGGCGGTGACCCGGCGCGATGAGCTGGGCCAACTGCAGTCGGGCCTTCAGCAGATGATGCTCAACCTTCATGAGCTGATCGATGGCATTCGATCCGGCGTTATTCAGGTTGCCAGCGCGGCCGAACAACTGTCGGCGGTGACCGAGCAAACGAATTCGGGGATCAGCACCCAGAAAGCCGAAACAGATCATGTCGCCACCGCGATGAACGAGATGACCGCCACCGTCCACAACGTCGCGCGCAACGCCGCCGATCAGCAAGCCAGCGAGGGCGAGCAGATCGTGGGTGAAGCCATCGAGCAGATCCAGCGCCTGGCGACAGAACTCAACCAGTCGGCAGACGCTGTGCGCCACCTCCAGGAACAGAGCGATAAAATCGGCGGTGTCCTGGACGTGATCAAAGCCGTCGCCCAGCAAACCAACCTGCTGGCGCTGAACGCCGCGATTGAAGCCGCCCGCGCCGGAGAGGCCGGCCGTGGTTTTGCGGTGGTGGCCGACGAAGTGCGCAACCTCGCCCTGCGCACCCAGCGCTCCACCGAAGAAATCGAGAGCCTGGTCGCCGGTGTGCAAAGCGGCACCCAAGCCGTGGCCTCGGGCATGGAAAGCAGCCTGCTGCTGAGCGAAAGCAGCGTGGAATGCACCCACCGTGCCGTCAGCGCGCTGGAGAACATCACCAGCAAGGTCTCGATCATTCAGGCCATGAATCAGCAGATTGCAACGGCGGCGGAACAGCAAAGCGCCGTCACCGAGGAGATCAATCGCAGCGTGATCAACGTTCGCGACATCTCCGACCAGACGGCCAACACCTGCGAGGAAACCGCCGCGTCGAGTAACGAACTGGCGCGGCTGGGACATGAGCTGGAACGGCTGGTGGAGCGTTTCAAGGTCTAGGTGCGGCGGATCGCCAATATCGGTGCTTACAGATTCGTCCGGCGCGGTGGCACAGACACCACCGGTCGATCGGTAAACACCCTGTTGGCGCTGCGGCCCAGCCCATAAATCGCCAGGGCCGCCAGACCGGAAGGTACCACAAGCGCGGCAAACACTTGCGCGAAGGTCCAGCCCCAACTCAGCATCTGCGCGCCGGCAAAGGCGCTGAGGATCGCGCCAACACGACCGATACCGCTCATCCAGCTGGCGCCGGTTGCTCGCGCCTGCGTGGGGTAGAACGTGGCGGCCAGCGCATTCATGCCGACGCTCGCGCCATTGAGGCAAAACCCCACCATCCAGGCAATCGAGCACAGCAGCACAAAGTGCCCCGTGGCCTGGCCGATCGCATAGATCACCGCACCGCTCAACATGAACACCGCCATCAGCACCCGGTATTTGTTCCAGCGATCCATTACCCAACCGACGCACAGCGCGCCTGCGGGTCCGCCGATCTGGAACATCGCGGTCACGATGGCCGCGTCCGCGACGCTATAACCGCCGCCTTCTTTCACCAGGGTCGGTAACCAGCCGCTGAACAGGTAGACCAGAAACAACGCAAGGACATAACCGCTCCACAACATCAACGTGCCGAAGCGATAGGACGGGGACAATACGATCTGCATCGCCGAAGCGCGCATCAGCGGATGAGCCGACAGGCAGAAGGTCGATTTCGCGTCGCTGACGCCCGGCGCGAGTTTTTCCACAATGGCGCGGATAGACGCGTTCGGCGCCTGCCTGGCGACCAGGAAG
>Ga0209542_10017781_pt1 | contig 11600 bp, 2 predicted proteins | sample RifCSPhighO2_01_FD_184028 | JGI IMG/M metagenome (GOLD analysis project Ga0209542, IMG submission 184028) | Soil microbial communities from Rifle, Colorado - Rifle CSP2_plank highO2_0.1 (SPAdes) (version 2) | ecosystem: Environmental > Terrestrial > Deep subsurface > Rock core/Sediment ...
AAACAGGTTTTACGGTTACATCAGAAACAAAAGTTGCAATAGATTTTAACCCAAGAGTTCCCGCAGAATGTGTTGAGTTCAGCAAAAAAAGAATTGCGATTTACGTTGCATCAGGGTTGGAGGACAGGGATTATTATGATGCCCAATATGGAACGCTTCCTCCAAATGAACCGACAAAGCTTTACAAGTACAATAATTTTACGACTTCCTCAAGCGACACTTTTACCGCCAGATTGGCACAGAAGCCTGAATGCCAATCTTTCGAGCTTGAACTCAAGCCGGAAACGCTTGCAAAGAATTCGAAAAATCAGGGAATTGAAATAGACACCGAAACAATTGCATTGAGCCCGCAAATTGATACAACTGAGGGAGCAAGAAGAACCGATAATGATGATGTCATTGTAACCGCGACAAATAATCTTATCAGGAATTATCCCGGAAAACAAAAATTTTCGTTTGATGTTGTCTTTGTTGGAAACGGTTTCCAAAAAAGTTTGCCGGTTGATGTGTATGTTTGGAATCCGAGATACGCACTCCAAGTGAGCAGGAACATTGAATTGTTTTTGGGGCCGAATGATAGAGGACAATTGGCCGCACAGGTTCCGTTGTTCATAAGAAATATCGGAGAAGCCGATATTGAGAATGTTGAGATTGTTCCTTCGAGCAGGACAAGTAATACAAATGTTGACATTACAATTGCACCTCCTTTCCCCATACAATTTTTGCAAAAAGGACAGGCAATTGATCCGCCGAAAACAATTGTTGCACAGGCATTGAGGAATGAAAGAACAACACTTGTTGATGTGAAAGAACTTGACATTACAGGAGTTATTGACGGAACAACATTCAACTTCGGCCCGGTTATTGTTACTTCGCACATTTCCGCGGATCAGTGTTTGCAGGTTGTTCCCGGAAATGTTGATTTCTTCAGCACAAAAAGCAGCGAGGGATCTCTCTCCAAAGAAATAAGAGTGAAGAACACGTGCGCGGAAGAAGTTAGAATTATTGATATTTCCGGAGCGCAAATCGGAAATAATAGATTGAGAATTACTCCTACAAATTCATTTGTCGGACCGGGGCAGGAAGCAAGGTTAACGCTTATTCTTGATAAGAAAGAGGATTATCAAGGGGCGCCTATTCCGGTTTATTTGAAAGCATTTTTGCCGAGAAGCGGTACGCCGATTGATTCGTCTCCATTGATTGTTGATATCAAGCTAGGAAAGAATGCGCTTGCGGATGATAAAGTTGTTGAAACAAAAGTTCTTCCTATTTGCGGAACAACAGAAAGCCGCGAAATCCAATTCCCGATTGTTGCAACGGAACAAAACACGATTTGTGATAATGCTTATTGTGATGCGGAACAGCTTTCGAATTATTTGACGGAAAGATTGGATCAGTACATTAAGGGCGCGGAAAGACAAGTGCAAAGTTATCAAGGACAGGTACAAAGCAAGATGTGTTCGGATGCTGAACTTGCAAGGGGCTTTTGTACTTTCGAAGATCTTGGAGTGAAGACAGACAGCTTTGTTGTTTACATGCAGCACGATACAATCGGCCCTGATTTAATGAATAGGGCTTTGAAGCAAAAGAGCGGTTCGATTGCAAATTATTCAACAAGTTTTATTTCAGGAGATACGGGCGGAGAATTCTTGGGAGGATTTTCAAGGCAGATTTTCTTTAATGATAATTTTAGAGGATGCGGAAGATACAATGTAACCCTCAGAGGAAATGTGAGAGTGCAGGGAGGAAGAACATTGCTTCCTGAACTCATGAATGTTGTTGTTGATATTACTCAGGAGCAGGAAGAGGGCGGATCAATAGTAAGCGAATTTACAGAACAATGCCAACCTAAGATACAGAATGTTGCAAACTTTTTGCCTAAAGATAATAAAGTTACTTTAAGCCAGAGACTCGGAGCATGGCCGGGCGCGGTTGAATCTGTTGATGATAAATTATTCCCTATTTCACAGGAAGTTGCGGAAAAACTTTTCGGAAGCAAGGAAAGGGCTTCAAAGAGTGTTTCGGGAACAAACAAAATCGAATTGTCCTACGGAGAAACCGATAAGTATATTGTGAGAGTTGAAATGGACAAAACCGCAGGAACCGCCCCTGTAACTATTAGAGCGGTCATCAAAGAGGGGCTTGGTGGAGATGAAAAATTCCAAAGCGATATTGCAAAAGAAGCAGCAAGCGCGATAGCGGATTTGAGGAATAATGTTGTTGCCGGCTGTATTGGAGATGATGAGAGTTATGTTCTCTTGAAGAGTTTAGACAGCAAAGGAAAACCTGATTTCGAAGTTAGAGGAAAAATTCCTGTTCGCTATAATGAAGATGCATGCACTGAAGTAAGGGTTATGAGCGACATCAAGGAAACGGTTTCGCTTGAAGGAAGAAAGGGAAGCGAATTTGATGGAATTACATTGGAAAGTCCATTCTTTTTGACATGCACGAAAAACACAGAAGGAAATTGTATTACAACCGAAAATGAAAGCAGAATCAGAGAACTTCCTTTGAACGATCTCAATGAATTGATACACAAGTATGAGGCCAAGGCACTGGTTTGTGTTGAAGGAACAGGACAATTACAATTTGCGAACGGAAAAGAAATTGTTGTTAGTGTGAAAAGACTTGTTGGCGAAAACAAGAACCCGGTTACACATAATGCGGCATTGGAAGTCTGCGGAATACATCCGATAACATTTATAGAACAGGCTACTGATGCCCAGAAAATAAAGGCAAACAGCGACAAGGATTATTACGCAACATTTATCTGGAAAGGAGATCCACAAAACCTCAGAGTCGAACAAATGGTAAAGGCGCACTTGATTGAACAGGAAGCACAAAAAGCCAATGATGTTGTGGAAGGCAGGAAATATGTTCAGGCCGGGGAAACAGATAAGGATAAAAAAGCAAGAAGAAATGCCGCAATGGGTTATGGATTGGCGTGTACAGGAACAAGCATAGCTACATCTTTATTCAGGCCGACTTTGGGGCCTGTAGGAGCAATCTTCAATGTTGTGTTTGACTGCGGCCCGGTTTTTATGTACTTGATGTTTGGAGACAACCCGTATTTCCAGGCAGGCTTGAACTATATCCAAAATGTTTTCGAGAAAATAAGCGAAGTGTTCAGGAACATTGGCGGAGGATTTTTGGGAAAACTTGTAGATGGCGTAGTGGGCAGTTCCGACAACCCGAAAGTCCAGGAAACTGTTTCCGGAATGCAGAATGGAACAATTACAAGCGATAGCCTAAGGGAAAATGCAATAAATGTATTCTTGGGAAGCACAACCGTTGGAAGCATTTCTGATCAATTCTTAAGCGGGCAAACATTCTCATCTACACAATTAAGAGGAATAGGCCAAGCTGAAATAATTGCTGATAATATTGCAAAGAATATCGCAGAACAGGTTACGGAAAATGCGCTTGGAGGAGAAAGCGGAACCTTGTCTGAATCCATAAGAAGTAAAATAAGAGCAGAGGCTGTTGCAGAACTTAAAGCCGTTGCAAAGGCAAATACCCAAACCGGCATCGGGGGCGGGAGATTCGGCTTAACCACAGTTGTTACAGATGAACAAATCAAGACAGCGACACAAAAAGCAGTGGACAAAGTCGGAAAACAGGAAGAACTTTTAACGCAAATATATGAGCAAAAAGAGCATTTGAAGGGCAACGTAAAGGCCAGTACGATCGTTGATGAAAGCGCGAACAAATTTGTGAACGAACTTGGAGTGAATGCAAATGCATTTGGCTCGAAAACATTTGAAGTTGAGCCCGGAACAGATTTGACGGATAATCAAAAAATTATGGAAATGGAAACCCGGATAAGAGAAAGATTCAAAACTAAATTGAGAAACGAACTTGGAGGAAACCTGGATCAAGGAATCATTGATTTGATTGATGGAACAAGATTAACGCCGGACACTGAACTTGTTAAGCTCAATGACATAGTTCCTGTCGATGGCGGAAATCTACAAAGAGAAGTAAAAGATGGAATAAAAGTGAAACTGACTTCCGAAAATATAGATTCAATGATTAAGGAAATAAACGGAAAGATTGGAGAAAGATTGATTGACACATTGAACGGAAATGTCCAACTCGGAGAAAATCTTGCTGATTACCAGACCGCATTGAGGAAAAAATTCGGCACCGAGGCTTTCGGAAAATTCGGAATACAAACGGAAGAGGCACTTAGAGATATCAGGCCAAAATTTTGGTCATTGAGAGGATTTGGACGATCATTAGCCACTCTTGCAAGAGACGGGCTTGCAGGCGGACTTGCAAACGTGGCAGGTTTGCTTGTATATGATGCGGTTTATGATTTGGGTACAAAAGGAATTATTGGAAACACGCTTAATGCAATAACCGTTGAGGAAGAACAGGCGCTTGCGGATTTGAGCATTTCCGGAATAAGGATTGAATTTGAGGATAATACAAAACCAATTAACAAATACTCAACATACCCAATTAGCATTACATCAAAAGCAGGGGAACGTGTAATACTTATCAAGAATTCATCAAACAACAATGAAATACCTCAAGGAACTGAAAAAGAATTCATTTTGGATTCATGCAATACAGAAGATTTCAGCGAAGAAATAGGCACGGCTTTCCCCGGAATAATTCCAACTAAAGATAAAACACCTAATATTTTCCTTAATAGAAGTTTGGGGAAAGAGCATGCACAAATGGTTGAGAATTATCTGAAAAAAAGAGATGACGGAAGCAGATTGGCGGTTATTGTATCAGGAGCTGCGGGAAAAGATCAGCAGAAAAGAGAAGCATTTGAACAGGCAACCAAACTTAACATGGAAGCGCTTGTCGCATCTATCGGAGTTGCAAAGACAGGCTTGGGTTTGGAAGGAAATGAACTCATAATGTTTGGATGCGGAATAAAATCCAATAATTCTTCAAAGTATGTCGGAATAGAATCAAATGCGGCATGCACTGTCGACAAAATTTTTGAATATCAAAATGTGTGCGCTTCCGACCCCACTTGTTATTTTAATAAATTTACAGAAGATTCTGAGAACCAAATAAATAATTATAAAACACTGAAAATAACGAATGAAAATTTTATAGATATTTATACGAGTTGGAATCAAAACCCGGTAAAAGCGGCGTATTCATAGACAACATTACCGCTCTGTAGAAATCATTTATAAATAAAAGAAAAGCGTTCATTGATTGGTGATCAGTATGAACGCTTTGTTACCAATAGTGCATTCAGATTTTTATAAATTGTGTTTGCGTGCTTTTGAGCACGCAAGGCTTCCGTACTACAAAACCCTGCGATCCAAGAAGATGTATGGAAACTTTGTGCACGTCTTTCTCTTGGTGCTCAAGCAAAGATTAAAGGTAAGCTATAGGAAACTTGAGCAACTGGCTTCAGAGTTTAATCTCCAGAGAATGTTATGCATAAAGAGAATACCACACTTTACCACGACGCAAAAAGCACTCCAACGCTTATCAAAAGGATTGTTGGAACGCATGGTAAGAGCATGCCACTCTTTGCTTGACATGAAAGGCATGCTTTCCGCAATAGACGGAACAGGTTTCTCAAACACAAATCCATCACACTATTACATTAAACGCATTGACGGAGTGAAGGTCAAAAACTACACCAAAACGGTTCTATTAGCCGATTTGAACAGCAAGCTGATATTGAACGTCAACAGTACATCCGATTATCAGGCTGAAACCCTTTCATTTATTCCTCTCATTGGGGCGGTGTAGAAATCATATTTGCTTTTAAATCAGATTTCCTTATTTTGGCAAACAGAGTTCAATTTAGGCTTCTTTTTTGAGAAAATTTTTGCTTTATAAAGGAATTCTACAGAGCGTCTCATTGGAGAACTAAAGCACGCGTTGAAATGCGTGCTCGCGGATAAGGGATATGATTCAAGGAAGAACAGAAACTACTGTGATGAACATGGAATAGAGCATCACATTCCACATAGAATATTTTCGAAAAGCAGGCATCAAGAGTTCGGCACGCTTGATAAGCGTGCTTTACAAAACAAAAACTTTGATGAAGACAAGTACAAGCGCAGAGCGCTTGTAGAATCAATCATTTCCGCCATTAAGCGACCCTTCGGAGCGTGGGTTTGCTCCCGCAAACCCTCAAACCAACAAAAAGAAGTTACACTCAAAATCCTAGCATACAACTTTGAAGTAATGGGACACACCATAAAATCCTGGCTCTTTATATTCAAAACAAGATTTCTACAGAGCCCAACATTACAAAACAATTAATTATCAGAAACAAGTTACTAGTTATCCATGAATTCCAAAGGTTTTACTCTATTTACGGCACTGATTGCATTTATTTTGATTGTGCTGTCGCTTGTGCTGGTTCAATCCATGACCTCCACCGAGGCAAGCGTTTCGGAAGTTGTTACAAGCATTTCCGAGCAACAGGAGATGCAGGCGATTGCAGATCTCTTGCGAGCTGATGCTTTGCAGGAATTCAATTATGGGGTGAGACTTTCCATAGAAAAGTTTACGAAAATAAACGAGTACCTAATTAATACTTCAACTTCGGATTTGCCTGATTGGGAAGACATGAAAAATGAATTCATTGCGGACAGATTTGGAGTGAATGACACTATAGAAGATGGCGAAGGGGGGCAGGAGTTTGCAGGTCTTGCCGCAAACAGTCTTATCGGCATTGTTGAGACAACAGACTATCCAAGTGGGTTTTCAATAGGCCTTGAAAACCAGGAACCGGGAGCGCTTACGGAAGCCCTTAATGAGACGTTCAATCAGCAGGCCGGGGAAAGCGAGTTTTCGGAAATATACGAATGTGATGGAGAGGATTATGACGCCTGCATTGGAACTTTTTATGTTACAATGGATTTAAGTCCGGATGATGACGGACAGGGGATGAGCGATGCAATTTACGAAGAATTCCCCCTTGTAACGGTTACAAACAATGAGGGAAGAACGCTCAAAGAGCCTATTCTCCCCAGGGGAAAGTTCAAGGTTTATGTTCCTTTGAGGATGTTCAAAGCGCTTTTGGGGGCAAAACTAATTTCAGAAAGAGTGCTAGAAATTTCGAGAGAAAGCATTGATGCAAGTACAATTCCCGGAATTGTGAGCAACCGGGCTGCGGATCTCGGATTTCACGAAGACTCTGATTCTGATGGTTTTGTGTTTGTCCGCACAGAAACAAGGATTACCCCAAGTACGGATCCGATACCGGTTGTGAAGCGGCTTGAGGTTGCAATGACTTTCAGAGAAGATAATCTGAAATACAAAATAGATGACGGCCAGCCGTTGGAGTACAAGATAAAGTTGACTAGGTTCTTCGACTGAAAGAAGCCAATGGATGCTAGAAAGAGATATCTTTAAATGCAATAATATACTAAAATAATAAAGAATATATTAATCCAATTGAATTATTCAGTGATTATATGGGATTGCTTGACTCATTAAAAGGGTTTTACACAAGCGCGGAAGAAAAGTATTATTCTTTCCTTGACACGCTGGATGAATCAGGAATTCCTGTTTACAAGGTTGTTGATGCAATAGAGGCAAGCAACATACCGAGTTTTCCGATTGCAATTATTTTTGCACTGCTTTTCTTTGGATTAATTGCGTGGTTTGTGAACGGAGCGCTCTTTGCAAACTCCACTTTAATAGTGGATGTTAGTGATGCTGCAGGAGTTGAAATTGCCGCCGCAAGTGTAACGGTTTTTGTTGATAGTGAACAGGTTGCAACCGGAACAACAAATAATTCCGGAAACGCGGAATTAAAAGTTCCATTGAACAAGGACTTGGAAATTAAAATTGAAAAAGATGGTTTCCTGGATAAAACATCTAGTTTTGTCGCGGAGAATTCCGAAGAAAGTTTGAGCATTACATTGCAAAGGGAAATAACAACATTGCGCAAAACAATAAATTTTTTGGAATCGGGAACAACAAGGCTTTTGGATCAAGCCATTACAGTTGACTTTTCCTGCACAAGCGCTTCTTCTTACCGCGAAACAAAAACTATTTCCAATGGTTCGATTGATTTGGATCTGCCCAATAATTGCGGCATACTTGTTGCGGTTCCGCAAGGAAATGTTTCATTTGACAGCGAATCTATTTTCCTTTCATCTGATTCATCATTCAATTTTTTTGTTGAAGAAGATTCAGGAGTTACAGGAAGTGCAATAGTAAGCGTTGCAAACAACAAAGCGGAAAGTTTGCCGGGGATTGATGTTTCGCTTTACATTCCAACATCAACAAATACTCCGGGAACCGTTTACAAAACATCGCAGACAAGTTCGAACGGAGTCGCGGCTTTCGACAACGTTCCATTGGGAAGATATTATGTTGTTGCATTTGACAGAACAGGAAATTACGCGGAATATGACGGTTTGAAACAGAATGTAATTCAGAATGTTTCCGAAAATGGTTTTACCCAATTTAGTTTGGTGATGCAGGACAATGTTGCCGGCGCAATAAAACTTCTTGTAAAAGATAAACTTACTGATGAACTTGTTGAAGGGGCAAGGGTTTCTCTTTCAAAAGGCGAAACACAAATTACAACAAAATATTCCGACACACAAGGAAGAGTTGATTTTGGTGTTGGAGAGGATGTTTCATATCACTTGGAAATAGACAAACCCGGTTATCTTTTGGCAAACCTTGATACAAGACCCGGCAATGATACACATCAGATTTTGATTGAACAGGCAACTATTGAAAACAGCCAAAGCCTTTTGGTTATTATCAAGGACGAGAACGGGAAGCCGATTGAAAACATGCGCGTAAAACTAAAGAGAAATAATGACAACACACAAGTCGGACCTGAACTTGTTACGGGTTTGGATGGAAGAGTTATTTTCGAAAGAGTGGAAGATGGATTGTATTTTGTTTATGCTATAAAACCCGGATTTGGAGAAAAAACAAGTGCCCCAATCAGCATGAACAGCAGGCAGGAAAATGTTCTCATCTTACCAATTCCACTAGGGTTTGGAAAAATCCAGGCAAATATTTTTGATGAAGACGGAAATCCTGTAACAGATGCAAGCATTAGAATTGTGGACACATTTTCAGGAGAACTTTTAGAAGAAACAACAACAGATTCGGATGGTAAAAAAACAATTGATGTAAGAGCGGACAAAAAAGTGTTTTTGGTTGTGAATGCGACAGGTTTCGCGAACTCAGTTACAACACAAATGCAGATGCAGAAAGATGCCACGCTACAAAAAAATGTTGTGCTTAGGAGAAGCGTGCAGAACTTTGAATTGGAATTTGACGGATTGTACTTTAATGACGAGGTTGTTTCGGAATCAACAAGAGCGCTGAGCGCTGGACAAAAATATACTGCGAAATTCACACTATTGGTTCCGCAAAACACCGCTTTTGAGGAAGCCGGAGTTCATATCAGAACAGGTGCGGAAAATTCCGACACAATAGAAAAAGATTCTTTATACATAACTGAGGTTAGGTCTGCTTCGCAAAAATTGCAGAAGGGAACATCCTATACTCCTCCGAACAACCAAGCGGAAGACTTTTCGCATTTAACAAATGGAAACGCAAAATGGACGAACATCAGTTTCAACAATATTCAACCCGGAGTTTATGAAATAGAAGCGGATGTTCAAATCAGAGATGAAGCAAGGATTGGTTCTGCACTTGATCTTTGGTACAGAGCTTATGCAAAAAGCGGGGGTTATTTGAGATTTCCAAATGACACGGTTCTTGGAACTGCCGCAAACTCAGGAGAAAAAGAAGGGCTTTACGCAAACGCTTTGAAGAGAACTTATTCGGTTGGACCAACAAGTTTGTGTGGCGAAGAATTTTGTTCAAGATTTTCAATAACGGATTTGAGAGAAAATTTAACCACAAATTTGTTTGATGAGGTAACCGCGCAAATAGGATCAAAGTATAGACTTAACTTTGAAATGAGCAGTGTAAGCGAAACACCGTTCAGTCAAACACAGTTTAGCATTAAAGACAGGAGCTCGGGATTGGCGCTTGAATCATTTTCAATTAAAACCGCAACAGGAGAAACACGAACAGGAAATGGTGTTGGATCTGAATTGAATCTTGCGCTTGGAGATATTAGAAAAGATTCTGTTATCAGCGGAGAAATAATTATTGATGCGCGCAAAGAAGGAAGCATTCCATTGGAGATTTCAATTATTTCGGGAACAAATAATGCAACCGAGGTTTTCAAAAAAACAATTATTGTAAAGGTTCTTCCTGCGGAAAAACTGAATGCCGAAATTTTGCCGAAAGTAATTGTACCGCTCATAAACAACAATATTCTTGTTAGAGTTACAAGGGATGCAATAGAGGGGGCAGAGGCTGTGCCGGTTTCGAATGCAGTTGTAAATGTAAGCGTTAACAATGCCGCAATTGTTTCAGGGCAAACAGATTCCGATGGAGTGTTTGCTTTCACACTTAATTCGCCCGCTGACGGTGCAACAATTGGAATTTTGGTTGAAAAAACCGGTTTCCGGAGAATTGAAAAAGAATTGAAAGTGAATTCCGATATTCTTCTTACAGAGCCGAAACAAGTTAAGCTGCTGCTCACTATTGGGGGCGCGGCTTTCAAAACAATCGAAGCGGATCTATTGAACGCAACAACGATTCCGCTTGATGTTGATGCAATAGCAGCGAGCACGGATTTCCAAGGATTTGCGGAATTCTCTTTTGATGCACCATTGCAAGGAACAATAATTATTCCTGATGGAAATGCACAATTGAATGGACGCGTAAAATTAGGGCCTGAAGGGGCTTCTATAAGTCAGCCGTTAACATTAAAAGGCGGAATCGGAATACAGGTTAGCAATTCAAATTTTGATAAAAAATGGATTTCGGAAATACCGCTCGAAATAACTTTCGGTTTCGGAGATGAGGTTGATGATACAGAATGCTTCAACGCTTTCCCCGCGGAATGGAAGGTTTTCGGTTCAACAACACAAACGTACAAAACAAATATCACGCTTGCAAATTCGTGCGCGGTTAACTCACAGAAAATTTCTTTGAAAGATGTTTCCGCAAGAATTGTTTCCGGAAATGATAATCTTCTCGGAGCATACAAGGCTACATCAAGTATTGGAGAAGGAAGATCAATCCAATTGAACAATACATTCCAAAGTCTTGGAAGCTTGGCTGCCGGAGCGGAGGAACCAATTGCAATTGAATTTTTGCCGCAGAACATTGTGAGCGGTGCAACCGAAGCAAAAATAGAATTCCAGGCAACACATTTGACAAGCAACGGAGAACAAAGAATAATTCGCTCGGTGAAAATTACCACTAATGTAAACAATTTGAGCGAGTGCATTGAAATTTTGAGCCCGGAAGAAATTACTGTACAGAGTTGTGCATTCAATACAGGTTATGGAAATTTCGGAGGACAATTCTCTGACTTTTCGAATTCAAGGTATTCTCAATTTGACCCTTACTCGGCGAACCACGGTTACGGAACTGGTTTGCCTCCTTTTATTGGAACTGATTTCCAGCAGAATAGCCGGTTCGGAGATTCATATTATGATTATCAAGGAGCGAATTATCCGAATTCAAATTACAGCCAACCGTTCTATAACGGATCATACTCCGGAAGTTTTTACAATCAAAATTTGTACGGCGGAGGCAATTAC
>Ga0209542_10017782_pt1 | contig 11600 bp, 13 predicted proteins | sample RifCSPhighO2_01_FD_184028 | JGI IMG/M metagenome (GOLD analysis project Ga0209542, IMG submission 184028) | Soil microbial communities from Rifle, Colorado - Rifle CSP2_plank highO2_0.1 (SPAdes) (version 2) | ecosystem: Environmental > Terrestrial > Deep subsurface > Rock core/Sediment ...
TGGATATTAAAGGACTAGCAGATTCTAAACTTTTAAATCCTAAAAAAAGGGAGGAACTCTCCGAGCAAATTAAGCAAAAAGCATTAAGTTGGGCTGTGGGGGAAGCAAATGTGGAGATAATTAATAAAGTGGGTATTGGTAAAGCCACCCAGATTGCTTTTGTGAGAGCTGTCCAAAGCTTAAAAATTATTCCTCAGCAAATATTAATAGATGCTTTTTATATTGAAGCCTTAGATAAATCAAATCAAAAACCTATTAAAAATGGAGATAAAATGTGTTCTTCAATTGCTGCAGCATCTATTGTAGCCAAAGTTTATAGGGATAACCTGATGCAAAAACTGCATCTGGAGCATCCCAACTATGATTTTTTAGGTAATAAAGGGTATGGTACGAAAAAACATCGTGACGCTATCAAAAAATTCGGTCTTTCTTCTCTCCACAGAACTTCATTTAACTTAAGCAAATTCTTGTAAATTATTGTGTCATCTCGAACGCAGTGAGAGATCTAGAGATTTCTCGTTTCACTCGAAATGACAACAATGAAAACTAATTCTACCAGGGATATTGGTTATCAAGGAGAAGAGAGGGCTGCTCGTTTTTTGGAAGAAAAAGGTTTTAAGATAATTGCTAAGAATTACACTATTAGGGGCGGGGAGGTTGATATTATTGCTAAGGATAAAGAGTCTTTAGTTTTTGTGGAGGTTAAAATGAGGATTGGGAATAAATATGGATCTGCACTTGAATCAATAACTCCGTGGAAAATAAAAGCTCTTTTAAAATCTGCTTTGTTTTATATCCAAAAAATTAACTGGGGAGAAAAGCCTTACAGAATAGATCTAGTAACGATAGATTATTCTGAAGTAGGAGCAAAACCTGAGATCGCTCTAGTTAAAAATATCACTTTTTAAGCTACAGCAACTAATCTTTTTCTCTCCCAGATAGCTGAAGGATGAATAAATTTGTCTGCAAGAGGACTTAATTGTTGATGGGTTTTTATTAACAAAAGAGCATCTAAAACAAAAAATATTTGACTACACTTAGATTTACCAGCTGGCTCGCCTCTATAAAAAAAACTGCCTGGTACATAAATAGGCTTAGGCTCACCCTTCACAGGTCTGATTATCGCATCGGCAATGGTTCCATTTAAGAAATCAGTATATATTCCTCTGAATCCCATTTTATATAATTCTAATGGGATAAATCTGGTAGGGGTCAAAGTATCCTCTGAGCTACCAATCTCCCGACACATTTGAGTGAGGTGAAATTCAATTTTTTCAGGACCGTAAGGTCTTAACACTTCAATATTATAGGGTTAAATGAATATATAAGCAACCTATCTGGATGTTTGAAACATTTCTTTAGGTAACTCATACTTTTTTATAATTTCGGCATTTTCTTCAGTTCTTTTAATAAAAATTATTGTACCTTGATCTACGTATACAGGTGCCCAATTTGGATCCTTAACTCTGGAAATTAAGAAACTTTGAGCCCAGGGGGTGAGATCCAGTCTGTAGAAAAAAATAGTATTAAAGTTATATTTTTTATCAAGTGCTTCCCATTTAGAATTATCTTCCTGGGATTTTACTAATTCTTCCTGCAAAAAATCCTTTGGGTAAACTTCCGGGCGGTTATCTACAAACACTTTCTCCTGAGGATATAGTTCAAAAATAAGGTATCCGCCTATATCATAGTTATTAAAAATAGGCCCTTTCAGAGAATTTTCTTTAAAAAACTTAGCTGATGCATTTGTATTTTCAGGTGTTCCCAATCCAAAATGCCTTTCCTGCAACTGAGCTGGTAATAGCATCAGCAAAAAGAAGAGAAAACAACCCAAAACTATTGCTAAAATGAACTTTAGACTGGGAGATTTTTTTAATTCTTCAGTTAAGTTTTTGAAATTTGCAGAAATTAGTACCAGGGAGAACAAAGCAAAAAAAGTGATATTTCTGAGCATGATCCATCCCAAATAAGAAAAAACTAATGTGAATATTAAATTTATTAAAGAAATATTTTTTAATTTCCTGAAGTTTTTAAATATTATGTAAGTCCAGCTGAGAATTAAAATTCCGAAAATCAATTTGAAATAATTAATTATTGGCAGTTTAATTACCCTTTCGAGAAAAAATAAATTTTGTTCTTCTAAAACTCTATAACCATAATTTCCATAGATATTGAAAGGATGAATAATATTTTTAAACCCAAAGGGGTTTAGCAATAACGCTCCAAGAGAGAATGATCCGATAAGCAATAAATACAAAAAATTGTTCTTTGCAGTCTTGTCCTTAACGAAAATCCATTTAACGAGGAAATTTAACCCAAATACTCCGAGAATAAATTGTCCAAAGAAAAAATAAATATGGAGATTTACCCAAAAGATACTGACTAAAGGTAGAATCAGTAGCCATTTTTTGTTAATTTTTTTCAGGGAAAATAAAGTAAGCACCCAAAGAAAAATGCCGGTGAAAAGGTAGCTAAATATTTCCGGTCTGATTTCATTGCGATATGTTAAAAGAGGCAAAAGTATCAGGCCAGTAGCCACTGCTATGAAAATATTAGAAAGCCTTCTGGCTGTGTCTAAAAATAAAAGTACTGTGACAAGTGAAATAAAACCAAAAAAAATGGATAAAGCACTAAACCCTCCTGTTTCATAAACTAAGAAAAACACTACTCCAGTTAACCAGTGGTGGTTAATAAATGGATAATCAGGAAAAGTGTAGGAGTAGAAATTTTTATAAAACACATCTGTCTGTCCATTTAAAATCATCTCGCCATTTCTAATGTGTCTTCCTAAATCAGCAGTCCATAAATTAACAGGTTTTAAAAGTAAGAGCAGAAAGAAAAAAGAAAACAGAGAGATTAAAGTTATACTTAAAACTTTTTTACTCATTAGTAAATAGTAAGACTTAAAAGAGAGTTAAGCAATTAATGGGAGTTGTTTTCATTACATCCACACTTTCCCTCGCTATTTTTAGTCTGGGAACAAGTTGAACAATATTTTTCGGCTTCCCTTGCAGCAGATCCTTCGTCAATTTTTTTCCATTCTGATTTAGCACTTAAAATATTAGCATTTTGGTTAATCATTAAAGCTTCATCATTATTAAATGCTTGTGTCTCTATTACTGAATGATCTCCCAGTTGAGCACTTGTCGCATTTGGACAACAAAGTAGAGTTGTTGGATCAGCATAAATTTTTAGAACGTATCGTCTTTTACCTTCAGGAGTTTCAGTTAAAAATTTTTGAGTATCTAAAGTATTATCTCTCATGGCTTGAGAAACTCGTGGATCCATAACCAGAGATGTCATACTTTGAGGTTGAAAATCTACATTTATACCCCAAAGTTCACCACCCCTATTCACATAAGCCCAAGCAAACTCAGCTGTTCCGTCACCTTCCTGGCAAGCTCTGACTAGACCATCTCTCTTCTTGTTAAAAATATCTACAAAAAATCTTTCTTTCCCACTCGGATTATTTATCAGATTTTGATATCTTCCGTTCTGAACCTCATTTTGACGTCTTAGTCCAGTTAAGCTTTTATAAACTGCTTTTGGCCCGAGGAGCGCTCTTGCTAACATTACTTCAGGTTCAATTTCTTCCTCAATAAAAACATTTATTTGATCATCAATTTGATCAGTTTTATAAGTTTTAACTACCCCTGTTCCGATGTCGATGTTTTTAATTACATCCTCAATCGTGTCTAATCCTCCTGACAATCCAAAAGAATAAGATGCTATCTGGTCATATTCACCTCCTTTTCTTCCTAAAATCTGGATAAAAGAACGAGAATTATGAAAAATTTCTGTGGTAGTAGCCTCCCTGTCAGTTGGTAAGGAGTATTGCTGACGGATTGCACGGCCTCTTAATGCAAGATCTCCCAAAATAAAACCTTCGTCGGTGACAACCTGTATTTGGTGAGAATTATCCATGACAGTAAGACTACTTAAATGTTGTCTAGTTGCCTCCAGTACGTTATATCCTTGTAATGTTCTTTTTTCTGCTTCAGTTGTTCTTGGCATACTTTTATTCGATGCGGAGGAGAAGAGTTAAAAAAAAAGCTTCTTTTTTTAGATAAAAGAAGCCCCGTGTTTTAAAAGGCTTTCCTCTGATCGAAGGAATCCTAAAAGGTTCTGGAGTGGTCCGGCTTTACGGTAGCGTCACTGCTTTGAGTCACACAAAATTCTCTATCCAATACCTAATATAGATTTGTAGAATTAACAATATCAGGTATGTTCGTACCAGTCAATATACTATATATTGTATATCTGATTAAAATCCTAAGGTTGGATTTTCAGTAAACAAGGTTTGATAAAATACTGGATCAGCTTCAATCTTGCCTCAACATATTAAAAACAGGTATAATAGGCTGTTTCTATCCTCATATCTCTTTACAAAACTCGATAGAGTTTTGGGGGGAGAAGTCGCGGTGACTGCAGTTAGAAAATTTTCAATTTTCTAACGAAAGTCCAAAGCGTACTTCGACGAGGTCCGGTAGCTCAATGGTAGAGCAAAGGCCTTTTAAGCCTTCGGTTCAGGGTTCGAGCCCCTGCCGGATCACCAAAAGAAACGATGGCGCTTGAACTATTGTTTCTTTTGTGCTCTGTCGGTGGGGCTCTAACAGATCTTTGATCTGGTTCGGCAATTCGGCAGTGCCGAATTGGGGATATTTAGCCCCTGCCGGATCACACACGCCGCGTTCGTCTAGTGGTTAGGACGCTGGGTTTTCATCCCAGTAATCACGGGTTCGACTCCCGTACGCGGTACAGATCGGTATAAAATTGAGTATTAGATTGTTGTAATAATCTAAACATAGGTTCGCCTCGTTCCATTTGAGGTTTAATCTTTTCAAACACTCCCTTTAGCAATTTGAATGGTGTTCGTGCTTGAATGTATAATTTTTTGTCTAAAAGTATCAGGTTCGCACCAACAGCTTTAAGAATATTTCGTTTATCTTCTAGTGATCCTAATTCATATCTCTCTTTAAGACGGGCCGAGAAACTAAACGTCTTCAAAATCAGTTCATCGACTTTGTCTGATTGAGTGTCAAAATCTGTGTAATCTCTATGAATCTTATCTCTTTCTGTAATCAACCTACTCTTCATTTCTAAATATTCATCTTCTGACAATAAAGCGTTGTGAGTATTTTTAGGAGAAAACATCATTTCGTTTAAGTTATCTATTCTTCTCTCAATACCATCTAGCTTAGATTTAAGAGACTGTCGTTGTGCCTCTCTAATGTGGGTATTTTCAGCGTTTTGTTCACTAAGAGTCTCTATTGCCCACTCGACAAAATCTGAATCAATTTCTAATGAAGAAAGAAATTTAATTGCTTGGTCTTCTAACTCTTTTGCATTAATAGGTGCTTGAAGACAATTTTTACCCTTTTGAGAACAAATGTAATAGGTGAAAGATTGAGAAGATCCGTTCTTGTAATTCTTGATATGAGTATCCCCGCGGATAGAATATCTGCAAGCTCCGCATTTAATTAAGCTATTTCCGAGTAAGTAATAGTGTTTTTGTTTTATGCGGTGCTTTTTGCCGGTAAGAATAGCTTGAATAATATTAAATTCCGATTCAGTAAGCATTGCCGGATGATTAGCATTACTTAAAATTCCTTTAAATAATATCTTACCTATATAATACGGATCTTGTAATAAGCGATACATTGAAGTTTTGCTAATATCCTTACCTTTATAATTTTTAATACCAAGCTTTTTCGCCTCTTTTACAATCTCGTAAACTGAGTAATTACAGGATAAATACTTCTTTAGAAGATCTTTAAATAATGGAAAATAAACAGGATCTGGCTCGTGTCCTCTTTCGCCTTGTCTTCTGTTTGGGATAGATCTATATCCGGGGCGTGGTGGTCCAATAGGATCACCTCTTTCTGCTCTTTGAACTAAAGCCCTTTTGATATTCTCACTTTTGTCATCATTTTCTTTTTTGGCAACCGAGCAGAGTAAACTTAATAAGAATTTATCATTGGGTGTATTTCTAAATGTTTGCGAAGCTGTGACAATTTCTTCTAATTTCCCCTCATCCATTAGAAATATAAGCTGACCGGTATCTACTGAATTTCTGGAGAGTCTTGAGGGATCCCATCCAACTATTCCGTTTGCCTCTCCTTTTTCGATTCTTATAAGCATTTCTTTAAAAAGCGGTCTTCCCGGCTTTTTTGCAGAATGGCTCTCCTTAATCCAATCAATAATATGCAGGCTTTTTCTTTCAGCAAGGGGTTTTAAAATATTTGATTGGTCTTCAATGGACTGAATTTGACGTTCATCTGACTCAGAAGATTTACGGATATAACCAATGTATTTAATTTTTATATTCATTTTTTAAGATCGTACGAAACACTTGCAAGGTCATTAATGCTTTTTCAGTCGCTTCTTTATTAGTTAATCTAACTCTAAAGTGTTTAAAATACAAATTCTTAAACTTTTCTAAAGATTTAGAGCTTATCATTTTTAAAAATATCCTCCAAGTTTCATATTTTCTTTTCAATCCGAATTTTTTTGTATAAATCTGCAAAACTTTTATTGCTTATGTTTCTCTCTGCACTCTCTTCAACTACACTCGATTCGACTTCACTAGACTCTACTTGACTAGATTGTGTTGACAAGTGGTTGTCACTTGGTTGACGGTTGGTTGCCAACTGGGTGTCATTTTTCTTTGAATAAGAGGGTAAGACAGAATCTTTAAACCTTTCCGGTCTTATATGTTGGTAGTTAGTCCACTTAACAAATTCTATAAACCAATCCTCGTCAACTCGCCATCGATTTATTAATTTCGAATTCGCTATTTCCTCCAAGTATTTTTCAATTTGTTCAAACGACCAATCAGTCATAGGAACTACGACAGCTTTTATATAATCTGCCTCTCCTTTTATTCTGCCCTCATCATCTGCGTGAGGAATCATCCATGTAAAAAGAAGTCTGGCTTCTGGGCTTAATCTATTTACCTGAATTGAGTGCGAAATTGACTTATGTAACATTCTGCTAATTGCCATATCAATTTTTGTCTTTATTTTTAATACGACTTATTAGGAGATCTCGATGCTTATAAAGATCTAGAACTGGAGCTTTAGCATTGTTAATGTACTTTTGCTCAAGATCGAGGCATTTTTCTTCGTCAGAGAGGATAAACGTAAATAGAAATGGGGTAGTTTCGATAATTCGAAGAAGTTTAACTCCTTTTGTAAGCAAAAAAGCTGCTAACTGAAGATCGCTTGTTTGATATTCACTTTTCATTGCAATTTATATTAAGAAAAGATTACAGAAAGAAGAGATATAAAAGGAAATTTTAGAGGTAGAATTCTCGTGATTAGAGTCTAATAAATTAATATCAGCTGTGTAATAACCTTAATATTTTTAAGGCTAATTCTTTATGTAAGTTTATTTTAGGGTATTAATTCAATTTGATAAGAGCCAGGCTTATGTCCAACGCCTCCAATTGTTTTTATTTGTAGTCTGTGAGTTCTCAATAAATTATTTGCTATCCGTTTTGCATACTTTGGAGAAGTTTTAGATCCCATTTTTTTAGCTAAGCTACTTAACCGGACTTCGCTTAGACTGGACAACTCTGTGAGTAAAAGTCGAATTTGCGGCCTACTCTTGGATTCTTTTATCACATCATTAATTTTTTTTATAATTTCCCTTTTTGTGAGCTTACCCTCATTCTTTTTGCCTAAAGTAAATTCTAAATCTATAGAATCCTTTATATCATTTAGCATCTTTATATCGGGCAAGATTTCGTAGGAACCAACCTCTTTATAAGTATAATTTGGTAAGTTTTCTTTTTTCACCTCCAGACCTCCTAGATGCTGCAATAGATACATTGCATTGCGCGCTTCTCTATACGAATAAAGCCCATTATTGAGGCCTGACAGCTCGATCCTAACAATCCCTCTTGGTGAGTAGAAAGAAAGATTTATAACCTCAGCACAAATTAAAAACAAAGTCGACTTTTCTCGACCATCCAAGTTATCCATTGAATTTAAATTTTTATTGAGCGTAGTATAGCAAGAATACTTGTAGGAATTAACTGGTTTTTTCCAGAAATTCTAGAAATTTTTTGTTCCAGTCAACTACTTCTGGATCGTCTAAGTTAAAAGTTAAAGGTTCTGATTGTTTAGGTGGAGGTTTATCGGCTCCGTAAATTTTTACAATTCTGTCTGCGGCTGTTATTCGAGTGTGGTGATCTGGCTCCTTGCCGATTCGATAAGCTACAGAGCCATTTTGTACTGTCATTCTGACAGGTACAAGTTTAGTTGCCTCTAGCGCATCCATGTAAACCTCAAAGGCTCGATCGATAACTGACATATTAAATTTCTTTTGTGCTTTTTCATCTAAAGTCCCCAAATAAGCTTGGACACCTCTGCTAGCAACGAAATTTTGCTTTGGATTGTGAGAAGTTTGACTGCTGTATCCGGCATTTTGCATTGCAGTTTTTAAATCGCTTTCTCCTGCGATTACTTCATTAACTGCATTAACTTGCTTCTCAGTTGGGGAAACGGAATAAGTAGACACAAAAATATTATAAAAGAAGTATTATCTATATTCTCTTTTTAATTCATGATCCTCGGCGCCATCAAAATACCCATGCTCATGACCATCTCTCCAACAGACAACAGACCAGCTAAAAATAGCAGCAGATAAAATGACAATGTCGAATAACCCGAAACCTGACCCCCTCCCATAGAAATGCACAAGACCATAGCCAGCAATGCAGACTAAAACCACTTGGGGAATCCAAGTGTACTTTTGACTCCCTTTTCTGAAAACATAACGAAGTCGAATTGATTTATTAAAATCTTCATTTACCATACCTATAGGATTATAACTCAGGAGTTTATAAAATACAACATTTTTGAAGCTAAATCTTAACATATAGGTTAGTAAACAATTTATGCTCAGATTGATAGCCTGAGAGTATGCCAAACGCTCAAAAAGCTACACAGAAAGACTACAAACTAGGTAGGCGCATTCAGAAGCTTCGCCAACATAAAGAGTATACTCAGGAACGACTTGCAGAGAAAATTGGGGTTTCAGTTACCTGGATAGGATATATTGAAACTGGTTATAGAAGACCGAATTTGGCAATGCTGTCCAGAATAGCGAGTGCTTTAGGAGTAAAAGTTAAAGATTTAATCCCTTTCTAGCAACCTCTTCTATTGACGACTTCCCTTTAAATAAGGTAGAAATTGATAAATATAAAAATAGATAAAAATGACTTCGCTAACTGTACCTCCCAAGCATACCGATTGGATTGTTGATAAGGGTGAAAAAATTACTACCTCTGAGGGTAAAGAGGTCATAATATTAGAATTAGATCATACGGATGATGAGGTAATTCTCTCCGGTTGGGCAAAACATTTCAGAGATCAATACTGTGATGATTCTCAAATTGATCTTTTGAGGGCGGGTACTAGTCACAGCCGATCCTCCTACTTAAAAGAAATAAAGTTTCCAGATGAAACTCAAGGATTGGGACCAAGCATCAGGTCAGGGGATTTCGGAGAAATATTAGTAGCAGACTATTTACAATACCGGTTAGGATTCTGGGTTCCCCGAACTCGATACAGAAGTAAGACTATTAGAGACGAATCGACAAAAGGCTCTGATATTCTGGGGTTTAAATTCATTGAGTCAGATAAATCATCTCCTCAAGATACTTTAGCTATATTTGAATCTAAAACTCAGTTTACCGGAAGAGCCGCAGAGAATAAACTTCAGGAAGCGGTAACCCATTCAATAAAAGACCAGATGAGGAAAGCAGAATCACTGAATGCTATAAAACAAAGATTTCTGGATAATGGAGATGCTCGGGAAGTAGAAAAAGTGCAAAGATTTCAGGATTCTGTAGGCAATCCATATAAAGAAATTTCCGGGGCAGCAGCACTGTTTGCGACACCGCTTTTTGATGCAGATCTATTAAAAGCAACAGCTACCAGTGAGCATCCTAATAGTAAACAACTCGTACTTTTGGTAATTAAAGGAATTGATATGATGAAACTGGTACACGAACTTTATCGGAGGGCGGCAAATGAAGCCTGAGCAAAAATCTAAGACTTTTTTGGCTATTACACGCTCAAAAGGCAAGATGTATGAATACGGAGTTCCTTTAGACGACCATATTTCTCTTAAAATAGATCCGGCAATGTTATTAGTTCTCTCCATAGCTTTGCTAGGAGATTTATCTGCAAGTTATGGTCGGAAGACTGTCGAAGTAGATAATTTAGTTGATGATGCACAAACACTTCAGTTTTCTGCTTATTTCTTTGATGCGTATTTCCAATCCCGACTTGCTCAAGAATCGGATTCGTATTTAACATTATTGGGTTCCGCTTCTTATTACCTTTGTGAACTTCCCGGAAGTGCTGCCGTGCTTGCAGGTAAACTTAAAGTAGATGAGCTTCAACTTGAATGTCAGGGACTTGAAAATCTTTTACTGTGGTTACTCCAAAATAACTTTTTTGAAGAGTTAGAACAGTGCGACAGTCCGTATGGGCAATTTATTAAAGATATTTCAAATTCAATTACAAGGTTCTTCAAAAGTGGAGATGGTGCAGATAATTTATTTCAACTTTGCAGTGAATTACGTAAAGAAGTTTATCAAAATGGAACAGCTAGGGAGCTTTTAATTAGTGATGCAATAGTTGCTGTGATTACTAAAAAACATCGAAATTCTACATGGTACTCTCTCCCTTTATATACTGACTTAGATAAAGATCAATGGGCAGGAGTTTTAAAAAAGGACTCCTTTATTAAAGAGCTGTGGCCAGCGCAGCATTTATTTGGTAAGAAAAATGTTTTTCGAGGAAGTTCCGCAGTAGTCCAGATGCCAACTAGTGCAGGGAAAACTAAGGCTATCGAGATTGTAATAAGAAGTGCGTTTATATCTGACCGAACTAGTCTTTCAGTAATAGTTGCTCCTTTTAGGGCACTTTGTCATGAAATCAGAAACAATTTTCTCACCGTCTTCCAAAATGAAAATGTAAGCGTAGATGAGTTAACGGATGTTATGCAAGAAGATTTTAAAATAGAGGAGTTTCTTGTGGGGAAACAAATTATTGTAATAACTCCAGAAAAACTTCTTTATATATTAAGGCATACATCAGGACTCGCATCAAAAATAGGTTTAATAATATTTGACGAGGGACATCAATTTGATAGTGGCACAAGAGGAATAACATATGAACTATTACTCACCTCTCTCCGAATGGTGCTTCCATCTTCTACCCAAAAGATACTTATTTCTGCTGTAATAAGTAATGCTCCTGCAGTCAGTGAATGGCTAAATGGTCCCGACTCGGAAATTATTCAGGGCACAAACTTACTTCCCACACACAGATCAATTGGATTTACTACATGGACTGATCAAATGGGTCAAATTAGATTTGTTTCAAATGAGAATACCGATCAAGAAGATTTTTTCGTGCCTCGAGTATTAGAAAAGATCGAACTACAGAAAAAATCTAGAGAGAGAAAAAATCGGACTTTTCCGGAGAAATCTGAGAGTCAAGAAATAGCTTTGTATTTAGGTTTAAAGCTAGTCCGAAATGGTAGTGTAGCCATTTTTTGCGGAACAAAATCGGCTGTTGCCA
>Ga0209542_10017783_pt1 | contig 11600 bp, 19 predicted proteins | sample RifCSPhighO2_01_FD_184028 | JGI IMG/M metagenome (GOLD analysis project Ga0209542, IMG submission 184028) | Soil microbial communities from Rifle, Colorado - Rifle CSP2_plank highO2_0.1 (SPAdes) (version 2) | ecosystem: Environmental > Terrestrial > Deep subsurface > Rock core/Sediment ...
CTAACATCAACTTCCTTGATATCTCCTAAATCAACAACAAATCCTTCTTCTTCTAAAACACTAAAATCACATTCCCCTATTTTCTCCAATAAATAATTTTCCAAATCTTTTTCAATTTCATCTATATCAGGAACATTTTCTTTTACAACTCCATTTCCAGAAACATAATACCAATATCCAACAGGAATTCCTAAAAAATTCAATTGATTTGAAAATGGTGCAAATTCGCTTCCAGACTCATAATTTCCAATATCAATTCTCCCTCCCTGACTTCCTGCAATACTCAAAGCTTTTTCCAGCTCTGTCTGAATACAGGAATCATAATAACCATAAACAGGCATTAATTCTTGTGAAATTCCCCCTCTATCAATTCCACCTTTAAGAACAAAAAATAGAACAATTCCTATTACAATAACAATAGCAATAATGACAAAAATAGTTACTTGTCCACTTTTATTCATTCTTGAAAGTTGACAAGTTAGCGGATTTCCTGTCTGCTTTAGTTGCCCTTTTCTATTCAACAAAAATCTCTTCCTACTTTCCATTTCTCCCCTCTTTTTTTACCTTTTTTACTTTATCTTCAATAAGCTCCATAATTTCACTATTAATGTCTTTCTTCAAACTTTTTTTAAAACTCTCCCAAAGCCCTTCATTTTCAACTAAAAGCAAGTATTTTTTCATGTTAGTTCTTTCTACTCAATTCCCCCTTTCAAAAGAACTAATATTAAAGATGTTAATCTTTTCATTCTCTTTTTCTTCCTCTAAAAAAACTCAACAAACTAACAAAAACCAATATTTAAACATTTCTTATTAATTAACTTACTAAGTAAGTTAGTAAGTATCTCTTACAATCTCTTTTAAAAAATCAAAACCTTTTTCGTCAAGAGGTTTTTTATATAACTCATTTACAAGCCAAAGTCCACTCTTTCTTATCTTTTCTTTAGGAGAACTTTTTCCAAGCCAATTATCTCCTGCCCCACATTCCTCACATAGAGAGATTGCAGAAATTACTTCAGATTCTAGCTTCAATCTCTCATCTTTGTCTTCAATTTCAAAAACAACAAAACTAAAATTATTTCTAATATATCTACTAACCTCCTTCTCAATATCATTTTGTTTTTGCTTATCAATTAAATTAGAAAACTTCTCCTTATTCTCTTTTGTAGTTAAATCTAATTCCCAAATTTTCAAATAATTATCATTAATTTTATTCAGTAAAGCTCTCCCAATATTCTTCCTAAAAATACTTCTATCTTTATTTTCATTCATAAAATGCTGCCATAATCTGCTTCTTAATTGATCTTTTCCTGTATGTGTTCCTATTCTAACAATTCTGTCTTTTCCATGCCCTTTTTCCAGCCCCATAACATCTGGCCGATGTGTTCTAGTTTGGGGAAAATCTCTGCATAATTTTTTAGCGAAATAAGTTCCAGTTCCCATGCCGATTGCATGAGAAATTTTAGAGTATCGGATATTGCTATTGTTTCCGCCAGTGCAATTATTTTTGGTCTGATAGACAAATAACTTGCACGGGATGTTCGCTCCAGCAATTGCAAAAAATAGGCATCAATCCTATGACCTAGGCCGAAGCGTTCAACCTTGGGGAAGTCGCGCAAGATACAGAGCCAGATCTTGTATGCTTCCTTTTCCTTGAGCAGCACTCCCGGTGCTGCTCGGGGGGGGGGTCAAACTTAGTGTATCATTCATATTATGTATAAGAATATCATATCTATAGAGAATATTCTGGAATCTTGGCTTGAATTTACTTCAAGTAAGACAGGTAAGCCAGCCATTAATGAATATGCAAGAAGTCAAAGAGCTTCTAACTAAACTAAAAATCCAGAATTTTTACAGAGTTTCCGCCGGCAGTATTTAAGCGCGCTTGATTACAAGAGTATTATAGTGTAGAATATTTAGCATGACTTATAGGGATATTGTTACAATTGAAGCAGGTAAGCGAGGGGGTAAACCTACTATCCGTGGCATGCGTATTACGGTTGAAGACATTCTTAAAATGCTCGCTTCTGGTATGAGTTCAGAAGAAATAATTGTGGATTATCCGGATTTAACCAAGGACGACATCAGAGCTTCGTTGCTATTTGCGTCTGAGCGTGAACACGGAGCAATCATATTTGCGCATGAAGTTGTTGCTTGACCAGAATCTGTCGCACAAACTCCTACTTTTTCTAGAGGAGCTATACCCAGGGTCTTCACATGTGCGATTGGTTAAATTAAGTACCGCGAGCGATGAGGAAGTTTGGACGTATGCAAAGAAGAATAATTTTACTCTAGTTACTCAAGATTCGGATTTTTATGACAGGAGTCTTCTCCTTGGTTTTCCGCCGAAGGTTATTTGGATTCAGTCAGGCAATACGTCCACACTCAATATTAACAAATTGCTATTGGATAGCGTTGAAGCAATAAAAGAATTTGAGAGTAATAAAGAGATTGGCTGTTTGGAGCTCTACTAGCCTATGAAATATATAGGTATAGATTATGGGAGTAAGCGGATTGGTTTGGCGGTGGGGGATGATGTAAACAAAATCGCTTTCCCTTTATTTGTTTTAGCCAACGACAAAAATTTTTTGGGAAAGCTAGAAGATATTTGTAAAGAGAAAAAGATTGAGGCAATCGTGCTGGGCCAGTCGCTTGATTACAAGGGCGTGCCTAACAAGATTCAGGATAAAATCTCAGAATTCAAATCAGAGATCGCAAAACTAACAGGATTATCAGTAAGTTATCAGGCAGAGCACTTCTCAAGCGCAGAAGCATCTCGTAGTACCAATAAGGTTAGCCTGGACTCGGCTGCTGCCGCACTCATCCTCCAGAGTTACTTAGACAAGACAAAGTAGGCGAAAAATGCGATATAATAGGTAGGTGAGTCTGATTTCAAAAATTTTTCCTACCCCAGTATATTTACAGTTACCACTTGCTGGTCTTGATATATCTGACCGAGCGATAAAATATGTTGAGCTTGTCACACATCACGGCAAATTACGACTTGCTAAGTTTGAAGAGACAGAAATAGAAGAGGGGATAATTAAGGGTGGGGTCGTTCTAAATAAGGATAAATTTATCTCTATTCTACGCAAAATGTGCGGGAAAATCGGTCAAACTTTATTCCATATTTCTTTACCCGAGGAGAAAGCTTATCTTGTGGAAATGCAATTGCCCACGAGCGCTCGAAGTGATTTAAGGGGAGCAATCGAATTACATCTAGAAGAACATGTCCCGCTTGAAACGGCTGGGGTAACTTTTGATTTTCAAATTGTTCACAAACCGAAAGATTCGCCTAAGGGAGAATATACCGTGGCTGTTTCAGTTATAGAGACGAATTTCGTAGAAAGTTATTTCGAAGTTCTCTCAGAAGCTGGTCTGTCTCCTATAGGTTTTGAGTTCGAGTCTCAAGCCCTTGCCCGAGTTGTTGTGGACAGAAAGATAAATGGTATTACGATGGTTGTGGATATCGGCAGAGAGCAAAGTCATGTGTCAATTGTGTCGCAAGGTATTGTTCGATCTACATCCAGTTTAAGTGTAGGGGGAAACGCTTTCGTTAGAGCAATAATGGAGGATCTTAAGGTCGATGGCCTCGAAGCTTTGCGTCTTAAAGAGACAGAAGGATTGTTTAGAAGAGGGAAAGATAAGAGTCCTTTCGGGAGTATTATTAGAGTGGCGAGTGTGTTGCGTGATGAAATGTGGGAAAGACTGATATATTGGAATACGGGCAGAGAACGTAGTAATGCCAAAGATGTCATTAATCAGGTTGTCCTTTGTGGTGGCAATGCCAATGTTCCAGGACTTTTAGAGTATTTGACTTCGGGAATTGATGTTAATGTGTCTGTGGCCAATCCCTGGGTAAACATTCTCTCTCTTGATGATAATGTTCCGGACCTTATTGCAAGAGAGTCTCTCAAATACTGCACAGCTTTAGGTCTAGCTCTTAGAAGCAGAGAAACATGATTAATCTTTTACCAAAAGAAGGCCGGGTTAATTTGAAACACTTGTATAGAGGCCGTTTTGCTATTGTTGTCCTGTGCTTTTCCAATTTCATATTTCTTGTTTCGGTCGCGTTCCTTTTGCCGTCGCTTTTCTCACTTATTGCGAAAAAACAAACAGTTGTTCACGCGATAGAGATAGCAAAATCCCGCCCTGTTTCTAAGGAGGCTTCAGATCTTGGCGAGTTGATTAAGAATACAAATTTGCAGGTTAAACTCCTGAGCCCAGTTTCCACAAGTACAATCCCCTTTACTGAAATTATTGATGAAATTTTATTGCACAAGGGTTCCTCTGTCGCCCTGACTCAAGTCGGAGAAATTAATAAGGGCCATATTTTACTGCGTGGCAATGCTTTATCCAGGTCCGGTTTACTTGCTTTTATCAAAGATCTAGATTTGGACCCAATGTTCAAAGAAGTTCAATCTCCAATCTCAAATCTTATCGCTAATACAAACATTGATTTTTCCGTAGATTTAGAACTTGTCCAAAAAAATGATGTCAGAGAATAAAAAGGGGTTGCTAATAACCTTAGCTATCATCAATATTATATTAATTATTGTTTGGCTATCAATTTTTATATTCGCCCAAAAAGAGAGTAGATTTTTAGAAGAGCAATATGATTCTCTTGCCACAGAGAATGAAAAAGAGGGCTATGTCAGAGACGTTTCAAGAGACTTGAGAGAAACTGAGAATTTGAGAACAGAATTGGGTAATTTTTTCGTTCGGGCAGGCGAAGAGGCCAGCTTTTTAGAAAGAATTGAGTCTTTGGCAAAGCGCGCAGAAGTTGGGGTTAAGGTTTTCACGTTCGAGAAGGATGAGAAGATCATACGCCTCTCACTTGAGAGTAACGGGACATTCTCACGCAATTATTATTTCTTATCTCTTATTGAATCATTACCATACAATCTTGCGGTGTCTAAGGTCGTCTATGTCAAAGAAGGTCAGGAAGATAAGGTTACTTGGCGCATGCGTTTAGATCTAACCCTACATAGTTATTTAGTTATATGAAATTTCAAATACCTAAAATTTTTAGTATTTCCGCTAGACATAAAGAGGATATAGAACCTACTCGTGATTGGCATCTCGCGTTAATATCTTGCGCTATATTACTTATTTCTTCTGCTCTAGCGCATTATTTCTTCTACTTTTCGGAAACCACTTCATTATCAGTCGATACCACAACAGAGACTAGGAAATTAAATTTGAAACGTGCAGAACTGGAAAAAGCTGTTAGCGAAATGAGAACAAAAAAGATTGATTACGAGAAACTACTAGAAAGTGGCCCAACACCAAAAGTCGTTGATTAATGTCCCCGGCAGGAATCGAACCTGCATTAGGAGATTAGAAGTCTCCTGTTCTATCCATTGAACTACGGGGACAGTCCTGTTAGTCTAGTAGAGAAAGGACATAACGTCCACAGGGCGCATAGCTCCCAGCCAGAGGCTGGTCCGCCTTTGGCGGAAGTTGTATTCTTATGGAAGATTATTTTGTATATGTTTTAAAAAGTCTACGCAATAATAAGCGCTATATTGGATACACATCAAAAGATCCACTGATAAGACTTAAGGAGCACAATTCGGGCGCGAGTAAATTCACTAGCCAAAATGGTCCATTTAAGTTAACTTATACAGAGAGATATGAAGATAAATCGATAGCCATAAAAAGGGAAAAATTTTTGAAGAGTGGCCAAGGGAGAAAGTTCTTAGATAACATGTCGGGCGCATAGCTCAGTTGGTAGAGCAACCCCTTTACACGGGGAAGGTCCTAGGTTCAAGTCCTAGTGCGCCCATAAAATTATATGGAAAACAAAAAACCAACATTGAGAGAAGTTATGGGAGACGATTCAAAGGGGGCATTGAAACCGGAAATTTTTAATTTGCGAGAAAATAGGCTTATGGCAAGCAATTTGTTTATCGAAGAATCTAAACACCGCCTAGAGAATGACAACTTTTGGAGAAATATGTTGGACGTAACTGATTGGGCCATGGCGACCATAAAGGGATGTAAAGACCACGCCAAAATATTGGCTATTGAGAATCTGACGAGAGATATTGATGATGTGTATCATCGGATAGCACCTATCGAGAGTTTGCCTGATGGGGTGCGTGAGATTGTGGCTAAGTTAATTCTTGATTGGACACAACCTTAAACTTGAAACCCAAAATTACTCCCAAAATTATTTTCGAGAATAATGATGTTTTGGTTTTAGATAAACCGGCAGGTTTAGTTGTGCACGGTGATGGGCGCACACAAGAGCCTAGTTTATGTAATTGGATATTAGAGAATTATCCAGAACTTGAAAACGTCGGTGAAGAGTTTAAAACACTCGATGGCAAAACTTTTCCTCGGCCGGGGATCGTGCACAGATTAGATCGCGACACATCAGGTTTAATTATAATTGCCAAAACTCCCGATGCTTTCACTTATCTCAAGAACGAGTTCAAAGAGCATCGCATAAAAAAAGAGTATGTTGCCCTCGTGTATGGGCATATCACGGGCGAATCAGGGGTGATAGACACGCCCATTGGCAAGAGTAAGAGTGATTTCAGGCAACGTGAAGCCGGACCAAATTCCGGCGGCACACAACGTGAAGCTAAAACAGTTTGGGAAGTGAAAGAAAGATTAGTAGATAAAGCCGACCATAAGTACACGCTCATATTAGTACGCCCCGAAACTGGGCGCACGCATCAGATTAGAGCGCACATGAAAAGTATCGGCCACGCGGTAACCTGCGATAGCTTGTATGCTCACGGCAGATTGTGCCCGACAGGATTATCAAGACATGCCCTACACGCCAGTAAATTAGAGCTGAATTTGCCATCGGGAGAAAGAAAAAGCTTCGAATCAGCAATGCCAGAAGACTTCAAAAAAGCCCTTGACGAGTTAACTAAACCATGATACACTTCCCCCAGATTGGCAAGAGGGTAACTCCGGTATATCCCGGAACCCAAACTTGCCTTTGACAAGAAAAAGGAGATGACGCCATGGCTAAGAAGTCCATGACCCCATCCGCCGAGGCAACCCCGATCAGCGGTCCCCAGATCGGAAAGATAAACGACAAGCTCGGTATTGCCCTGCGTCGGTCAGGGATCCCGAGCGTGGCCACCCAGCAAGTGCTCGAGACCCAGGGTGAGGAGCTCACCAAGGAGCTCGTGGCCGTGATCCGCACCCGCGTCGAGGCCCTCGCCAGCCTGATCACCCGCAACGTCCCCGTCAACCGCGCCCGCACCCCTCAGCAGGCCCTCGACGCCACCGGCTGGCGGCAGTACATCAACCAGGCCGTGGTGGATGCCATGCCCCGGACCAAGACCGAGGGCATCGAGGTGGTCGAAGTCGGTTTCTTCAAGCCGCGGCCGTGCGCCTTCGTGGATGGCATCATGACCGACGACCGGCTGGCGGCCGAGTATGGCTACTTCGGCCTCAAGCCCGACCCGATCGCCGTGGCCGCCGTGAACGAAGCCGACCCCGACTTCGCCACCAAGCACCCCAACGCCGTTCACTGGAAGGACAAGGACGGCAAGTACTGTTTCGCCGCGTTCAGTCGCTGGCGCGGCAGGCCGAGCGTGCGCGTCCCCCGCTTCGCCTACGACTGGCGCGACAACTACGTTTTCGGTGGCGTGCGTAAGTAGCCCTATGATCTTGGCCACTGTGCACTGGCACTTGTGCCTGCCTACCGGCAGGCAGGCCTTTGCACTTTGCCCTCGATCCGTTTCCGAATCAGGGCCCGTCTCGCAATCTACCGCGAGCGGGCCCTTTCGTTTTATGCTAAGATCGCTTCGGTATTAGGCGAATGTCATATAAGCGACGAGGGTTTCTCACCGCCCCTACCAGTATCCGTATGTTGAGAACGTTTGCGATGAAGATTTCAAACGGAGGACATACGCAGACACTTCAAAAAATGAAGCTACTTGGTGCGCGATCCTGGAGCATTAACCCCCCTTTAATTTTTTTGGGGGGGGTGAGATGCCAAATACGATACAATCTCAAGTTTCTCCGGTAAATAACAGATTAGGATGGGGGATCAAGGGGTGGTGGCACGGATGGGATCGCGCACAGTTCGCCACGTTCAATCGCTGGAACGGCAAGCCGAACGTGAACGTCAACCGCAACGACAACGACTGGAACGACAACTATGTTTTCGGTGGCGTGCGCAACTCTCTTCATTTCTCCCCTCCTCAAGCTTGCTTGTTGGCAGGGGAGTTTTGTTTACCATGAGCGGAGTCGAATGGTTTAGCTCAAGCAGAGTCGTGGGGTTTGATAAGTTGTCCCTGCCACCCGCCTATCATCTTGCCAATCCCCGACATCTTCTCCGAGATGGCAATGTACTGTTTATCTTTGAGTGAATCAGATTCCCAGAGCACCATGAGCATTATCTTGATTGTATCTACCTTGCGCATCGCCAGACGTACATAGGGTAGTTTCTCCTCCGGTTTCAAGAACGAAGCAGTAGCTGTGGCCTCGATCGCTTCTACAAATAAGCTATCTACCCGCAAGCCAAGGGAGTGTCTGTGAGTCTTGGGCAGGATCTGGTAGTATGTGAACCACAATAAATACGCATCTTTCAACTTATGCAACAAGGGCAAGATAGCGGGCAAGTTCGTGCGGGGGGGGGGGGGGTGCTCAAAGCTTGATTTTGTGTCATAGTTTTGATTTTGAATTAATAATTTCGCTTGATAATCTGCTTCTTGCCTGGCGGGAGTTTAGTAAGGGCAAACGGACCAAACCTGACGTTCTATTCTTTCAATCCCGCCTGATGGACAACCTACTAGATCTCCACCAAGAACTCAAGACCCACACATATCGCCACGGCTCATACAAACATTTCAGAATAGCTGACCCCAAGCCCCGCGACATTCACAAAGCGAGTGTGCGTGACAGGCTCGTGCACCACGCTATCTATCGCGTGCTCTATCCATACTTTGACCGGAAGTTTATTGCTGATTCATATTCATGCAGAGTAAATAAAGGTACGCACAGGGCAATGGATCGCTTCAGAGATTTTGCCTTCAAGGTTAGCAAAAATCACACGAAGACTTGCTGGGTTCTTAAGTGCGATATCAAGAAGTTCTTCGCCAGTATTGATCATGGCACATTAAAAAATATTCTAGCTAAGCACATATCTGATCAAGATACCCTCTGGCTCTTGAGTAATGTGATAGATAGCTTCAGCACAGAAGGTAAACTAGGTGTGGGTTTACCTCTGGGCAATCTCACTTCACAGCTACTCGTGAACATATACATGAATGAGTTCGATCAGTACGTTAAGCACACACTTAAAGTTAAATACTATGTGAGATATGCAGATGATTTCGTGATTCTGTCGCCAGACAGAAAATACTTAAAACAACTCTTTATTACCCTGGTACAATTCCTCCACGATCGTCTCAAGATTGTACCCCACCCAACTAAGTGCTTTATCAAGACTTACTCATCAGGCCTCGACTTCCTGGGCTGGGTGCACTTCCCCTACACAAGAGTCTTGCGCACGAGTACGAAACGGCGGATGCTACGGAGTTTGAGTTGGTATCCGAGACGGGAAACAGTAAATTCATACAGAGGATTACTTTCACATGGGAATACTAGGAAAATTGGTCGGGCTCTTGAGCATTTAGAGGGATTGTGATAGGCTCTGAACTATGAGCAAGAAAATTATACATGCTGAACTTCCGGTTTTGTTTTTTAAGGAAGGCAAAAGAATTGTTGCTTATACTCCGGCCCTAAACCTTTCAACTTTCGGTAAAACTTTGACAGAGGCAAAGAAGAGATTCAATGAAGTGGTGGCAATTTTTTTTGAGGAAACATCAAAGATGGGAACAACCGAAGAAGTATTATTAGAGTGCGGATGGGAAAAGCGTAAAAATGAATTTCTTCCTCCTTCCATTATTTCTCACGGCTTTGCTTCAGTGTCATTTCCTGCTTTCGCCTAATGCCGAAGATCACGACTCTACACTGGAAAAAATTCGAAAAGTTTTTGTTATATGTTGGCTGTACATTCGACCACCAGAAAGGCGATCATAGGATTTATAAGCGCTCCGGCCTGAAAAGGCCAGTTGTTTTGACAGTAGATACCCAAGTACCCGTTACGCATATCAAGACAAATTTAAACACTTTGGATATTGGACATGATGAGTACCTAGAAATGTTAAAGAAGCTTTGACTTAGGACTGGGCTCTTGAGCATTTAGAGGGATTGTGGTAGGCTCTTGCTACTCCAATTATATGAAATTTTCAACAGTTAATATCGAGGAGCGTAAGAAACTGGACATGCGTCCGGGAGATACTGTGCGCGTGCACCAGACTATCCAGGAAATTGTGGAGGGCAAGAAAGCGGATAAAAAGATAGAGAAGAAGAGTCGCACTCGCACCCAAGTTTTCGAGGGTCTGATTCTGGCTCGCAAACACGGTGGCGAAATGGGAGGCACCTTCACTGTGCGCAAGCTTGCATCGGGAGTGGGAGTAGAACGCATTTTCCCATTGTACTCACCCAATATTTCTAAAATCGAAGTTGTAAGTCGTGGCAAAGCGAGGAGAGCCAAGCTTTACTACATCCGCGAGAAGGCCACCCGCGAAGTGAGCAAGCGCATGCGCCAAGAGCGTTTCAACACTGCCCTAACAGCAGATGAAAGCATCAAAGAAGATATAGCCACAGAGAAGCTTGCCCCCGAAGCAGTAGTGGCTCCGATTTCTGTTTAACGAAATCAAGAGTCCTCGATTTACTAATAAGCAAATCGGGATATAATATCTTATTGTTGCGCGCGTGGCGGAATTGGTTTACGCGTACGCTTGAGGGGCGTATGGCCGCAAGGCCGTGGGAGTTCGAGTCTCCCCGCGCGCATTATGAATTTTAATTAGTTTAGATTATGACAACAATAGAATCACAACCAGGAGACCCAGCAGAACTTTATCGTTTGATGATAGATGAAAAGTTCAGAGAATGGAACGAGATGCCGGGTGCCGCCTTTTTGGAAAATGATCAATGGGAAAAAGTACGAGAGGTACTACTTGATCTTAGAGCAAAAACTTTCCCAGAAACCGCCACAAAAATCAATATTTTAGATTTTTTGCGCACCTGTAAAGAACGATTATTTACGATTCTTCGAGTAGGAAGAGTAGGCTCCAACAGTGGAACTTTCTATCTTGTCCTAAGGGATAATATAGATCAATTCGGTGACTCGCTGTGATTAAGGTTGTTGGTGATAAAATCGAGCATATAAGAGAGGGAATAAAAGAAGTTATATAGGTATGTTAAAATTATTAACACTTGATGTTTGCATTTAGTACACAGATTTGGTAGAGTGTTCTTATGAGTACTAAATATGCATCTATTATCAAGAACCTTCGCATGAAAGGGGGGTTTTCACAGCTCTCCATGGCCGATAAATTGGGACTCTCCCGACAATCATACATGGCGGTGGAACGGGGTGTTCGGGAGTTGACTCTTGATGAGGCGGAGAGAATTTGCGGTATTTTTGGTATTGCCATCGAGGCTCTTGAACATGGGGAGACCCCTGATGACGAAAAGTACAAACATATGATCCTGGCATTTTTGCGACAAGGGGGGAAACTGCCCAAAACTAAATTGGCCAAGCTTCTCTATTTCGCCGA
>Ga0209542_10017784_pt1 | contig 11598 bp, 13 predicted proteins | sample RifCSPhighO2_01_FD_184028 | JGI IMG/M metagenome (GOLD analysis project Ga0209542, IMG submission 184028) | Soil microbial communities from Rifle, Colorado - Rifle CSP2_plank highO2_0.1 (SPAdes) (version 2) | ecosystem: Environmental > Terrestrial > Deep subsurface > Rock core/Sediment ...
TATCAGCCATTAGCCATCAGCCATCAATCATTTATATTATTCGACGACGTCTGGACGACTGGGTCGACTTTAAAGGAAGCGGCCAAGGTTTTAAAAAGAGCTGGGATAAATAATCTTTGGGCTTTAACTCTGGCACGCACATAAGAGCTAGTTAAGAGTCTATTTTTTTGCTATAATTGCATTAAGTGTTGTTTAGTTTCTAACCAACTCCGACCTAGTCGGAGTTGAGAGGAGCAACCGACTAGCGGCTGAAGTCCCGAGTTTGTCGAGGGACAAAAGAAAGCGCTTCGTGTTGCGACGAGGTGGGGTGGCCGAGCGGCCTAAGGCGAAGGTTTGCTAAACCTTTGAGGGTTAATCCCCTCGCGCAGGTTCGAATCCTGTCCCCACCGCATGCCTGCACAAGCACAAAATCCAGTCGAAAACTTAAGTTCTTTGAAAAAAGAAACCGAAAGCGAAGAAACGCCCGTTGTAATAAGGAGAGAATCAGAGAAAGATTTGGCCGTCTGGAGTGCCCCTGCCAGGCCTTTCAAAAGGAGAAACAGGGAGTTTTATGTGACTTTAATTGCAATCTCGGCCTTGGTTGGTTTAATACTTTTTTTGATTGAAGGCTGGCTTCCGGTGGTTCTGATTGTTTCCTTGGTATTTCTTTTCTATGTGCTGTCTACGGTTGAGCCTGAAAACATTGATTATAAAATAACGACCAAAGGCGTGAATATTGCCGGAAAGAAAACTCCTTGGGAAGCGATGCTTCGTTTTTGGTTTACCAAGCGCTTTGACAGCGAGCTTTTGGTAATTGAGATTTTTTCAATCCCGGGAAGACTCGAGTTAGTTGTTACTCCGCAAGTAAAGGCCAAGATAAAGGAAAATCTTCTTAAATACCTTAGCGAAGAAGAGACGCCTCCCTCCTTTGTCGACAAGGCGGCGAGCTGGTTTTCTCAAAAGCTGCCCCAGTAGTGAGTTTTGCACCCGTAGCTCAATGGATAGAGCGTCTGCTTGCGGAGCAGAAGGTTGTGAGTTCGACTCTCGCCGGGTGCACTCGTCTTATTCCGACGTGGTGGGGTGCAGGAGTGGTTTAACTGCCAGGTCTCGAAAACCTTGGGGGTGTTTTACACCCGCGCGAGTTCGAATCTCGCCCCCACCGCCACGTCAAACGTGGCTGACTCGTTCGATGAGTCGCACTACGTTTGCTCAATACAAGCTAAATTAGTTTAGGCAGTATAAATGAAAGACAGCAAAGTTTTAGTTTCGGGCGCGGTTATATATAAAGAATATAGAGGAAAACGTTCTTGGCTGGTTATAAAAAAAGCTGAAGAGGACGATTGGGAGATTCCCAAAACAATTGTACGCAAAGGAGAATCTTCGGTGAGAGCGGCAATTAGAATGATGGGAGAGCAGGCTGGCATGAGTACAAAAGTTCTTGAAGAGGCCGGCAGAGCTCACGGAAGCGCTACTGTCAATGGCAGGGTTGTGCCCCAAAGATTCATATACTATTTGATGTTACTAAAGTCATCGGGTGAAATATTGGGATTTGAGCGATTTGGCTGGTTTCAATATGCCAAAGCCGCCAGAAACCTTACGACTAAAAGGGAAAAAGTAATACTCAAACAGGCCAGAGAGGAACTCAAAAAATGGAAGAAAGATTACGCAAAAGAAAAAATATAACTTCAAATTCTTCAACAAAATCATTTAAAAGAGAATTCTCAGCTGGAGGGGTAGTATTTAGAAAATATCAAATAAAGTGGTTGGTGACTAAATCTACCCCAAGCGGGCTTGTTCCCAAAAGTGTTTGGAGGCTTGCAAAGGGCAGACTAGACGATGCGGATGAGGGTAGACAGTCCGGGCCGCTGGCCTCAGGTGTACGTAAAGCTTCAGAAGAAGAGATTCAGGAAGCGGCGCTTAAAGAAGTTAAAGAAGAGGGTGGAGTGGAGGCAAAAATCGTTAGAAAAATAGGGACCGAAAGATACTTTTTTATTTGGCAAGGGGAGAAAATTCTGAAATTCGTGACGTTTTATTTGATGGAGTATATCCGGGATTTACCCGAAGGACACGATGAAGAAACAGAAGAAGTTGCCTGGCTACCTTATGAAGAAGCAAGAAAAAGACTTTCCTACTCGGGTGAAAAGAAAGTATTAGACAAGGCAAAAGAGATCTTAGATTCAGGAATGCAAGAAAATTTGGTATAATTGAGGCCAATAAGGAGGAGTGGCCGAGTGGTTTAAGGCGCACGATTGGAAATCGTGTGTGCGAAAGCACGCGCAGGTTCGAATCCTGTCTCCTCCGCTTAAGGTGGGTTGGCCGAGTGGTTTAAGGCGCGGGTCTTGAAAACCCGTGGGCGCAAGCCCTCACAGGTTCGAATCCTGTACCCACCGCCAGTTGGGTAATGAAGCAGTTGGGTCGCAAAGCCGAGCTTAAATATTCTACCCTCGCCAAAGCATTGGGCGTTCCAACGGAAGATTTGGTAAAGTAATCTTATGACCAAAAAAGGAATTGCCACCGGTGTGGTACACAAAGTGCCAACGGATTTACGAAAAGTCCTTACTTCTTCCGGAGCAGCGCGGGCGGCATGGGAGGATATTACGCCACTCGCGCGCAATGAATGGATCTGCTGGATTGAGTCCGCCAAGAAAGCGGAGACGAGGAGCCACCGGATCGAGAGGACGCAGAAGGAGCTTATAGACGGAAAGCGCAGGCCTTGTTGCTGGGCTGGTTGCATTCATCGTTGAAATAATCGGAATCGGCGCCGAGCGTCAGTTGTTTCTATAAACGAAGGATAAAATAAACGTATGCAAAAAACTCATACGAACAAAGAAGAACAAATCAAGCGTGCAATGGATCAGCTTGTCGGGCAAGGGAATTTGGACGTGGTAGAAGAAATCTTCTCAGCCGATTACACTGCGCATGCAGGAGATAAGGACTACAATGGACACAAATTTTTAAAACGATTTGCTAAACAGCTTCGTTCAGCGATTCCAGACATTCAAATTCTAAAAATTGAATTTCTAGCTCAAGAAGATCAAACTATCACTTGGCAGCGTACATTAAGCGGTACTCATAAAGCAAATATGATGGGTATTCCTCCATCTGAGAAGAAAGTAAAATGGAGTGACATGGTAGTTACTCGTTTTGAAGGCGGGAAGATTACTGAGGAGTGGGTGGTTTCAGAACTAGCGGGGCAGTTACTCTTAAGCTTACCTGCAATAGAACCATGAATAAAATTAATCTCAACGATCTTTCATCCTCAGATGCCAAGATTAAATATGCTTGTGCTAAACAAGCAATCGCAATTTCAAAGGGCAATCCATCGGAGCTTTATACCGATTTTGATTTTTTTACGGAGCTTCTTGATAGTCAAAACAACATACTTAAATGGACGGCTATTCAAGTAATTGGGAATTTGTCACAAGTTGATAAGAAGAAACAAGTCGATACATTACTCCCAAGAATCATTGATTTTTTGAAATTAGAAAAGTTAATTACGGCCAATAATGCTATCCTTGCTTTGGCAGAAATTGCACATAATAAGCCGGAATATTTGGATAGAATCACAAAAGAACTCCTCAAAGTCGAGCATTACAAATTCGAGACCTTAGAATGCAATAATATTGTGGTGGGTAAAGTTCTGCTTTTTCTTGATAGATTTACAGCCCAAGTTAAAGACAAAAAAGAAGTACGCGCGTTTATCAAAAGACAAATAACAAATCCCAGAAACGCCACCAAAAAGAAAGCTCAATTGCTATTAAAGAAGATAACAAAAATATGAAATCGATAAAATTAGCATTTATTTATGGGTTCTTAGTTTGGGTGATACCATTCGTCATTGCTTTTCTTATTTTCCCTTTGCGAAGTTCGGATCGGCCGTTTTTTGAATCAATTATGCCGGTAGCCGTAATAATTGCTGCCGTAATGTTTACTGTCTTGTATTTCAAAAAAGTTGAGGCGGATTTTCTGAAAGAAGGAATCTTATTAGGCATTGTGTTCTTTGCAATCAGCATTGTCATAGACCTTCTCATGTTTAGTAAAGGACCGATGGCTATGTCATTTGTAGATTACATCAAAGATATTGGCTTTACATATCTGCTTATTCCGGCGACAACAATTGGCGTAGGGTATGTTCTCGATAAAAAGAAGCCGTAGAAAAGAATTTGCCGCCCCCGTAAAAATTTACTAAAGTGAATTAACGGGGCAAGCAAAGAACAAAATCAGTTCGGATTTTTTTAAATACACACCGCAGGTTTTTCTATCAGAAACTTCAGTTTTTCTTCGAGTTAATTTCTGTTTTTGTGCTAGAATTGGCTACTAATGGCTGACCAGGTCGACGAGATAAAACAAAAAACAGATATCGTGTCTTTAATTGGCGAGCATGTGGAGCTTAAGCGCGCCGGGAGAAATTTTAGGGCCCTTTGTCCTTTTCACTCCGAGAAAACCCCTTCATTTATGGTTTCTCCCGAGCTACAGATTTATAAATGCTTTGGCTGCGGAGAGGCGGGAGACGCGTTCACATTCTTAGAACGATACGAAGGAATGGATTTTGGGGAGGCTTTGGTCTATTTGGCCGAAAAGGCGGGGGTTAAGCTTACTCCATCAAAGTTTGCAGCTACGGGTGAAAAAGAAAAACTTTTTGAAATTAATCTTTTGGCGGCGCGTCTTTATCACTATCTATTGCTTAGGCACAAAGTAGGTAGGGCCGCCCTGACCTACCTTGCCAAACAAAGAGGGTTAACCGTTGACACTATAAAAGAATTTCAAATCGGCTATTCTCCCGAAACCTCCTACGCTTTAAAAAGTTTTTTGGTTGATAAAAAAGGCCATCGGTTGGGAGATATCCAAAAAACCGGCTTAATTTTGGAAAAAGATAGAAGAGTAATTGATAGATTTTCGGGCCGTATAATATTCCCCCTTTTCGACCATAGGGGAAATGTCTGCGGTTTTGCGGGAAGAGCTATGCCTTCAAAAGAAGACGGGCTGGCAAAATATATTAACTCGCCGGAAACCCCCGTTTATCATAAATCGAGGTTGCTTTATGGCTTAAACCTAAGCCGTACCCACATCAAAGAAAAAGACTCGGCAGTTGTTGTCGAGGGGGAGTTGGATATGATTTCATGCTGGCAGTCAGGATTTAAAAATACGGTTGGTATAAAAGGCTCAGCCCTAACAGAAGACCAAATAAGACTATTAAGTAGGTTTTCAAAAAAGGCCACACTAGCATTGGACGCAGACTTTGCAGGAAGCGAGGCTACCAGACGTGGAATTACAATTTCTCAAAATTTCGGAATAGAGGTAAAAGTTGCAAACTTGAAAGATTATAAAGACCCGGACGAGATGGTAAGAAAAAACCCTGAAGCGTTTGCAAAATCATTAAAAGAGGCCCAAGGTGCTTGGGATTTTATAATCGATTCCATATTTGCCAAATATAACGCCACATCCGGAGAAGGGAAAGCCAAGATATCCCGAGAACTTATCCCCGTTTTATCTTCAATTCCGGATAAGATAGTCCAGGCGCATTATATCGAGCTGGTTGCCAGGCGCCTGCGTGTTTCGGCAGAGGCAGTTTCCAACCAGCTTATACAAACTTCCGAAAAGAAAACGGCTGAAGAAAAAAAGGTGGTTGTCGGCCAAAAGGTGGAAGAAAAGTCAAGACGCGAGCTTTTGGAAGAGAGACTCTTGACTCTTTGTTTTCAGTCTAAACCCGAGATTTTATTGGAAGACAAAGTGGAAAAGCTGATAAAAACTCCTTTAAGCAGAAGAATACATGAGGAGTATAAAAAATTTGCCCAAGGCACAAAATCTTTTGACCCGTCTTTGTTTTCGGAAAATTTACCTAAAGAGCTCATGGAAGGATTTGCAGAGATGATCTTGGCCGATACAGAGGAGTTTTTGCAAAGACCTGAAAGACTCAATAAAGAGCTTGGTCTTGTAAAAAAAGAGCTTGGCCTTTTGGCCATAAAAGAAGAACTAAAAAAGGCTGAAGAGACAATTGTAGAGCTTGAAAAATCTGGCAAAAAGAAAAAGCTAGAAGATGCGAAAACGAAGTTTGCACACCTGACTGATAAATTGACAGCGCTTGAAGATGAAGAAACACAGGGTATAATTCTAGAGTAGCGTGTATTAAATATGATTAAAAAGGCGACAAGCGAGCTTATCAAAAAAGGAAGACAACAGGGTTTTTTGACCCAGGAGGATATTTTGGAGGTCTTTCCTGATGCGGAGAAAAGGCTTGATGAGCTGGATGATTTTTATGAGAAGGTCTTAGCCGAAAACATTGATGTTTTCGAGACGGTTTCTCCAGAGGAGATTGAGGTTGATGAAAAGGAAAAAGAAAGACTTGAAAAAGAGATACAGCTTCTTACCAAGCTGGGCGGAGCCGAGACGACAGATCCTGTCAGGCAATATCTTCGGGAAATCGGAAAAGTTCCTCTTTTGGTTGCGGAGGAAGAGATAGAGCTTGCCAAAAGATATGAGAAAGCAGACAAGAGGGCCAAGGATAAACTTATCGAGTCAAACCTACGTTTGGTTGTTTCTATTGCCAAAAAATACATAGGTAGGGGTTTATCACTATTGGATCTGATTCAAGAAGGAAATCAGGGGCTTATTAGGGCGGTTGAAAAATACGACTGGAGACGCGGATTTAAATTTTCAACCTATGCGACTTGGTGGATTCGCCAGGCCATAACTCGTGCCATTGCTGATCAAGCCCGAACAATAAGAATTCCGGTCCACATGGTGGAAACGATAAATAAGCTTTATCGCACCAGTCGTCTTTTGATGCAGCAGTTGGGCCGGGAGCCAACCCCTGAAGAGATTGGAGAGGAGCTGGAAATAGACGCAGACAGGGTGCGAGAGATTTTTAAGATTGCCCAAGAGGTTACATCTTTGGAGGCCCCCGTCGGCGAAGACCAGGAAAGTTTTTTGGGAGACTTTATTCCTGATGAATCCCAACTTTCCCCGGTTGACCAAGCCTCTAAACAACTTTTGAAGGACCATCTGGATGAGGTATTGGCAACCCTTTCGGACAGAGAAGCGAGAGTTTTGAAACTCCGATTTGGACTTGAGGGAAATAAACAGATGACATTGGAAGAAGTTGGAAAAGTTTTTGGAGTAACACGTGAGCGAATCCGTCAAATTGAGGCCAAGGCGCTTCGTAAGTTAAAGCATCCTAGTCGAAGAAAGAAATTACAGGATTATTTGGAGTAGACTTCATTTGTTTTTGTTTGCTAGACTTGAATTGTTTAAGTTAAAAGTGGCCACAGTGAGATACTTTCAGATCTCACATGGTCCCGTCCCATGGGATATGGAATTATCCAACGGGACTGGGAGGAGGTGAGGAAGTTGGTTATATCAAAAATAGCTGAAGAGACAAGAAATACTATTTTGTCTGTTGTAAAGGGAACAGACGATGTAATGACAGCCTTAAGAGGAGCTGTCAAAAATCAGGTTGTTGGTATGGTAAAAGACGTTTCTGAGTTGGCAACAACCGGAATGGAGGCGGTTACAGACGTTGTCACCGGTGCGGTTACATCCTCTGGAGAGATAGGAGTCTCAGTAACTGCAATTGCAAAAACTGCTGTCAGCTCAGCCGTTTCCGGCGTTTCTGAATTGGGAGGAAGCGTTATGGAAGCGGCGGCCAAAGCAGCCAGTGGAGCTGTAAAAGGGGCCTCGCAGGTAAGTGGAGACATAGGGGCCGCCGCCGTTTCTGCAGTTGAAGGTGCAATAGAAGCCGCTGGGCAAGTTGGGATAAGCGCTACAGATGTTGCCAAAGAAGCAGCTCTAGGTGCAGTTCAGACGGCAGACTCTATAAGCTCAGAGGTGGGTAAGGCGGTTCGGGATGCGTTGGTTTCTGCCGCGAGCCTTCCAGGAGATGCAATACACGCGGCCTTGAAAGGAAAAGAAAAGTAAGTCTACTCTTTGCAGCAATCGACGGCCTTTTGCACAAGTTCGCCTATTTTTGTAAAGACTGAAGCAGAAGCTTTCTTTTGCGATTTTTCGTCTACCAGATTAATTTGGCTATCCTTCCTTTTTAGGCTGTCCATTTTAACTACTCCCAAATTTATTCCCCAGAAAAGGCTATAAAGTTTATATGATTTTTCAAAAAGTCCCCAAGCTTTATCTTTATTTCCTTTTTTAAGTTCTTTGGTTCCAACCTCCATTACACGCATTGAGGCGGCGAGTAAGTGTTTGGAAATACACCAAACTTCCCCTTCGTAGTCCTTTATTATTTCGCGCATAAGCTCCGTTCGCATTTTTCTTACTTCGTTAAGAAGGTCCAAATAGTTTTTCTTGCCAGTTTTTTGAGAAGTGTAAAAAAGATGTTCCTCGATTGAGATTAGATTCATAATTCCAATTGAAAGGTCTTCCCCGGCCGATAAATCGAGCTGATGTTGGGCCGTTACCTTCTCGACCTTGTCTAAAAGTGTCTGGATATCTTTCTTGTTGGCCATGTTATTGCAGGCTTATTTTAACAGAAGTCGCGGCAAAAAGAACTAGCGAGGCTATCAAAAGTCCAATAATAGGAAAGACTACTTTTTGATAGTTGAAAAGTTGTTTGCCTTTAATTTGTCTTACTTTCCTATCTAGCCAGACGGCTTTTAAAAAAACAGCCGATCCAACTGCCGCCCCGAAAATAAACTTATCAATTCCCCAAATTGTGTTGAAGGGATGGCCGATAATTTCGGCAAACCATAAAGGGATAAATACTAAAGCGTACATTAGAGCCGCAACAGCCAGGGTCTTATATTTGAATTTAAACTTGGATTTAAACTTTCCAGCTAGCCAATCGGAAAACCAAAAAGAGGAAGATAAAGTTAGGCCCCCAGCCCAAACTCCGCTTACGCTATCGTCAATTCCCAAAAATCGGGAAAGACCAAGACCGGCCCCTACCGCAATTGTACAAACAGGACAGACCGCCAGAGCTTTGGCTGGAGCCAACAAATAAAGCAGAAATAAAAAAGCTAAAGCCTTAAGGGTTTTTTTCATCAAACTTCATTTCGGAAAAGAAATTGATTATCGGCTCATCTCCCGTTAGACATTTACCGTCAAGTGTGTAAAGTAGAGGAACTCCTCTTTGGTCTTTAGGTATTTGGCAAGCATCGGCCCGCTGATTATACAAAAGAGCGTTTGTTTTGTTGTACCAGACTTCCATTTTTTTGATTTCGACTCTGTCTTTGCCCTCCCAAGTTGCGAAAAATTCATCGACATTGGCGCAATGGGGACAGCCGTCTCCCCAGAAATATTCATGCGCAGTTGGAGTGGCTGGGGCAGGCTCGGGACTAACCTCTTTATTTCCCGAAAACAAAAATATTCCCCCAACTAAAACCAAGAGAGTCAAAACGACCGCAACTACGGGAAAATTTTTCATAAAACTTCCTAATGATATTCGTAAAAGTCAAAAAAGGCAATCAAGGAACACAAAAATACTCCCTATTTATAGGGTGATAACGCAATCACAATTTCCTGTGATTCTGGCTTACTTAGTCGGGTAAAGGTTTGTGTCCTTATCCGCCCATTCTGCACGCTCTAGCCGATTGCTTTCATAGCCGCGTCGTTTTGCAACTAATCGGTAGGAAAACTCCACATCCGAGTTGCCTTCCCTTGCGCGGACCTCAAAACCTGTTCGGGTGCGGTTGGTTACATACAGATTAGAATCGCCGTAAGATTGTACAAAAACATGATACGGCTCATTCAGATTGACAGTTTGCGCAAATAAAGGGTCGATCCACACTTTCACAACTCCGTTTTTCAGCTTTCCAAACCCGTAATCCGTAAACCAGACTTGTGACGACTCTTCCGTATACAGCAGTCGCGCGCCATCATTGGTCGCAACAACTGCATTCTTCGTACCGCTGGCGACATTAAGTCCTTCATTACCTTCCGGGACGGAAATGTAGACGCCTTTGCCCATACCGGAAAAGTAACCCAACCAGCCGCTGCCCTGATTTCCGACTGCCAGCACGTTACTCGTATTTTCAGGATTACCACTTCCAAACCACGCGGTTGGTCCCAGACCGTTGCTGTTGACAGCCAGTCCGCCACCAACGGAATTTGAACTGATTCCCAGGGCATAAAACGGTGATGCGGGATTAGTCTGGACGAGATAGGCAGTGCCGCTAAGCCCATTGCTTTCAGCGTAAATAGCTCCTCCTTCACCGGTCGGGTTTTGATAACTAAAATAACCAGCTGCCCCCGTACCACGGTGGGTGGATTGGAGTGCAGGCAGGCCGCTACCAAAACTTTCAACCACGAAGGTCGGCTCAGACCGGTCAGAACCATAGGATGCAAATGAACCTGCACGACCACTGCCTTGGGTAGTGGCATTGATCACCGTGCCGCTACCGTTGGTACTGACGCGAAGGGCCGGTTGGGTATTTCCGGCATTGTCAATCGTAAAATCTCCGGCCATACCCGTGCCCCACATATACGATTGGAAAGCGCTTCCCTGATGTCCGGCTTTGACTTGGAGTGCAGTCGAAGTATTTTCAGGTCTTTCAATACTAAATACTCCGGCGATGCCAGTGCCATTATTTATCGCAGACAGTGCCGCGAAACCATCACCTTCTGTTCCTGCGGAAATAGCAGATCCATTGCCGGTGGTATAAGCATCAATTGCGTTTCCACTGCCGTCTGTAAAAGCTTCTAGCGCGGGAGTTGTGTTGGCCTGATTGTTGATCCGAAACTGCCCGACGCCACCGAGGCCGGAATTGGTAAGAGAAAAAACGCGACTGTCCCAGGTCCCGGTTGCCACAAACGGTAAGGACAATCCATTATAGGCACATCTCCATCTCCTCCCATTCCAAGCAGTAATCTGGCCCTCTGTGCAGTTTTGTGGAAGTCGGAACTGTTTATCGATCGAGACGGTCACATCTTCAGTGCCTTCGACGTTGATGCCTGTTCCAGCAACGATTGACTGAACCGGTTTTGCCTGGACGGATTTAGCACTAAAAAAAGGAAAAATGACCAAGAAGAGGAATGCTGCTACTATTCCCTTAAAAATTATTTTCATATTCTCACCCCCTTTCTCTCCGAATTAAATCCGGAGTGAAGATTTAAGTTGTATCCCAGACAGATTGTAATTCTGAAGCACCCGATTGTCAGTGATTTATATCACAAAAGCCAAAAAAGGCAATTGAATATCGCTTTACTTTTTTATTTCGGATTAGGATGGAAATGGCCTTTTTAACGTTTCTTTTTAATGCCTCTGGAGTTTTGAGATAGTTTAGGTAACTTAAAATTTCTTTTTAAATTATTAAATTAAAGTTTCGATCATGCGTACAAGGTCAAAGTTAGTTATTCTTCCAGTTTGTTTTTTGCCTGAAGCTTCCAAAATGAGGTTCCCATCCACTGCTATTGAATCTCCAATAAAAAACGTAGAGGCTTTGACGTCTTCTTCAAAGGTTGGTCCGCCTCCGGGCTTAAACACTTCTTCGCTCACAAGCATTGGCCCTACCACATAAGTTCTGGATGTAAAAGGTAAATGCTCATCGTCAAGCTTAGCAGACTCTTCTTCTTTCCTCCAAGAAAGCCGGTCGCTCAAAATGGGATTAAAGCCTTTCCTTCTTGAAATTAGATCCTCTTCGTTGATATCTTCACCCCCAAGCTCATCAAGCA
>Ga0209542_10017785_pt1 | contig 11598 bp, 17 predicted proteins | sample RifCSPhighO2_01_FD_184028 | JGI IMG/M metagenome (GOLD analysis project Ga0209542, IMG submission 184028) | Soil microbial communities from Rifle, Colorado - Rifle CSP2_plank highO2_0.1 (SPAdes) (version 2) | ecosystem: Environmental > Terrestrial > Deep subsurface > Rock core/Sediment ...
TCGAGGAGATTTGCGCATAAGGAATCTCACCCCCCAACCCCTCGAGGTAGATACCATGCTCGAGCATCGAGCTCTTCGTCCGCTCCACATCGGCATTGTTTTTATCAATCTTGGTGATAGCGACCACATAGGGAATCTTTGCCTCGATAATCGCTGCAAGCGCCTCGAGCGTCTGGGGCTGGACGCCTTCGTCGGCCGCGACGACGAGGATGCTGATGTCGGCCGCGGCGGCCCCGCGCTCTCGGAGCGCAGAGAAGGCCGCGTGCCCAGGAGTGTCGAGGAAGGTGATGCATCGGTTCCCATGCTCCGCAACATATGCGGCCACATGTTGGGTGATGCCGCCATGTTCACCGGCGACTACGTTGGCCTTGCGGACGTAGTCGAGCAAGGACGACTTGCCGTGGTCCACATGGCCCATCACTGCAATCACCGGAGGTCTTGCCGCTCGCGCCATAATTTGCCCATTTCATCACAAAATGAGCGTTTGTGCAATAAGTACCCGATAAAACTGCGCTATGGTCGCGTGGTATTATTTCTCCGATTCGCACATGAACAAAATCCTCGACAGACTATTTGGGAAGGAGGCGCCGGAGCAGTCGTTTGAGTATGGGGAGATGCGGGAGCAGACGGGCTTTACTATTGCGTATACGCCACGGGAGGACGACACTATCACTATTGCGGCGGTGGGGAAGGGCGAACCCCTCGAGATTAGCTTTCCGAGGGCGGGGCGAGATGAAGCGCATATCCTCTATATGGAGGTGACCGAGCTTCTGCGCTCACGCGCCAAGCTCGGGCAAGACGCTCCCGCAATCCGCAGGGCCGTCGAGGCGCTCTTCGGGGTATTCCGCGGCCAGCGCCCCCCGCCCGAGGCGTCCGCGCCCCACACTCCGAGCCACACCGCCTCTGGCGAGTTCGTACCAAACCCAGGTAAGTCGCTTGCCATTGATGTCGACGGCACGACGTATGTGCGTTTGCCGATAAAGACGCGCCTCATCACGACGCGGGATACCGACATTCTCCCGCTCATCGACGAATATGTGCGACCGCATCTCGCCGCGGGCGACACCATCTATGTGAGCGAGAAGGCGCTTACGATTACCCAAGGCCGCGTGGTGGACATGAGCACGGTCAAGCCGACGCGCCTCGCGCGCTTCCTCGCGAGGAATGTCGGCAACTACTATGGCTCCGAGGAGTTTCACGGCTTCGGGCACGGCACCGACCTCGCCATGCAGCTCTTCATCGAGGAGGCAGGGTACCCGCGCATCCTCTTCGCTGCGGCGGTCTCCGCGCTCACTCGGCCGCTCGGTATCCGCGGCCTCTTCTACTTTATCTGTGGCAAGCGGGCGAAGTCTATCGACTGCCCGATGTCATTCCTCATTCTCGAATATGCGCACTCGGTCAAGCTAGCGCCGAACGACCCGAGTGGCGCCGCGAAGCGTATCAAGAAGCTCCTCGGACGCGAAGTGGTAATCCTCGACGCTAACTATCGCGGCGCCTTCTCGCTCGGCAAATCAACCCATGCCATCACCGAGTCATTTATCGGCAAGCTCTTCCGCGATAATCCGCTCGGCCAGTCCGACGAGATGACGCCCTTCTGTATCGTGCGCCGGGCGCCTAGCGTGGCCTGATGCGCGTGATACTATAGCGACCATATGTTACTTAACGTCTGTATTGCCAAGCTCCACCGCGCGACCGTGACGGGCGCCGACCTCAACTATGTCGGCTCCATCACAATAGGGAAGGAGATACTCGAGGCCGCAGGCCTCATCCTCGGGCAGATGGTGCAGATAACGAACGTCTCAAACGCCGTGCTGTGGCGCACCTACATCCTTGAAGGGTCAAAGGGCCAGATAGTGCTGAATGGCCCGCCCGCCCGCCTCTTCCAAAAAGGCGACAAGGTAATCATTCTCGGCGAGGCATGGATAGATGCGAAGGAGGTAGCGAAAGAAGGCATGCAGTGCCCGACGGTAGTCTTCTTCAAAGAGGACGGCACGAACGAGATTACAGAAGTAAAGAAAGGCTGGTGCTTTGAGTAGTAGGGGAATATAGTGCGTAACAGGAGCCCTTTCAAAACGCGAGAGGGCCATTTCAGTTTTGCTCGCAGAGGAGAAAGTGGTGACAAAAATCAACACAAAGACTTTGGTGAGCCACCCGATCTGGGAGGCGACGAATCCGCACAACATGCGCCTGGTTCGCCTCTCGGAGCCATTCCCCAAGGCACTCAATCCGTTTGCTAAGGATGGCGTCATTATCCGTGCCGCAGGTGTGCCCGGGGAATCCCCGCACTCGAAGTGGTACATGGCCCGCGAAGGCATATTGGATGGCGTCCAATCCGGCGCCATCGTTCAAGGGACACAGGTGTTTGAAGGCACGAGCGGTAACACCGGCCACGGCGAGGCTTTCTTCTGCAACGCGCTCGGTATTCACTTCACTCCCATCATGGGGGGCGACGTTCCATCGACCAAGATAGACGCCATACGCGTCATCGGGCCGTATGTGCATCCGGAGACGCATTCGGACCCGGTGGAGTCGCCTACGGCGCGGGCGCGTCGGCTCGGTGCCGAGAAGGGCTGTTACTGTCCAGACCAGTACAGCGAGCGAGACTGGAATCGTCGCGCTCACTATACCTACATGGCACCACAGCTCTTCGGACAGATGCGCAGGAGTGGGGGAAATAAGGGCAAGCTCCTTTTTGCCGCCGGTGGGACGATGGGCACGAACAATGCCCTGCACGACTACGCAGTGGACGGCGGCTGGGATACTATCGTGGTACCTGTCTTGTGCGACGAGAAGCCAGGCAAGAAACCGGAAGAAGTACCCGGAGCGCGGACCATGACAAAGGTCGTGCGTGATGTGCGCAACGATTGGCGAAGGCGTTTCCCGCTCGAATTGATTCAGTTCGGTTCGCGCCACGAATCGTTTCTCCTCTCGTACCTGTCGTGGCGCTATGTGCCGCAGATGCTCGGGCCTTCATTCGGCCTCGGCCTCGAAGGTGCATTTCGCTTCATCGCGAAGCATAAGCGCGCGAGCACTCTCGACCAATTTCGAAACGAAGACGATGGTTCGATACCAATTGTTGTGTTCGGTGCGGATGATTACCGTCCGTATATAGCGCTCTACTTCGGTGAGCTATCTGCCGACGAATTGGCCGGCACGCTTCGGGCGCCACTACTCGAGCATCTCGGCATCGAGTCATAAGCTCAAGTATACCCGGCCGCGTAAGCGGCCGGTTCTTTTTACAAAGTTACCAGGCGTCCACTGAAATGTCCGGTCGGACACTTTAGTGGATACTGAATCGCTAGCTGTGCCCATGCTACTATTTCTTCATGAATCGGCTCGCGCTCCATATGCGTACGGTCATATTCGGTATTGCTATCGGAGTAGTTTTCCCTGAAGTCTAATAGCGCTCACCGCCGAAGCATAAAAAGGGCACGCTCCGGGCCGCTAGGCCAAGTCTTATCCCCTTTTTCCACTCCGGCGGCTCGCGCCCTAGGCGAAGAGATAGGCGAAGAAAACGAGCGAAAGAAGGATGCGATAGACGCCGAAGCTCGTGAAGGAGTGATGGCGGATATACGAGAGGAACCAGCGCACGGTCGCGAGCGCGACAACGAAGGAGGTGATGAAGCCCACCGCGAACACGGTCCACTCCTGGCCCGAGAAAGCGAGCGCACCGCCCCTGTAGAGCGAGAACCCTGTCGCGGCGGCCATGGTGGGCACGGCGAGGAGGAATGAAAACTCGACGATGGTCGTGCGATTGATGCCGAGGGCGAGGCCGCCTATTATCGTCGCTCCGCTCCGGGAGACGCCCGGAATGATGGCCACGGCCTGGGCGAGACCGACGAGGACGGCCTGCCGCCAGCTGATGTCTCGTGGCGCGACGGCAGGAGCAATGTCTTCCTGGCGGCCGTGCCAGCGCTCGAAGAGAATGAGTACCACGCCACCGATAAAAAGGGTCCATAACACAAGCATGCTGTTGCCGAGCGCGTAATCCTTGACGACCTTGTAGAACGCAAGCCCGATAATAGCAGTAGGAATGAAGGCCGTCGCAAGCTTCGACAGGAGCCGCCAGTCGAAGAATGATTTGAAATAGAGAACGACTACCGCGAGGATGGCGCCGAGTTGGATGGCTATCTCAAATGTCTTGACGAAATCGCTCTGCAGGACGCCGAGGAGGGAAGAGGCAAGTATGAGATGACCAGTCGAGGAGATGGGGAGGAACTCTGTTGCGCCCTCGACGACGCCAAGGATAATGCTCTCTAAGATGGTCATGGTTTCCATACTAACAGAGTCGGCCCCGTGAGATGGCGGTTTCGCCTACCTCACAGGGCCGTATGTTTACTCGAAGTTGATACAACCAGCGCTGTCGCCCCATGTGGGTGGTGGCACGGCGCCGCACCCAGGCTCGGGGCGTCCGGTCGGCGTCTGCATCTGCGCCTGCTCCCACTTCTCCCGCAACTGCTGAGGCAACTGGCGTCCATCAGCAATATCGGGGCTGTGCGGCTCAAGTAACATCAGCATCGCTTGGCCCTTTGCCCACTCCATCTGGAGTTCGGACGAAAGCTTGGCGGCGAGATTTCCCGAGAGTCTAGCGCAAATTCGGCCGCATGTATCGATACATCTGGTGCCGTTCACGCCGCTAGTCCCGCCGCCAGCGCGACAGTCCAACAAAATCTCTTCCTTCTGCATCGGAATCTCCTATCAAAAAGGGCAGTTCGTCATTGAACGTACCACACCCTCTCAATCTTGTCAGTGCGTGCGACCCCACGCAGGCAAGATTACGACTATTGACAGCAGAAAGTCAATATGGTAGTATATAAGTAACGAGGTAGCTACTGGCTATTTCGGTAACACCAATCAATGCCATTATTTGGAGCCCTTATGGGCCTTTTTCTTTTGGCTGGCGCCGCCGGGGCGTTTCCCGCTTCTATAACTGCCCCCCAGGCGGCGTTTGTGCCGACCCACATTCTGACCCTTACCGGCTACAACGCCGTTCCTGGCCAGACCGACGATACTCCATTCATAACCGCCTCGGGCGCATACACCAATCCGGAGGTCGTCGCGGCCCGTTCACAGGACCTTAGGAATGAGTTGCCCTTCGGCACTATTATCGCGATTGACGGCCCGACGGACGTGCAGGCCTCGGGTACCTGCGGCTACAAGGTCGTAGAAAGCGCTATCGGCTACCGCGTCATCGCCGACACCATGAACGCACGTTACACCAAGTATGTTGACGTGGTCTTCAAGACGATGGGCGCGGCTACAACGCTCGGCGTATGCCCGGGGACAACAGTGCGTGTCGTCGGCTTTGTCGACATCAAGAATCCGGCGAATCTCCCCAAGTCGCAAGCTGCGCTTACCGCACTTGTTGAGCACCCGTTGAATCTCGCCATTAAATAAGAGACGCGCGGTATGCTTCTCTCATGAAGCGCTTATCGCAGAAGGAGTCAGGTCTCGACACAAAGACCTACGCACGCCTCGCGCGGCTTTCTTCGCCGATAGCGATACAAGACTTCCTTGATGCGCTCCCGATGAACTGGGAGAAGGGCGGCGACACGCATCACTCGCCTGCACGAGCGCTGTTAGCGAAGAAGGCCCACTGCATCGAGGGTGCTTTGATAGCGGCCACCGCGCTCTGGATAGCGGGCGAGCCGCCCTTGCTTATGGACCTCTGGGCCGATGAGGAGCGCGACGGCGAAGACCATCTTGTCGCGCTCTATAAACGCGGACGCTATTGGGGCGCCGTCTCGAAGACCAATCACGCCTCAATTCGCTTCCGTGACCCCGTCTACCGCACACCTCGCGAACTCGCCCTCTCCTATTTTCATGAATGGTTCGTCAACTCGACGGGGGAGAAGACGCTTGTCGCATACAGCAAGCCCTATGACCTCTCGTGCCTCGGGCCCGGCTGGGTCGCGACTAAGGAAGATCTCTGGCATCTGGACGAGCGTCTCAATGCTCTCCCGCATTACCCGCTCGTGCCCGCGGGGTACGAGCGATATCTCCGCCGCGCCGACGTTATGGAGCTTCGCGCTGGTCGGCTTATCGAATGGGAAAAGTCGGACCCGCGCACCTGACGGCCTCTTTTTCGGAGCGTTCCTTTACATTCAGCATGAATATGCTACCATATTTGTCTGTGAAAACGAAAACACCAATGCGCCCGGAGGGCATGGTCGTGAAGCGTAGCTATCACCGCTTCGGTCTCTTCGCTACGCGCTCGTATAAGAAAGGGGAGCGGGTCATCGAGTACGTCGGCCGCACCGTTTCCAAGGAAGAGGAGTATACGAGTCGGAGCATGTATCTCTTCGAGGTGAGTAAGAACCGCACGATAGACGGCAAGCCGTCCCATAATCTTGCTGGCTATATCAACCACTCCTGCCGACACAACTGTGAGCCAGTCATCTGGCGCGGTCGTGTCTTCATCAAGGCCATGCGCGCTATCAAGCCAGGCGAGGAGTTCACCTACGATTACGGCAAGGAATATTTCGATACGCACATCAAGCCCCACGGTTGTCGCTGTCCGAAGTGTGCCGAGACGCGTAGGAGAAAAAGGAAGCACCCATAACAAAATGAACAAAACAGAGTGTAGTCAATAAGACGGCTATAGCCGTCTTATTGACTACGCCTCCAACCTGCATATAGATTGCCATTTTGTACATGCGAACGGCCGCCCCGAGGGGGCGGCCATATGTTTGGAAGGTGAGCTAGGCCGCTTCCCGACGTTTTGCGGCTTCTTCCATCGATCGATCGTGCTCGGCATCGTGATTGTGCCGGCAGTAGGGCTTGCTCGGAAGCGACTTTGTCCCGCAAAAGTGGAAGTCCGTGTCGTCCGGGTGACCCGTGGGCCACATACAAATCGACGCATTCTCGGAGAGCTGTGCTCTGTAGCACGCGCTCCAATGTGGCTGTTTTTGCTCGGGCCGCTCTCTCGGCTTCGACAGGCCGAGCCGGTTTGCCTTGCCGATGACGGCGTTCTTGGTGAATGCCGAGCCAGTCTGCGCATTAATGCGTTCGGCGATGAGGCGAGTCCTTACGCTTTCATCCCAGAGCCGAACGAGTAGACCTACTCGTTCGGTGGTCCATGGTGTCTCGAGCATCGACGACTCCTTTCCCCAATCAATCTCGCCCTACTCTAGCATAAAAAGGCACGTCGGCAAGGCGCTACCGCTTCGGTAACGCGTTCAAGCCACCCCGTAATTCGTCCTTATGCACAGCGAAAAACTCTCCTGGCCCTTGCGTTCACGCGTCAAGGCCGTATGCTACAGACTGCTCGGGAGCACTGCGCCGCCGCACTCCGCCTTTGCTGTTGGCGCGTAAGACCGGGGCTGCATTATCAAAAATGAATATCATGCACATCAGAAATGGAGCAGCACTCTGGTCTTCGGGCGGCATACCATAGCGGAACGCCCCGTGTCGTCGTAGACGACGCACCCATTCGTGAGGATTATGAGCAGACAGGGGCGTGGGGTCTCTTGGCTTCAATAGACTTGCACGCGTGCGACGCGGCGACTATCAGGAGCGCCGAAGAGATACGACGCTTCGTGGTCGAGCTGTGCGAGCGTATCAAGATGAAACGCTTCGGCGAGTGTTCCGTCGTTGACTTCGGCGAAGACGAACGAGTCGCCGGATTCTCGATGGTTCAGCTTATCGAGACGTCGTGCATCTCGGCACACTTCGCTAATCAGACGAATGCCGTGTATCTCGACATCTTCTCGTGCAAGTACTACAACCCCTACGCCGCGGCCGAATTCGCCAAAGAATTCTTCAAAGCGAGCGACTACTCGCTCACCTACACCTTGCGTAAGTAGCACAGAGCCAAAAATCCCCCGCATGCGTAGCATGCGGGGGATTTGGCTGATGCCGTGCCGGGCATCATCCTTCTCGAGAACGTCCCGGGGCGTTATCTGGTGGGCCAGTCTTCTCGCCAGGCGGTTTCGGAATGAACGTGACATTTGGGGGCGTATCCTTGCCACCGAACGTGAACGTGAGCTGGCCGCGGCCGTTCCTGACCATCTCCCACTTTTGCTCCACCTGGCTTCCGAGAAGGTTGCGTAACCTGCGTGCCACAGGGTCCTCAAGCGACACTCTGCATAAGTGCGAGTCGCTCCCGAATCGCTTCGATGCCCTGACGAGAAGTAACATGTTATGTTTCCCGAAAGGTTTGGTCGGATCGACCGGCTCAAGGGCGGGGAGCGTCTGAAGGGAGAATACAAGGTTTCCTCCCTCATACGCCCCGCAGTTGTCATCCGGCGTTCCCGAGAGACCGCGCTTTGCGAGGTAGATGCCGCCGAGCGCGAAGGGCAGAAGCACGGTCGCGACGATGGCCAGCATGCGATAGCGCTTGACAGCGAACAAGAGCGAAGCCGCACAAAATAGCGCCACCCCCACGCTTGCGTACAAGAACACTTCTCCGACGCCCGGTGTCAGGTACGACAGCTGGACGAGTTCCGCAAGCCAGAAGACAAATGTTTGTATCATCGGGCATCCTGTGAGCTGTTACCCTTAGCGGTTGCGATGAGCCGCGTCCGCGCAGTCGGGTAGGATGTGGTCGTATCGCGGTCAAGTTGACCGTGTTCGTCCCAATGGACGACGAGCAGTGTCCGCTCCTCGCCCGCGCCCTGCACGCTGAAGTTGAGATTCGCGAGCAAGACCTCTTCCGGCGTGTTCATCTTCCACCACAACTTGAACGTGCCATGCATGGGAATCGGCCCGCCCTTAGCCGCATAGTGATGCACGTTAAACGTGCATACCGTGTTTGGTGGAATCGCGTTGACGGTCGAGTTGGAGTTCGCCACCTCGAAATTCTCTGAGGACGGAGCGCCCTGGTCGTCTTGCGAAAGGTCGAGCCAGCCGTCGGTACGCTGCAGGTACGAGACGATGACCGTATTCTTGCGGGCGTCTGCGAGGGTTACGCACTCGACCCAGAGGTCGAGGTCGTTCGGCGTGGCACGCTGCCACTCCATGACGCCCCACAGTACGACCGGCTTCTTCGGCTTAATCTTCTCCGCGAGGTCCTTGGGCGGCGGATTCACGTTCAGCACGGCTATGACGGCTGTCTGCATCGAACTCGCCGCCGTGAGCATAAGCAGGTCAGCGAGCACCATGTAGACGACATAGAGCCAGAGCGTCAGCGCTCCCTTACGATGACGTCTCATGACTCTCCTCCCCATATCCGCTCTCGATGACTGGGAACACGAAGCTGAACATGCGGTCCTTGAACGCGCGCACCACAGCTTCCGAGCGTCGGCCGAGGAACATGCCGAGGACGAGCAACAGACTTGCACTCCCGAAGCCAAAGATGCTCGAAACATAGGCAATGCCCATACCCTGCAGATTTTGCAGGATGAGCAACTTCGATTCGTCGGCAGTCAGAGCCGCAGTTTCGGCCATCGTGTGCTGGGTGAAAGCATAGACGATGCCAAGTCCGGTCCCGAGCAGGGCGAGCGTGAGGACGAGAATAACGACTCGCTCGAAGAATTCGAGACCCAGGTCGAAATTGGTCTCGAAGAGGTCGATAAGCGCGTTTTTGTCGACTGGTTTCTTGCCGCCGAGCGCGCGGACAGTACCAACGCGTTCGTGGAGCGCATGGAGCGTCCTGACGACGGCGGACTTCCGGCATCGTGCGGGGAAACGATAGGCGAAGAGTTCCCTCACCGCCTCTCGCCGCTTGCCGTACAGTGTGTTTCTATCCGTCATGCCGAGAACGATTCTCATCGCCTCCTCCGACCGGCTAATTTCCCGGGTTCGGACAAGTCCGGCCCAGAACCAGGCGATAAGGAAAACGGCGGTAAGCACTCCAGAAACGGCGAGCGTCAGAGGATTGCCGAAGTGCGCGAGGTAATAGTCTGCGGCTCCATGTTGCCAGCCAACGATGAGCGCCGACAGCATGAAGGCCACGAGGATGTAGAAGATTCGTTCGGCGCTACCGTATAGCATCACACTCCTCCTTCTTCGGGGATTAGATTGGCGAACCGAGACTGTCAAGGTTCTATCCCAGAAGAAACGATACGCCTACAGGGGGAGGCGTCAAGGAGCCCGTAGGAGCACCTAGGGCTCGCCAATCAAGCGAACGACCCACCCCTCGACATCGCGGATTACCTTGTGGACCCGGGGGAAGCGTATCGTATGCCGGTCCAGATACTCCCGTATTCGTGGCGACCACAGCGAGAGTAGGATGAATCCGATGGCGAGGAATAGAATCCCCTGCAAAAAAGGCAGGACTAGCCCGATGAGGCCGAAGATGATGAACACTATCCCTGCAGTGAGAATCAAAGCGCGCTTGAGCTTCTTTGGCATAGGATGTGTGTGTTAGCTGTCACGTGGCTTGTCGAACCTCTCGAGACACCGCTCCATCGCCTTGAGCGAATCCATCATTTGTTGCATGGCGACCTTCTCCTCGCGTACCTCGGTCTCGGTCTTCTCAACCAGCTTCTTTTCTCGATTGATGCCGGAAAGGATGATGCTGTCGCCGATGAAGAATGAGACAAGAAGGCCCGTTGCGAGCATGATTAAAATTCCGAGCAGGGCCGAAGGAGGGCCATACAATGCGGGGAATAGCTCTGCTGTTTCCCACACACCCTTCCAGAAGAGAATAATGCCGATGCCGCCGATAATCGCGTATGCGATAGGTCGGTGGCTAAGAGCAATCCGTATCCTGTCCTCGAACTTGTCGAAGAAGACAATCACTTTGTTATGGGTCATGGGGATAGGATAGCATTATATATAACAACCAACAGCCGCCCTCACGGGCGGCTGTTGGTGTGCGGTCTTGTTAGACCTTGTTGACGTTCTCGGCGTTCCGGCGTTTCTCGCCGTCCTTCTCACTCAACCCGATGTCGAACGAGACGCGGTCTCCTTCTTGGAGCTCGTCAAACGAAACGTTCTTGACCGAGTTCCCGTGGAAGAAGAGGTCCTTGCCGCCTTCTGGCGCGCCGTCTTCCTTGATGAAGCCGAAGAGCTTTCCCTCGACCTTCTTGGCCACGACTCCTGTTCCTGATTCCATAATCGTAGATGATGATGATGTTTCTAAGATCAATTCAGGCGCCGAAATGAGAAGCTCGATCCCGACTTCTTTTGGATCCAGCTCTGGTTGATGTACTCAAGATAGCACATATGGCGCACCGGTCAACTCATACGGTAAGCGATTTGAGGTGCATCGGGAGCCAATCCATGAACTTCTTGCGATGTATATCGAGCGACCACAGGCCGTCCTCCTTGAAATGAGCCGGATACTGTTGCTTATACGCCCGCAGAAGGGGGAGTGAGGCGCGGGGGAACTGTTCCGGCAAGCCGGTATTATACGAGCGTAGGAACTCGGCGAGAGTAACCCGCCTCTCACTACGCTCTCTGTCCAAATCCGGTGTCTTCATAACGGCCATCATACCACAAGATTTCCAGAGAATCAACACCTCGGTGCAACAGCACCTGGTGTTGCTATACTTATCCAGTGAAAAAGCCAACAAGGAATCGCGCCACCGATGTGCCGACCTTCGCCGTTCGCCCGACCTTCCTCGGGGTCGAGAACGCGAGCCACGAGGCGGCTATCTGCGTTGTCGGCATTCCTTTTGACCTCGGTACTTCAAATAGACCCGGTGCCCGTTT
>Ga0209542_10017787_pt1 | contig 11597 bp, 14 predicted proteins | sample RifCSPhighO2_01_FD_184028 | JGI IMG/M metagenome (GOLD analysis project Ga0209542, IMG submission 184028) | Soil microbial communities from Rifle, Colorado - Rifle CSP2_plank highO2_0.1 (SPAdes) (version 2) | ecosystem: Environmental > Terrestrial > Deep subsurface > Rock core/Sediment ...
CGAGTCTTCAATGGCAATGGTGGCGTTTTTGATATGGCGGGAAATTTCGGCCAGAGGCACTACCGTTCTTTGAATGTCGCTGTGGATGTCCCAGAGAATTATTTTGCCTGTTCGGTCGTAGATTTTCGTGGACTGGGCGACTTTAAGGTCGTTTAAAGAGCCGGCGTCGGGAATTTTCAACGTTGTTATCCAGAAAGCGACGACCGTTCCTGTGAAAATAAAAACGGCCAGCAAAAAAGAGAACACCCCGACGAGTATTTTGAAAAGCCTCCTTCTTTTTTGTTTTTTGGACACAATAACGGTATTGTATCAAAAAACCGGAAATAAAAAAACAAAACCGGTTTACGAAACCGGTTTTGTTTTTTGGTTAATTTTCCCAACTGCTCATATCCACATCTTCATCAGTATCCTCGACAGATTTTTCCGAATCAATGTTTTCATCAAAATCTTCTTCACTTTCGTCTTCCTCGTTTATTAATAGAGCGTTGGCTCTTATTAAGTCGTCCATGTTTATTGAATTATTTATTAAATAAAATTTCGACGCTATGTTTACGCTATATTTGTAGCAAGTATAAAAATTTTGTAAATAGACTGCAAGCGCCTACTGTGGATAATTTTTAACGGGGCCCGCCCGCAACGCCTGAATGCGGCGTAGCTATGGCGGGCAAGCACGTCAAGGCTATGGCGATGGCGTCAATTTCATCGTCCAATTTACCCGCCGGAGAGGCGGGCTTCTTGCCTCCGTCCATTTTAAGCATAGCCAGAACCATTTTTCGGACTTGGTCTTTCTCGGCCCGGCCGTAGCCGGTCATCGCCATTTTCACTTCCAACGGAGTGAATTCAAACACCTTTAAATTATTTTCGGCGGCCAAAAGAAGGGCGACGCCCCGCGCCTCCGCCACCTTCAGCGCCGTTTTTTGATTGGCGGCGAAAAAAAGTTTTTCTATGGCCATTGCGTCCGGCTTGAATTTTTTGATTATTTTTTTCAAACCCTTGGCCAAAACGAGGAGCCTTTTTTCGTGGGCGTCGCTTCTTGATGAAACAAGGCAATCGGAGTAGATAAGTTTTTCCACACCCGGACTTTTTTCCAAAAGAGCGCAACCCATTCGCTCAAAACCGGGATCAATGCCAAGAATAATCATAATAAATTATTTTGCGTCCATTTATTTTGCTCGGCCATTTTAATTAAGAATATATAATACGTGACCAATAATCAAGGTTTTATTGTCTATTTTGCCTATCGTCCAAATAGACAATAAAACCGACATCGACCGACATCCGATGCAGGTTTTGGAACATTATTTTTCTTTGTGGTATAATTTATTTAAATGTTAAAAGAACAATTGGAAAAAATAGGGTTGGCGGACAAGGAGGCTAAGGTTTTCTTGGCTTCGCTTGAGCTGGGTTCAAGCGCGGTTCAGGAAATTGCCAAAAAGGCGGACATAAACAGAGCGACGACATATGTGATTATAGAAAAGCTTATGAAAAAAGGCCTGATGAGCTCGGTGGAAAAAGGCAAAAAGACTTATTTCCAGACGGAGGACCCGAAGCGGTTGCTGAAACTTCTGGAAGAACAAGAAGAAGGTTTGAAAAGAAAAGAAGAAGAGTTTAAAAAATACCTGCCGGAGTTGGAAACTTTATTTAACATCGCCGAAGAAAAGCCGAAAGTCAGGTTTTTTGAGGGGAAGGAGGGGTTGATAACCATAAGGGAGGATTATTTTAAGGCGAAGAATAAAGATGTTTTGGGAATATTCGGGAAAGGAGAAGAAAAAAACATATTTACCGAGCAGGAAAGAAAAGACGCTCTCAATGAAAGAATTAAAAAAGGTATTAATCTTAGAATGCTGTATACCGACAATGAAAAATATAAGCCAGAAACCGAACCGCCATTAACCGTGTCAAGATTTGTTCCAAGAGAGAAGTTTCCGTTAAGCTCCACTTTTTTTATATATGACAATAAAGTCAGCATTGTTTCTTTAAAAGGAAAGTTAGTAGGAGTTATTGTTGAAAACAAAGAAATAACCAATACCTTCCGGTCAATTTTTGAACTTGCGTGGAACGGAGCGGAAAAATACCAATAAAAAAGGGCTACCGTGATAGTACACAGTAGCCCAATGTTTAAATTTCCTTTTCAAAAATTGAAAAATAAAATTTTTTAATCTCGATCGCCCATCTTAATCTCCTTTCCTTTCGCCCCGAAACAGCATTTCGGGATTATTCAGACAAAGGTTTTTTCAAAAATTGCAAGGACGTCCTCGCTAAAAACAATAAAAATGTACAAACTTAATGCCAGTATATACAAGGCAAAATAAATGTCAAGCGAGAATAACAGTTTAAATAAACAAGTTATCTGAATTGGCTAAAAATTAAACACAGCAAACAAAAAGATGTTATAATAAAACGGCTTAATAAAGCCACCTTTTTAGTATTTAAAGCAAAGAAATGTCAAAACTGCTTGACAAAATAGTTCACTTGTGTATACTAATGGGCAGATTGAAAAAAGGGGCACAAGGAGTGACGGCAGTTCGCTTCTTGAAAACGGGAATATCCCCCGGAGGTTCTAAGTACTCCGTCAACTGGAGATCTTGAGAACAACAGGATAGTGGAGTGTGATTGACCACACTCTTAAAGCACATAAAACATTGCAGGCATGCAGTGTTTTATGTGCAACTGCTGGATTTAACAATTTCCGCACATTGCGGAGACAAGATAAAGGCGAGCAAAAGAATTTCAAATTTTTTTTGCTCGCCTCCCTTTTAGAGATTTTGCAATCCGCCAGTCGGAGGACGAAATTTCTGAAAGGGAAAATGTTTTCCCCAAGGATAGTTCTTTACATTTTAATATTTGGAATCTGAAATTTTACGGAAAAGGAGAAAGTTATGAATATGGGAATGTTTCCAGTTTTAACCTTAAAACAAGATTTAAAACTAAATCAAATTTTAAGCGGAGGACAGTTGCGGATATTTTGCAATATCCTTGAAATGACCAACTCGGAGCTCCTTGTTTATTTAAAAGACGGCGAAGGCAAAGGACAGGAAGGTAAGTACCCGATGTTTTCTTTGGATAAGTTTATGTCAATTCAACATAAGACTGATGTGGTTGTTAAGGGTGGAATCATTTATGAAACCAGCAATGATTTCATAAGATATTCTTCTGACGGTGGTGGGCAGACAAAAAATCCATGCGGAACATACGGTTCTCTTGCGTGGATGCTTAAGAAGAGAGGGGAAATTATCAGGGTTGCGTCGGCTTTTGTTCTTCACTACCATCACGGATTTTTTTGGAAGAAAGAACCATTAAGACCTGTATCAATGATGGGGGCGGTTGAATACATCAACCAACGAATGGAACTTTTTTCTCTTGAGAGGCCTGCTTGTTATTCTCTTTTTACAAGAGCGGCAAAAAACAAAGCCGTTCAAGTGGAGGGGAAAGAATATCAGCTTCGCTCTTTTTTCACAAGAAAAAAACACAATGCTGAATTGACAAAAGAATGGCTAACGAAAGTCGTTTCCAGTCATATTGTTAATGGGAAAGGCATTCTTACCGATGAAAATCTGACAGATAAGTTTTTAGAAAATTTCGGCTTCAGTTTAGCCAGAAGGACAATAAGTAAAATGAGAAAACAGTTGGGTTTGGTTTCGTCATATGGTAAAAAGATAACCAGATAACAAAGATTCCAAATTTTTTAGGAGGGAAGATTATGTGAATTGAGTGGAGCTGGGAAATGCTCGGCAAAAAAATTCCCCCAAAAAGGCAAGATTAAAACAAAAAATCTTGCCTCTGCTCGCAAGATGTTGATCTTGCCTGACGAGTCCGAAAGGACGAAAGCAGAAACCAGTTCTTTGCAAAGTTAATATTGGAATTTTTTAGGAGGAACAAAAAATGCGCAAGTTATTTTTTGTGGGTCTGTTTTTGGCAAGTTTGTTTTGTAGCACCTTTGCCGTGTCGGCAAAGGAAAAGGGCACGGAGGAGTGCGATGCGGTCGCTCTGGAAAAAGTTTTGACTCAAGCAAGAGGGATAACGGCAAGTGCCGCCTTCTTGCAGGAAGTAAGGCCAACCTACGATGACACTAAAAAAGTCATTGAGGAATTGGTGGCGGAGCAGGGCAAGGAGTTGGCTCGGATGAGTCAAGGAATTGCCGAGATGGACAGAAAGGAATACGACGAAGCTGTTCTCCGTTATTTCGGGCGAAACAGTCGGCCCAAGCCAAAAAACGACTGATTACATATTTTCAATTTTATTTTTCTAATTTACTTCAAGCTCTTGATACTGTTTTCGTTCGCGAGAGAGCGCGGCGGAAACGGTTGAGAGATAAGTCTTAAAGGAAACTTTCTGAAAGGGGGTGATAGTGCTGGAAATGGACATAGTCGTTGCTCAGAGAGACCGGGAAAATCTGACAGGAATCGAGAACTGTATTAAAAAAATCAACCCGTCTTTGGCGGACAAGATTTATTATACAAACAATCCTGACAGGGTTATCTGGTTAGCTGAGAATAGAGACTTGCTATTCGTTGTTTCCGGACAAATATTTGTGCCGGAAGAGTGCGGAGGCAGTAGTATTCGCAGAGGCACTCAACTGGCAAGGTTGATTAAAGGTAGGTGCAAACAGGCGCTTTTCTTTATATACAGCACGATGCCAGAAATCAACGAATATGTTGACGGAGTAATTTCCAAGGAATACGGAACAATAAATTCCGGCGAACACGGTCATTTAGCTGAAATATTGTGTCACTTAGACACATTTATTGAAAATCTAAAAGACCAGGATATTAAAAATATCCTTCGCGAGATGGCGGAAAAGTTCTGTGAATTTAAAAAGAAATTGAACTCCGTATTGCTCGGAGCCGAATGAAGAAAGACGGCTTGTCAACAGAAGCGGTGGACGACTCTCCAACATCCGGGCGTAATACCAGCCCTTTGCCGCATCTTGAGGGGAATGGAATCCCTCTCAAACATTTTGTTTCTTCAGCAAAGATTCCAAATTTATAGAAATGAGGCAGATATGATATTTGACAGTAGTTAATTCGCTAATTGGCGAATTACAACAAAGGTCAATTATTATCTCTGCCTTTTGTTGTATCTAAAATGACGCTGAAAATATGTTGCCTGCCCGCAACGCTTGAGCGTAGCGAGGCGGGCGGGGACCATAAAACCGGCACCACTTTGGTTATAATAAATTTTTTTGGATTTGGGATTGGCCGAGGTGTTTATAGGCGTTTTCGGTGGCGATGCGGCCGCGGGGAGTGCGTTCTATAAAGCCCAGCTGGAGCAGAAACGGCTCGTAAACATCTTCTATGGTAGCCTCGTCTTCGGATGCGGCGGCGGCCAAGGTTTGCAAGCCAACCGGGCCGCCTTTGAATTTTTCTATCAAGATATTTAAGACGCGCCGGTCGTGATTGTTTAGTCCCAGCTCGTCTATTTCCATCAAGTCCAAGGCTTTTTTGGCAAAATTCAAATCTATCCCGCTTCCTTTATGAACCTGGGCGAAGTCGCGGCATCTTTTCAGGAAATGATTGGCGATTCTGGGGGTATACCGGCTTCTCTTGGCGATTTCTTCGGCCGAGTCGCCGGAAATTTCCATCCCCAATATGCCGGCCGAGCGGGTGATTATTTTTTTGACTTCTTCGTTGGTGTAAAATTCCAGCCGGAAGGTGCCGCCGGAAAACCGCGACCGGAGCGGGGAAGAAAGCATGGCCACTCTAGTGGTGGCGGCGATAAGAGTGAACGGCGGAAGCTCCAGCTGGATGCTTCGCGCCGACGGGCCCTTGCCGATAATGATATCCAGCGACCGGGATTCCATCGCCGGATAGAGGACTTCTTCAATAGTTTTGTTCAACCGGTGGACTTCGTCTATGAAAAGGATGTCGCCCGGGGAAAGGTTGGTGAGAATGGAAGCCAAATCGCCCACCCGTTCTATGGCCGGACCGGAAGTGGTTTTTATCTGCGCCCCCAGTTCTTTGGCTATCAAAAGAGCGAGGGTGGTTTTGCCCAATCCGGCCGGGCCGTAAAAAAGCAAATGCTCTATGCTCTCTTTTCGCTCGGAAGCGGCTTGAATAAGGATGCGGAGGTTCTTTTTTATCATCTCTTGGCCGATGTATTCGTCCCATTTTTGCGGCCGCAAGGTCTGATCCAGGGCTTTGTCCAAAGAAGCGGCGGATTTTGGGTTGTTTAAATTGTTATTCTTAGGGCTTGACATTTGTGTTATTGTTTGCTAGTATAATGAAAATTAAAGAGTTTTTCGGCCAATCCCGCTAACAGCGGGGTAAATCCGCCTTATAAAACTCTAAGCAACGGTCCGCCGACGAGGCGGATTTACGGAATATCGTCAAAGGACGCTTTGGTGTTCCGCTTCACCCCGCCATGCGGGGCAAGTCGGAATTCCTGGGGCTATCCTTAGAAGTTATTCTAAGCTTTTAGTACGCATATTAAAAGAAGTTGCTTAGAGATTTATAGGGCGGATTTTTTAAAGTTCAATCACTCTTTGCAGTTCGTCCAGCGAAGTCGTTCCGTTCAGGACTTTTAAGATCCCGTCTTGCTTCATATTCAGAATGCCTTGTTTTTCCGATTTTTTCAGAATTTCCGTTTCGGTCGGGTTAAGAAGGATAAGAGGTTCCACTTCATCGTCTATCAATATCGCTTCGTAAATCCCGATTCTTCCTTTGTAACCGAGGCTGTTGCAAAATTTGCAGCCTTTCGCTTTCCAGACAAATATATTTTCCGTGTCCGGTTTGCTTCTGTTTTCGGGAAAAGTTTCAATCACTTTTTTGACGGTGGCCGCTTCCGATTCCGAAGCCGGCTGTTTTTCTTTGCACTTATCGCATAATTTTCTTACCAATCTTTGGGCCATAGAGATATTCACGGCCGGAGCGATACTGGTCGGATTGACTCCGAGATCTATCAACCGGGGAATGGTGCCGGCGGCGTTGTTGGTGTGCAGGGTGGACAAAACGAGATGGCCGGTCAAAGCGGAATTGATGGCGGTTTTGGCTGTTTCCAAATCGCGGATTTCCCCGACCATTATAATATCCGGATCCTGCCTTAAAACAGAGCGAAGTCCGGCGGAAAAAGAATAGCCGATGGCTTCTTCCACTTGAGTCTGGACGATGTTGGGGAGATGGTACTCCACTGGGTCTTCCAGGGTGATGATTTTGGTGTCCGGCGTGTAAATTTTTCTCAAAAAAGCGTAAAGAGTGGTGGTCTTGCCCGAACCGGTCGGACCGGTGGTCAAAATCATGCCGTTGGGCTTGCTTAATTCTTTTTCCAAAATAGCCATCAAGTTTTTATCTATGCCGAGTTCCTCAAAAGGTATGGCGATTGATTTGGGGTTAAGAATTCTCAAGACGACAGACTCGCCGTAAGCTTCCGGAATGACCGAAGTTCTGACGGCGATTTCTTCTCCGACGCTTTGGTCGGAGCCCCGACTTCCCGTCGGGGCATCCTTTTTGACGATGCTGAAACGGCCGTCTTGGGCTTGGTTGCGGACATTCAGCTTCAAGCCGGAAACAAGTTTGATTCTGGAAAGAAGGAGGTTGTAAATTTTGTAATCAAACAGCAAAATGTCGTGAAGCACCCCGTCCAGGCGGAAACGAAGCCGTATCTGTTCTTCCTGCGGTTCTATGTGGATATCGGAGGCGTCGGAGCTTAAGGCTCCGGCCAGGATTATCTCCAGCACTTCGGAAATTTTTCGGTTTTTCTGGGTGGTGGCCGATGACACGAATAAGTTTTTCAGTTCTTCTATCGTGGAGGTTTTTTTTAAAAACTCATCCAATTTCTCGGAAGAAACGTCTATGACGCCCCTTTGCGTTTCTTCATACTCCGGCACCTCGCTATATCGTTTCCACGCTCGAGACAAGCTTTGTTCGGAAACCAAGAAGGTGTTTGTTTTGTAGCCTTTTTCTTGGAGGTTTCTTAATATTCTTTGAGTTGTTTCCGGGTTGGGGCTTTCTATGGCCACTTGGAGCTTTTGGCCAACTTTTTGGAAAACGGCCAACTTGCCCGCGCGAGCTTCTTCTTCAGCCAGAATTTTCAAGGCGTCTATGTCTATGGTCATTCGGGAAAGGTCAAGATAGGGCAAACCGTATTTTTGCGATAGAAGCTTGGCCAAGTCTTCGGCCTCGCTCTTTCTCATGCTTTCTATTTGCTCTTTATTTTTGTCGTCATTAAGCAATGCCATTTGTTTTGTTATTTTATCCCTTTACGCGATCTCTTTCAACACGGTTTGAATTTTAAGCTCCGCTTCGGAGAAATTTTTGTACGGACCGGAGATTAAATCGCCATTTTCTTTTTTGGCCGACAAGGCGGCCGCAACTTTTTCCGCCACTTCTCCGCTTATTTCCGGCGAGACAGAAATCATCGCCCAAACTTCTTGTTTTGACTGCCAGATCAAGACAAAAAACGGACGGGGCCCCAGAAGATTTTTTATTTTTTTCATTATTTTGCCGAAAAGCGGCGGAGACGGTTCGTTGCCGGTTTTTTCCAAGTCTTGTTCGGCGATAAAAGTCCACATGCTTTTGAGCGATTCATTCGGATAGCTTCTGGCCAAGGCGCGGCCGAGCAATCTGGCAAAAGACGGGCTTTTGTCGCTCATAAGGCCGGTTATTTTTTCTTTGTCCGCGCCGAGCTTAAGAAGCGAAGAGGCCAGCGCCAGAGTTTCCGCGCCGATATTTTTTTGGAAATGGTCGGTTTCCGCCATCAGGGCGGCTAAGACGAGGTCGGCAACGGGGGATTTTTTTACGGAAAAATCTCCACTTGATTCAATTATGTTGATTATGGAAAAAACTTTTTCCGCCAGAGTTTCCCCGCCGGCGCCGGAGGAAAGGTTTATTGTGTTATCCGGTTCTGCGGCGGTTATTTTCTTGGCTATTTCTCCCGGCAATTTGCCATCCTGGATTTCTTGGCCGAAAGGCGGAAAACAAAAAACAGCGTCAACTTTGGCCGGCAGGGTTTTGAAAACGACGTTATCTTTGGATATTTCTTCTTTGCCGGTGCTGATGTTGATGCTGACATAACGGTCATCTTCGGTGTAAGATATTTCTTTTGTCTCTATTTTGTTTTTCGGTATCAATATGGAGGTGGAAAAAACGAGAGGGTTGTTGTTTGCGGAGGGAAGAATAGCCAGCCATTTTTCCGCGAAATCATTTCGCCTTTCCGGGAGGGAATGAACCGGCAGTCCGACGTTTCTTATCGCCGCCGCAAGCGCTTCTTTGGCCAAATAAACTTCTTCCGCCGCTTCGTTGTTTGAGACAACGGCAAAAGACCCGGCGTTGGCGCAAATTTTTCTGATTTTTTCTTCTTGCTCGGGAGTCATTAACCTATTCCTAGCATTTAGATTTTTATAAGGCAATGCTTGACAGTCACCAAACAGTATGTAAATATAAAAATTAGAGAAATGTTTTATCTAAATGGGTTTAGGGAGGGGGACGTAGTGGCTGTTGATTATATAGACAAAGAAGGGATAATGCTGAAAAACAAGGACGAAACTTTTCTTTATTTACAATTTCCAAAAGTTGATGAATATCTTAGAAGATTTAAAAGATAAACGATTTAATTCCGTTCCGCAATTTGGCGGGACTGAAAGAAAGGAGGCAGATGTTAAAATGGCGACAGAAGGCTATTTTATATCTGCCTTTTGTTGTGGGCGCGCAATATTTACAAGAAAAAAATTAGTGGTAACATAAACAAATGAAAACAAACGCAAATTACACTTTTCGCATAATTATAGAGCCAGATGAGAACGGCGCGTTTCATGGCTATGTTCCAGCGCTTTCCGGTTGCCACACTTTTGGCGATACGATAGAAGAAACGCGCAAAAATTTAAAAGACGCCATTTCCGTTTACATTTCCAGTTTAATTGCCGACGGGGAATATGTGCCAAAAGACAACAGTTTTGAGTCTTTTGAAACCGTCACGGGAAAAGAATTAGAAACGGCTTATGCCTAAATTGCCCGTTGTAAAAAGCAAGGACTTGGTCAAGATTTTAAAATCTGTCGGATTTTTTGAACATCGGCAAAAAAGCACCAGTCATTTGGTGATGAAACATATTGATGGCAGACGGACAATTGTGCCTATCCATTCCAACAAAGATATTCCGAAAGGAACACTGCTTGCAATTCTTAGAGACATTCAAATCACAAAGGAAGAGTTGGTAAAGATTTTGCGATAAACAACTATAATAAAACAATGCCCAGAAAAATTTGCCGGCATTGCGATCCGATTATCAGCCATCCGTGGCATTTTTCGGAGCGGGCGGGAAGTTTTTTGTTTCCACTGAAACGATTTTTAACGCCGGCCACGCAACGACTGGAAAACAAGTTTCCAAAACTTATTTACAGCCTTCGTAGAATTGTTTTATACAATTTGTTCAGGGTGCTTCTGGCCGTCCATGTATTGAAAGAAGCCGACATCGCGGATAACGACGAAACCGTCTCCAACAGAACGCTTGTCGTTGCCAGAGAGGCGGCCAAAAGGGGAATTGTCATCAAGTCTTTTAAATTTTTAGGCGGGGAAAGCACAAATTTTTTCTCCATAAAAATAAAAAACAAAAAAATATTTTTTGAGGTTTTGCCGACCGAAGAAATAGCTAAAATCGCCAAGATAGATTTTGACGACAAGTATGAATTTAAGTTAATTTTACAAGCCGCCAACTTTCCCTGCGCGGAAGGAGAACGTTTTAGCAAAATTAAGCCGGCGCTCGCTTACGCCGAGAAACTCGGTTTTCCTTTAGTTGTTAAGCCGAACAACAGTTCATTAAGCAAGCACATCGCCTGCGACATCCAAAATGAGGCCGATTTGAAAAAAGCGATTTGCGTCGCCCAAATAATCAATCCGTATTTTATCGTGGAAAAATTTATCAAGGGCGATACGCATCGCGTTACCTTGGTTAATCACGAAATGGCGGGGTGTTGTATGCGGGAGGCGTCAAATGTTACAGGCGACGGGGCGCATACTATCGCCGAGCTGATTGAAATAAAAAACAAGCATCCGCGGAGGGGAGAGGCTTATCAGAAAAATTTTACTTTGCATAAAATTGCCGCAGACGAAAACGCGCAATTTTTTCTAGCTAAACAAGGACTTACTTTTGAAAGCGTTTTGCCAAAATGGAATAGGGTGTATTTGCGGGATAAGATTATTTTAAAATGCGGCGCAGACATTCACGACAAAACCGACGAAGTTCATCCGGACAACATCGCACTTTTTCAAAAAGTTTCCCGCCTTTGCGAGGCTCCGCTTGTCGGACTGGATTTTATCTGTCAGGACATCTCCCAACCGTATCATCAACAGGAATGCGCCGTCTTGGAAGCCAATTCTCTGCCCTACATTGATATGCACCATTATCCCGTTACCGGCAAACCCAGAAATGTCGCCGGCTTGATTATGGATTACGTTTTATCGGCTTAAAATAGCGACAAAGGGCTATTTCGTATCTGCCTTTTGTTGTTTTGTTGTATTTAAATTGCCAACTGATTGACGGCAAGTTTATCTTAAGATAAACTTGATTTATTATGAAAAATTCAATAATAGGGCTTAAAGATTTAAGAGAAAATATGGATAATTATATTTCTCAAATTGAAAAAGGGAAATCTTTTGTCGTGGTGAGA
>Ga0209542_10017790_pt1 | contig 11595 bp, 13 predicted proteins | sample RifCSPhighO2_01_FD_184028 | JGI IMG/M metagenome (GOLD analysis project Ga0209542, IMG submission 184028) | Soil microbial communities from Rifle, Colorado - Rifle CSP2_plank highO2_0.1 (SPAdes) (version 2) | ecosystem: Environmental > Terrestrial > Deep subsurface > Rock core/Sediment ...
GACAAAAGTGGCGGTCGTGAAATTCCAGGAGAAGTATTTCAACGAGATTCTTGGACCAAACGGTCTCTCGAAAGGGACCGGCACCGTTGGCGTGTCAACGCGAGCGACACTGAATGCTCTCTGCGGCGGTATCCACGTCTCCGCATCTTCCCCCATCCCGTCTTCTTCGTCGAGTCTTGCTCAAGCCGCTGCGGCCGCGTCTGCGGTACCGGCGCTCACGGTCTCGGCGGCGGATCAGCCGCCGCCGACGCTCGCCGTTCAGAGTGCCCTGTATGTCCCTTTCACGCGCTTTACGCTTACGGCAGGGGCGGAGGATGTTACCGTCAACAGCGTGACCGTGGAACGCACTGGGCCGTCGAAAAATAGTGCGTTTGATGATCTAGATATTCTAGGCGACGATGGCAGCGTGATAAGTACCGCGTACCTTCACGCCGACTCTCGGACCACATTTATGGACTCGTTCGTGATCCCGGCGGGAACATCCCAAACGTTTACCATCGTCGGAGATATGAACGCTGATCTCTCCGACGACGCTGGCGAAGTCGCAGTAATCCAAATAAATGCAATTGACGCTTCAGTCCCCGTCTCTGGGACGTTGCCGATCCGAGGCACACCGCAAAGTATGAACGCGACACTCCCCATCGGTTCTGCGTCCGCGACACTTTCTTACCTTGATCCGAACGTGGCGAGTACACGGTATGTCAACGAGACGGGCGTCAGATTCTCAAGCATCAATATCACTGCAGGTTCGACCGAAGATCTGTATTTAGGTTCCATCACCTGGCGACAGAATGGCACCGCAAATGCCAGCGATATTTCCAACGTTTCCGTTGTCATACAAGGCGTCTCCTACCCTGCGGAAGCCGATGACCGCTACTACACCGCCGTTTTTCCCGGCGACGGCATCCTTATCCCCAAAGGTAATTCTGTAGACGCGTACATACAAGGCGATATCGGCATCACAGGCTCATATCGTACGGTCCAATTCGACATCAATTTTGCAACGGATGTGTATCTCGTAGGGACGAGTTATGGGTACGGCATCTATCTCGTACCGGGCGGCAATACGGCAACATCGGGCAATTCCGTGTTCCTCACCGATACGGGCGACACCGACGGTACCAGCCTCCAGCCATTCTTCGTCGGCTCGCCGGTCACTATCTCCGGCGGGGCGGTAAATTATGTGGGCAGGTAAGCGGATGCGGGGCGTTACCTGCGGATGAATGCGAGCGCGCCGTAGCTTCCCAGTATCCACCAGAAACGATAGCTCTCTCCGAATATCTCCTGTACTTGCGGGCCAAAGTGCCAGACCGATTGCAATGCGGGGGTCGTCACCCAGATACAAACGAGTATTGCGGTCACAGCCAAGCCTCCGAGAAGCGCCTGGAGCGGCTGGCCCGATTCGCCGCCGTACGAGATACCAAGTCGGCCTGCGAGGACATACATCACCGTGAGAATGATGGCAAAGAGGACCGCTTGAAGCACTGGAGTGGAGAATTGTTTCGATAGAGGGCCGAGGATGGCGTCGTTCGAGAGGGCAGAGATAAGGAGTACCGTCGCAGGCAGGGCAAGCGCGAGCATCGAGACGCGCTTTGCACCGTTCCGTACGACGTCGAAGGCCGCGAAAATCGCGGACACGGCCAGTATCGCCCAGTCTACGGGAATGTTCGTGAAGATGCCGAGTACCGAATCAATACCCATGGAGAACAGTATACCCCTGTCCACTGTCCCCGTCTGGACTTGCTGTGTTTATTGCGGCTAATGAGGAGCGAAGTGAGAGCTTGCTCGCACTTCGTCCGAGTGAAGACGCAACATAGATTCACAAGGCTCGCCTTGTGAATCTCTATAATCCTTCTTTACGCAGTTCTTCGATAAAGGCTTTCGCCTTGTGCGACAGTTTTTTGGGGAACTCAATATCAACGCGCACGAGAAGGTCGCCGCGGGAACCTCTTCCATACGGGACGCCTTTTCCCCGGATACGCAGCACTTCCCCGTGCACGACGCCGACCGGCACGGAGAGCGTCTCTTCACCATCGAGGGTGCGGATAGAATAGTCGCGGCCAAGCAATGCGTCGGTCAATTTTACGGAGAGCACGGTCGTAAGGTTGTTGCCCTCGCGCGAGAAGTCGCGGTCGGCTTTTATATGGAGCTTCACATACAGGTCGCCGGCGCTTCCTCCCGCTGCGGCTTCTCCGCGGCCCGGCATGCGTATCATCTCGCCGTCGTCGGCCCCTGCAGGCACCGATACACGTATCTCTTCTTCGCGTTTTGCAACGCCTTGTCCGTGGCACACTTCGCACGGTGCCTCCGGTATCTGGCCGCGTCCATGGCAGCGGGGGCACGTCCTGCTGGAGGTGAATGTCCCGAAGAATGAATTGCGGGATTCGCGGACGTCGCCTTTGCCGTTGCACATGCTGCAGCTGACCATCTTCGAACCTTTCTTCGAGCCCGAACCGCCGCACGTATCGCACATGCTCGTCTTGGCGATAAGGACGCGGCGCTCGGTGCCGAAAATACTCTCGCGGAACGGCAGTTCGATGTCAATGGAAATATCGCGTCCGCGATGCGCGCGACCCCTCCCTCCTCCACCTCCAAAAAATTCTCCGAATATGTCGCCGAGGTCGAATTCGACGCCTTCTTGTCCACCGAATCCCTGGAAATTCGAGAAATCGAATCCGCCAAAACCACCTTGCGGCCCGCCCTGGGGGCCACCGCCCGCGAACGTCCTGCCGTACGTATCATACTCGGCGCGCTTTTTCTTGTCGGAGAGCACGGAGTATGCCTCGCTCACCTCTTTGAACTTCTTTTCATCGCCGCCTTTTTTATCGGGGTGATATTTGTGCGCCAATTTTCTGAACGCGCTTTTTATTTCTTCTTCCGTTGCGGTCTTCGCAATGCCGAGCAATTCGTAGTAATTTTTCATATCCGCATGATTATATACCAAGTCTCTTTTTATACGAAAGCCCTGCTATTTTCATGAAGCATTCGTGTCTGATGTCATCGCGCGCCTATACGCTTCCGTACAAATGCTAAGGTATTTTTCCAAGTCAGCCACTCCTTCTAGCTCGCCGAAATTAAATTCAGCCGGTATCAATTCTCCCAGGCCTTTTGCAAACTGCGAAAGAGACTGGTGCGCGCGCACGAAATCGTTTTCGCAGGCGACTCGCCACGTTGCGTCATCAATACCCTCCCTATTTCTCACCCAAGCAAGATCAGCGAAACGGCAATCAAGTGTTAGATTATGCGGGGTCAGACGACGGTGGACGTATTCGGCCCGGTGTAACTTTCCGATATTGATTCCCAGTTGCTCCGCAAACCAACTTGCATAGCTCGAAAAACCATCACTCCGGTCCGAGGTCTCATATTGATACATCAAACGCGCGTCCGCGAGCTCTTTCAAGGATTGTGTCGAGTTCGTGTAGCTAAGGATATCGGCCACGCGGGTTTTTATACCGAAGGCGCGCATCTGAATGACGGGATTAAAATCTTCGTTCAGTACATGCCGCTCTTTCAGTTCTTGTATCGGAACGAGGCGGGTCGTATCGTTTTCGTATATCGGCAGTTCCAAGAGGTCAATGATGGCGATGGTTCGTTGTGTTCGAATACCCTTTTCCGCAAGTTCATCTGCAATGCGACTCTCGGTCTCCGCCCTATTGCGGTCCATAAGGCCCGAATACATATCCTCTTCCCGTGGTTGCCATTGCCGCACGGCCAAAAGATTCTCGCTGCGACTCGCCGCCGCCTCAGGGTTGAGGTCGATGTACCCTGCACCCTTTATGTCTATGTCTCTGTAGATATTTTTCCGGTCTAAATCCATAAAAAAAGACCGTCCGATATCGGCGCTTCGGCCATGATGAAGTCGGACGCCCAGATTGACCTTTGATTTTTGACGGTCAAGGAATAATGCGAGCTTAGACGATTTCCCCTCTTGGAGGCCAAACGGGAGAAGGAGGGGTGGTACCAGTATTTTCGGGTTCACCCAGCGTACGCGGTTTTTCAGGTGTATAGCAGGCAGCGTTTCTTGGCCGCTTACATCCTTTGAAAGAATCCGAGAATTTTGGGAAGCTCTTTCTCCCGTCGAACCGAGCATTCACCGATTATACACTCTTCGCTCAATTGCTTTCCGGCGGCTTCCGATCGTCCTTGAGCAACTGTTGGGATGGTTGCTGTTTTGATATCGCTCGCCTAAATCGATGAGGTTAAACCTCATCTGTGAAGATTGGAATGGAAAGCCGCCCGATAAATTTCGTCGAGTTCCTTTTTGAAACGAGTAGAAAATTCTCCCGAACTTTCATGTCCGTATAGACTAAGTATATCTGCACAGAAGTGCTTCAAAGCCTTAGCAGCATCAAGGTAATCGAGCGATTTCTCGTCTACATGTTGTTGATTAGTAGTACTAACGGAATCAAGATCAACAAGACAACAGTCGAGAGTTATGTTTTGACTATTGGCATAACCGTGTGCATATCCTGAGGTCCTTAGAAGCCGGATATTGTTGCCAAGTGTAATTGCAAACCATCGTAAATAGTCGAGGGCATCTTTTACCGAACCTCTAGTCTCATACTGTATCAACGAGATGGCATCGTTTATTTCATTTTTAATATTATTTTCCATATCACCTTGCATACGATTATTATTCATATTCATTGAAGCGTTTTGCAATAGAAAATCCGCCAACCGTGCCTTTATTCCGTATGCCCTCACTTGAATTACAGGTTCGAAATCAGGTCGTAAAAGTCTGTTTTTCAATAGCTCATCCACAGAAGTTATCTCTAGTTTTCCGTCCTTAAGCACGGGTAGTTCGTGCAATTTTATTACAGCAAGCGAGCGATGAGTCCTCACACCTTTTTGGGTCAAGATTTCCGACATAACCGAATCGTGCAATGCGGCTTTTTTGTTGAGGAGTCCTAAATATTCTCCGAACTCGCTTTTTCTAGGCCCCCACTGCTTAGATATGAGCCTTTCACCTAGAGGGCTTATTGATCCCGTCACGTACCCCGCTCCTTTGATGTCAATATCGCGATATACAAGGTCGGGCCTGCTTAGATCACGGAAAAACACTTTTCCAATGTCCGCGCTTCTACCGTGACTCCAGCGCACACCAAGAGCGTGATCCCCTTCAGATGTAGTATACTCGTTCGTTTTTAGGAAAATACCAAGATCAACATCTTTCTGGCTTTTCTTTAAATGAAAGGGGGACTTGAGGTTTTTATTTTGATTTGTCCAAATGACCTCGTTCTTCAACTTAAGCGTTGGCAGTCGCTCGGTCGGATACCCACGTCCAGAAGGAAACTTCTCTACGTTCTTAAGTAGATTCGGATCCTTGGGCGCGTTCAGAGGAGACATCGCCGAATAATACCTTGGTCTACTGTTGCCCACCAGCCGGTTCCTCCGGCGGCTTCGTGTCGTCTTTTGGCGGTTCTTGCGGCGGTTGCTGTTTCGACATTGCCTCGCCGATCGCACTCATCGCCGTTGATAGGGCTTCAGAAGCGTTCTTGATGGCCGCGGTGTCTGTACCCGCTCGGGCCGCCTTGGCGGCCTCTATTTTTTCCTGCACATTCTTCTTGATGTCCTCACTCACTTTCTCGCCATGTTCTTTCAGGGCCTTCTCCGCCGCGTAGACGATTTGGTCCGCAGCGTTCTGCGACTCAATAAGTTCGCGTTTCTTGGCGTCGGCTTCGGCATTCACCTCCGCGTCCTTGCGCATCTTCTCCACGTCGGCGTCGGAAAGGCCGGAGCGCGCTTCAATGCGGATAGACTGCTCCTTGCCGGAGGTCTTGTCCTTCGCTTTGACCGAGAGAATACCGTTGGCGTCGATGTCGAATGAGACTTCCACCTGCGGCATACCGCGTGGCGCCGGGGGAATACCGTCGAGGTTGAAGCGGCCGAGAGATTTGTTGTCTGCGGCCATGGGGCGTTCGCCCTGTACCACGTGTATCTCTACCGACGGCTGGTTGTCGGAAGCGGTCGAGAAAGTCTGCGAGCGCGACGTCGGTATCGTCGTGTTGCGGTCTATTATCTTGGTGGCAACACCGCCTAGGGTCTCAATACCCAGACTAAGCGGAATGACGTCGAGGAGAAGTACGTCTTTCACATCGCCTTGGAGAATACCGCCTTGTATCGCGGCGCCGATGGCGACGACCTCGTCCGGGTTCACGCTCATGTTCGGCTTCTTGCCGAAGTAGGTCTCGACGGCTTTCTGGAGCGCGGGCATGCGCGTCTGGCCGCCGACGAGAATGACCTCGTTGATATCGGGGTTCTTGAAGGGGGATGCTTCCATGGCGCGCTTGGAGATAGTCATCGCGCGGTCGATGAACTCGCGGGCGAGCTCTTCAAGCTTCCCGCGCGTCATTTTGATGAGGAGGTGGCGCGGGCCGGATGCGTCGGAGGTGATGAACGGAATGTTTATCTCGGTCTCAAGCGCCGTCGAGAGCTCAATCTTCCCCTTCTCGGCGGCTTCGTCGAGGCGCTGGCGCGCAAGTGGGTCGTTGCGCACGTCGATGCCCGATTCACGCTTGAACTCCTCGGCGAGCCAGTCCATTATCTTTTGGTCAAGATCTCTGCCGCCCAAGTGCGCATCCCCGTCGGTCGAGCGCACTTCGATGACGTCGTCGCCGACTTCGAGGACCGAAATATCAAATGTGCCTCCGCCGAAGTCAAAGACGACGATTTTCTCGTTCTTCTTTTTGTTGAAACCGTACGCGAGCGCTGCTGCGGTCGGCTCGTTGATGATGCGCTTCACATCGAGCCCTGCTATCTTCCCGGCGTCTTTGGTCGCCTGCCGCTGTGAGTCGTTGAAGTAGGCGGGCACCGTGATGACCGCTTCCGTAATCGTCTCGCCGAGACGGGCTTCCGCATCCGCTTTCAGCTTCTGGAGTATCATGGCAGAGATCTCCTCGGGCCGGTATAGTTTATCGCCCATTTTTACCTCGATGCCGCCGTTGACCCCCTTCTGGGTTTCAAACGGCACCGATGCGCGGTCTTTGGCGACCGCCGGTTCGTCAAAAGAGTGCCCAATAAAGCGCTTTATCTGGTAGACCGTATTCTTCGGGTTGGTGACGCCCTGACGCCGCGCAAGCAATCCCACGAGCCGCTCGCCGGTCTTCGACGTTGCGACGACTGAAGGGGTCGTGCGTGCGCCTTCCGCGTTCTCGATTATTTCGGGCTCGCCACCTTTCACAATGGCCATCGCGGAGTTGGTGGTCCCGAGGTCTATACCTAGTATCTTACTCATAGTGATTATTGTTATATGTTTTACCGTTTACTTTGTCAATTTGACTCGAATTTTCAATTTTCAATCAAACATGGAACGGTTTGCAAAATTGAAAATCGTAAATTTACTTCTTGATGATGACGTGCGCGGGGCGCAGTACCCGGTCGCCCGTCTTGTACCCGTAGCGCAACACCCGCACTATTTCGTGAGACTCGCCGGGAGCATCATCCGTCTCTTGCGCCACTTCATGCAAATGCGGATCATATGATTCGCCAACTTTCCCGTACCGCTCCACGCCGTGGCTCTTGAGCGCGCCTACGAGTTGATCGCGGACGAGCTCCATACCGCTTTTCCAACCGTCAGAAACCTCGGCCCACGCCTCGTTCCCAGCCGCCATGTCGAAGCTGTCCAACGCGGGAATAATATCGTGCACAAGCGCCTCGCGCAGGAGCTCCGCGCCGCGTACCGAACGAGCCTCCGCGTCCTTCCGCGCGTTAATCGAGTCAGCCTTGCACCGCTGCCAGCCGTCGAGGTATTCCTGACGTTCCTGCTTCGCTTTCGCAAGCTCCTCCTTGAGCTTCTTGAGTTTCGCCTGCGTGGCGCTGAGGTCACCAAGCTCCTCTTCGGGCTCGAAATTCACATCATCGTTGTCGTTTTCTTTCTTCATGCGGCGTGCAGTATATCATTTTCGTTTTATCAAAAAAAGGTGCGACGGCCTATGCATTCCCTTGGGGGAGGAAAATGCACAGGACCGTCGCTAGCCTGCCGCAGTCCTTTTCTGGGGATCTGAAAAGGGAGCGACAAGCTATTCGAAAAGTCCGCATACAATCACCGCTGCAATCAGCAGTAGAAATACGCGGACGACTGGTTTCCACTCCAGCCATCGCCAATTGCGAGGCGGGAGGTATACAGAACGAGGAACAAACATGCTGGGCTCCATTACTATGGGCCCTGTCTACCCGTTTGACGCCTCCTCGTTTCGGGTAAATTATAACACCGAATATGGTACAAAGTCAATAGAACGAAAAAGCCTCCAAAATAGGGGCTTTTTCGAGGGCATTCCAAACTTTAACGTTTTGACCACTGCGGTGCACGGCGCGCGCCTTTGAGACCGAACTTCTTGCGTTCACGGGCGCGCGGGTCGCGCTTGAGGAAGCCGCGGACTTTGAGGTCTTTGCGCTGTTCGGGTACGACGGCGATAATTGCTCGCGAGAGGCCGTGGCGCACCGCATCGGCTTGAGCTTTGTGTCCTCCGCCGCGGACGTGCACCGATACAGCGTAGGTGGCTCCGAGAGCTTTGAGCGGAGCAAATGCGGTGGTCACCATTCCGGGCAACGGGAAATATTCTTCTGCGGTCTTGCCATTTACCACCATCGAAGAATTCTTCGCGGTCGTGATGCGTACGCGCGCGGTCGCGGTCTTGCGGCGGCCGACTGCTTCAGTGTATGTGTTTTTTGTCGCCATATTACAGAGTGATAGTGAGGTTTTTCATGCGTTCGGTGCGGAAAGTGTTGCGCGGGAGCATTCGCTCGACAGCCCGGCGCAAAGGCTCCCCCACCGGCATTCCCTTGCGGCTCGAAAGTGAAGCGTATGTCTCGGTGCGGAGCCCGCCCGGATAGCCAGAGTAGGTCTGGTAGGTCTTCTTTGTCCGCTTGCTCTCACGTATAGAAAGCTTTGAGAGATTCGTGATGGTCACTTTCACCATAGACCGCTTGTTGGGCGTGTAATCGGGGCTCGTCTTGCCCATCAGCGCCTTCGCCGCCTCCGAGGCGACGCGTCCCAATGTTCTTCCGGCGGCGTCTATTGTGTATTCAGCCATACAATTATTTTTTACCCAGTAGGTGAATTTACTAATTCACCAATTCGATGCGCGCGGATTCGATCATACGCTTCCCTACCCGACCAAGGCGGGTGATGCGGGTGTAGCCGCCCGCGCGCGATGCGTATCGGGGGGCAATGGTGTCGTGCAGCTTTTTCACGGCGTCCTGCGTGTCTCCGAGCGTTGCCAAGACGGACCGTCGGGACTGGACGGTATTACGCTTGGAGGTCGAGATGAGACGCTCGACGAATGGTCGGAGCGCCTTCGCCTTTGCCGTGGTCGTTGTTATACGCTCTTGAAGCACCAACGAGCGGGCGAGGCTGCGCAAGAGCGCCACGCGCACGCGCTTCACGCGACCCAATTTTTTGTTCTTGTCGTGATGCCGCATATGGATTACGAGGTGCGGAGCGTGAGCCCGAGATTGGAAAGTGCGCGCTTGATGTCCTGGAGACCCTTCTGGCCGAGCCCCTCGATAGAGAGAAGGTCGTCTTCGCGCTTGCGCACGAGACCGCCCACGGTGCGGATAGAGGCGTTGTCGAGCGCGGCTTCGACGCGCGGCGGCATCTTCAATTCGGTAATGCGGGTCTTCAGTATCTCGGCGTCCATCGGGATCGCCTTTTCCTCGCGGCCGCTTGATTTGCCCGATTCGCTCTCGCGAGCGGAAAGGTCGGAGTCGTCTTCTTTGAACCCGACGACCGCTTTGAGCTGGTGGATCATGGTCTCGATGGAACGCTCAAGAGCTTCGCGCGGAGCAAGGGTCCCATCGGTCTCGATGAGGATGCGCAGCCGATTGAAATCGGTGCGGTCGCCGACACGCATGTTCTCTACCTCGTAGTTGACGCGACGAATGGGAGAAAAGATGGCATCGAGCGCGATAGTGCCGATATCCACGCGCTCCTTCTGGTGCGCCTCTTTCGGGATGTATCCGAGTCCGCGTTCCGCGCGCAGTTCGAGTTCGAGCGTCGCTTTGCCGGTCAATTCCGCGACGTGGCTCTCCGGATTGAGTATCTCCACCTGACCCGGCAGTTTGAGATCGCCGGCGGTAATGGTGCGCGGGCCCTTGGCCGAGAGAGTGATGGTCTGCGCTTCGTCGGTGAGTATCTTCAAACGGATCTTTCGGATATTGAGAAGGATGGTGACGACGTCTTCCTTCACGCCCTCGATGGTCGAGAACTCATGCGCAACCCCCGGTATCTTGACGTGGGTCACGGCCGCGCCCGGAAGGGAGGAGAGGATGATGCGGCGCAGAGAGTTGCCGAGCGTATAGCCGTAGCCCGGGTACAGTCCGTCTATCTCGTACGTCCCGCTCCGTTCGGATTCGGTGACGACGCGAGGTTTCGACGGGAGCGCAATATGATAGTCGGACATAAAAAAATAAAGGCGTCAACTAATGAATAAAAATCGCCGCAAATTATACACTATCTGCTGTAGAACTCAAACACGACGGGATAATCCAAGGTCGTTTCAAGGGGCGTGTACAGGGGCTCGCCGGTCACTTCCGCCTTGAGCGTACTCGGGTCGAACGAGAGCCAGTGCGGGACCGCGCGCTGCCCTGCCTCCGGCGCTTCCGAGAATTTTGTGAACAACGGGCTCTTGCGGCTCCCCTCGCGGACGGAAATGGTATCGCCCTTCTTGAGCTGGTGCGAAGGAGTGGTGATGCGACGGCCGTTGACCGTGATGTGCCCGTGAGAGACGAGCTGCCTTGCGGCTCGGCGCGTCGGTGCGATACCCGAACGGTAGACGACGCTGTCTGTGCGCATCTCAAGCTTGCGGTGCAGCGACGTCGAAGGGTCGGCCTCGGCATACGCGCTCTTCGCGTAGTTGGAAAGCTGGCGCTCGGAGAGACCGTAGGTGTAGCGCGCGCGTTGTTTTTCGAGCAGTTGGCGTCCGTAGTCGGAACCTCCCCTGCCGCGTCCGCCCCGCTTTATCTTCTGCGAGCGCGCTTCGGAGAGCGCGAACTTCTGCGTTTGCGTTTGCTCGAAGATATTCGCGCCGAGACGCTTCGCGATTTTGTATTTTGATTTTACAGGTAACATACTTTTACAATAAATATTAGACTCTTCGGGGCTTGGGCGGGCGCGGGCCATTGTGCGGTATCGGCGTGTCGTCCGCAATGCGGCTTATCTCTATCCCTTTGCCTGCAAATCCACGAAGAGCGGATTCGCGTCCGGCACCAACGCCGCGGATGACGACGTCGACTTCCTTAACGCCGATGATGACGGCTTTGTCGCCCACGAGCTCACCGACCTTTGCGGCAGCGAATGGCGTCCCTTTCTTCGCGCCCGAAAAGCCCAAAGCGCCCGAAGAAGACCACGCGATGGCGTTGCCCTCCTTGTCGGAAAGGAGCACTTTCGTGTTGTTGTAGGTCGCGTGGACGTGAAGCGTCCCTGTCGCGATGTTTTTCTTGGCGATGCGGGCAAGGGAGCGAGACTTGAGCCCCTGGTCGACGCTGCCGCCGCTTTTTCTGATGATTCGTTTTTTTCCCATACTTGTACAAAAATAAATTTTTGGATTATGTTTTCTCGAGCTTACGGCGACCGCTCGTCATGGTCTTGCGCACGTT
>Ga0209542_10017791_pt1 | contig 11595 bp, 10 predicted proteins | sample RifCSPhighO2_01_FD_184028 | JGI IMG/M metagenome (GOLD analysis project Ga0209542, IMG submission 184028) | Soil microbial communities from Rifle, Colorado - Rifle CSP2_plank highO2_0.1 (SPAdes) (version 2) | ecosystem: Environmental > Terrestrial > Deep subsurface > Rock core/Sediment ...
AGAAGAAAAATAAATATAAAAATAATCTGCAAAGTTGATCTTGCTTCTATTAATAATATAGATAAAGTTTTAGCAATTAACAAAGCGTTAGGTTATGACGCTATTGATATAAAACATTGCGAGCAACCTTTGAGAGGTTTTATTGTTGATGATAAAATATTTAGTTTGAGAGAAGAAAAAAATAAATCAGAATATAAAGAAGGAGAAATGGCCTATGATATTGGATTAATTTATGAAATATATGATAAAGATTGGATTGAATGGATGGAAAGAGTTTTCTGGAATATTTATAATAATGGTCTTCCAATTGAACAAAGAATGAAAGATTTACAATCATTAAATAATTCTATAATTAATATGAAGTAGCTAAATCTTTTTATACACGTAAAAGCCAATTATTTCATGGGTATTAGTTTTACAGTTATCGATCATCATCCGCTCAGTATAGATATATCAAAATTAAATAATATAAAATTAATAACTGCAAAAGATCTTAAAGAATTTTACTCAAATGCAAGAGAATATCTAAAAAAAGATTATGATTTGGCAATAAGTGATGAAGATCCAGATGGAATAACTTCAGTAATTATTTTCTCTTTATCAAAAAATAAAAAAATAAATTTTATGGGAGATAGAAACGGATTAAAAAAAGATAAAATAAAAGAACTTAAAGAAAATAATATAAAAAAGATAATTGCTTTTGATTGGTTTGCTTTCAATTTTACGGATATTCAAGAATTTGATGAAATAATTTATATAAACCCAAGAACTTCAAATTTACCAAATGTAAATACTTCAGATATTGTTTATAATGTCTTATTAGAAACTGGAAGATTCGGTAGAGATTTAAGTGCTATAGGAACAGTGTGTGATTATTGTGTTGAAACAAGTAAAGAAAAAATTAATGCAGTAGTAATGGAATATTCTGATCTTTTCCCTGAATTAATTGAATTAGCAAAAGAAAACAAATTAGATAGATATAATATTTATAAAATTGATAATAAAGAAACTAAATTTTATGAATTAAGTCTTATGTTCTGGGCACCTTTTATCATTCAAGGAAATTTGGGTAATGAAACTTTGATTAAATTAATAACAGAAAATCGTGGTTTTAGTATTCGTGATTTATTTAAAGGTTCAAGTAATATGGCAGTTAGTTATTTAAGGGCAGTTTATTTAGAATTAAAAAATTTAATTAATGAAGAAAAAAATAATTTTTATAAAAATAAAAAAGAAATTGGAAATTTAATATTTTACGAATCAAAAGTTGATAAAGGTGGTTTCTCAAGTAAATTTTCAAGTATAATAGCAGATGAACAACAATATGGCAAAGTTGTGGTAATGAAATCTATAAAAGAAAACAAGGTATATTATTCTTTAAGAACAAGAAAATCATTATATAAATTAGGAGAATTATTATTAAAATTAGAAGTTGGTGGTGGACATGAAGAAGCTGCGGGGGCGATTATAAATATAGAAAAACAAGAATGGTTTGAAAATGAATTAATAAAAGCAATTAGTCCATTGAGTTTAGAAAAATGAATACAATAAAAGATTTAGAAAATGAATTAAGAAAGATTACTACAGATTACATAAATTTAGATCATTTTATAGACATTAATCTTAGAGATTCTACAAGTTTAGTAAAATCAGGAAATATAGTTATTTTAACAAATTATGGATATGCCTGTTCAAAATGTAATGGTGAATTATCAGAAGAAGAATCAAATTGGGTATATTGCCCAAACTGTATTCACCCATTAGACTGTTGTGAAAAAATAAACGCACCATGCGATAGATGCGGACCAGAAGCATATAATTTAATAGTTAAAACTTATAGAATGATACAAGAAAGACAAACAATCACTTAAAAACTTCTCCAGTTTCTTCAGACCAAAATAACAAATCAATTTCTTCAATAGGAATATTAATTTCTTTAGAAAATTCTTTCATTTTAAATTCAATCTCAAAATAATGTTTTTTAGTCAATGGATTGGGAATCTCAGAAATGACATTATGCTTCTGTAAATTTTTTAAAATATGCCTATCTAAAATAGTAACTTCTTCATACAAACCAATATTTCTCATAAAATGTCCCGCTTCTTTGTAGGCCATGCCTTTAACATTTTCAACAAGCCATTCTCTTAATGCATAATGCTCTTTGAAACTATTTATTTTATCTTTAATTTTTATCTTATTATCTTGAGTAAACAATTTTCTAGCTTCCAGAATATATCTAGATTTATTATTATTAAAACGAACACCAATTAAATAATCTTTTATTTCTTCTTCAGTACCTGCATATAATAATCCAGTTTTAACTAAATTTTGTATTGCTTTATCACAAAGCTTAGCTTTAGATTGTGGAGTCAATAAACAAAAACATAATTCAGCAAATATTCTTTTTTCATCTTCATTTAATATATCCTTCTTTTAGGTAATCAATTTCTCTTAATTGCATATGTTATGAAATCGAGCTCGTCTTATATATTTTATTATATTATTATAGTATATAAAATGTTATAAATAAATAGAATACCCCCTATTATGGACAATGAAGTAGTAATGGGGTATCGTGCATTTAATAGTTGGGCATCAATTTTAGCAGATGATGAACTAAAATTAGAATATAAAAAATATAGACAAAATATTGAAGGAAACGAAATAATAAAACAATTTGTACTTCAAGAAATTGATTTGTTAACAGGTTTTAGAGATGATAAGTTAGGCCCACACGACTTTAATCCACCAGTTCCCAATGGCCGGCCTACAAATAGTGATATAGAAGAAATAATTTTTATAGGAAGATGGAAACAAAAAAATGAAAGTGGGTTATATGTAAGATTCAGCCCTGCCGAAAATTATATCAACTCGATAGTACTAGCAAAGCATGTTACAAATTATGATGGTTGGTATTATAACATTAATATGAGAACGAACTTATCATTATTTGAAACTGAAGGAAGCATTCCTAGATCTGAGATAAGAAAAATTGTAGAACTTACAACTAAATTTGACGAAGCTGTAAAAAGGATACAACCGATATAGTAACATTTATTAATCTATTAAGTTATTGGATAACATGCCTAAAACTCGTTTTATTGGATGTGTTGCCGCAAAGGGTGGTGTTGGTAAAACTACAAGTGCAATAAATCTAGGCGCTGCTTTAAATTTCTTTGGAAAAAAATCAATTGTGGTTGATGCAAATTTAACAACCCCAAATGTTGGAATTTATCTTGGTGTTCCTATAGCCCCAACAACTATTCATGATGTTCTCAGAGGAAAAAAAGAAATAAGGGATGCGGTTTATGAACACAATAATGGATTAAGAATTGTTCCTGCAAGTATTGCAATCAAAGATGCTAGAAAAGTAGATATCAATAGACTTCCCGATGCAGTGTCAGACTTATATGGCCATTCTGATTTTGTTATTGTTGATGGTTGTGCAGGTTTAACTAAAGAATCTTTAGGCATAATAAAGTCTGTTAATGAAGTTATTATTGTTACAAATCCGGAAATGCCCTCAGTTACTGATGCTCTAAAAACAATTAAAGTGTGTAAAGAATTGGGGAAAGAAGTTCTTGGTGTTCTTGTAACTAAAACAAATTCGAAAAATGCAGATATGTCATTAAAGGATATTGAAAATATTTTAGAAACTGAGATTATAGGAATAATACCAGAAGATCGTGCTATAAAATTTTCTCAAGCCCAAAAAGAACCAGTTATTTATACTCATCCAAAAAGTGTATCAGCAATTCAATACAAAAGATTAGCTGCGGACTTATTAGATGTGCCTTATGCTGAAAATATTAAATATGAATCTTCTAGTTTTGGTGATTGGCTTCTTAGATGGTTCGGATTTAAAGACTAACAACAAAAGAGTTATAAATAATAAAACCAGATTTATTGTATGAAATTTTATTCTCTAAATAGTTAGATTTATATCGATTTGATTAATCAAGTTAAAAACCTTCATAAAAAAATTGGGAGCAAATTTTAAATAGGAAATAAGAGTCCATTTTTATGAGTCTCCCCCCTGTAGCTCAAATATGCCCACGTAAAGTAGCATTAGAGCAGCGGTAGAGCACTCGGCTGTAGATAAATTCACTGTTTGACTTAAGGCTTTATGCTAAGGATGAAAAACAGTCAGCTGAACCCGAGAGGTTGCTAGTTCGAATCCGGCCGGGGGGACTTTATAATCAAAAATGATAAATATTAGAGAGATGCAAAAAAAAGATTTGGAGAAACTTAGTGAAATATATTCTTTAGTTTATGAAAAATTTGATATTGGAGAAAAATGGACTTCTAAAACTGCAAAAAAATTATTAGAATATTGGTTTGATAAACAATCAGACTTAGCATTTGTAGCAGAAGAAAATAATAAAATTGTAGGAGCATTCATTGCAGGAATAAAACCATGGCTGGATGGAAATCATCTTTCTGATGGAGAAATATTTGTTCATCCAAATTATCAAAAAAATGAGCAGCAACACAATTGTCTATAAAATTTTATGAAAAAGCCTTAGAAAAATATAAAGTGACTAGCTTCGATGCATTTACATTTAAAAAAACAAAATTCCCACTGAGTTGGTATTTATCACAAGGATTTATTGAAAATCAAGATTGGACTATGATTTCTGGAAATGTAAAAGAAATATTAAAAAAATTAAAAGAACAAAAAACTTTATAAGTAAACTAAAATTCATTTTTCTATTAATAGGCCTTGGTAGTGTAGTGGTTTAGCACGAGAGCCTGTCGCGCTTTCAACCCGGGTTCGAATCCCGGCCAGGGCGTTTTTTATTTTAAACAGTTTAAATAATAAAATTTAATATCAAATAGAAATATAATATTAGTTAATCATTATATTTAATTGTCACCTAAGATTTCATTAAGTGTAGTGATAAATTTTTGTGGCAAAAAAGGTATTTCCAATAAATAAATTTTTGTTTCTTCTATTCTTTCAGGATCTATTAGAGATTCATCAAATAATACAGAAAGAAAAATAATAGGACATCTAGAATATCTAGAATATTTTCTATCTCCTAACCTATTAATAAAATCATACCCGCTGACAATTGAATTACCTCTAACATTTGTATTCACAACAAAACAATCTAAACTAAAATCTGGTCTGGAACAAAATCTTAGAGCCTTATCTGGATCATAAAAGCCATGTACCCTATATCCTACATCGGTTAATTCATCAGTATACGTAGACATACAGATTTCACTATATTCTAATAATATATTCTTATCTGCATGTATCATATAAAAGCGTTAATGAAAAAATTAATAATACTTTCTATAGAACTTTGCAAAACTAAATTTTTAAGAAAGTTGATAAGTCAAAAACATAAAAGAATTGATTTCCATACGAAAAAATCTTCAAAAAAGTGAATTATTCAAAGTTCTCTCTACAAAAAATGGGATTTGTAAAATAAGTCATTAAATTTTTATAAAATATTTTTTCACAAAAATCTTCCAAAACCTTTATATACTCCCAATAATCGCAATTCTTATATACCACCAGTATCGCCACACTAACAAAATGAATATTTCTAGTAAAAAACAACCAAAATTTTTGTCGCAGGTTTAATATTTACTAGAGAGATTTATGCTCATCAAAGGGCCACAAGGGCCGGTAGCTCAGCTTGGTAGAGCACCTGAAGGTCGGGGCATTTAGCACTGGTCTGGTGTGCCTTTTATACAAGCTGACGAAAGCAGGTGGTCGTGGGTTCAAATCCCATCCGGCCCGTTTAATATCAAAGGAAAAAAAATGACAGAAGAATTCAAAATAATACAACACGTTCTTGTCCCTAAACATGTAAAATTGTCTTCGGAAGAAACAAAAAAAGTTCTAGATAAATATAACATTGGTACTTCTCAACTTCCAAAAATTAGTATTAAAGATCCAGCTATTTCAGAATTATCAGTAAAAGTGGGAGAAGTAATAAAAATTGAGAGAGAGAGTCCTACTGCAAAACAATCCGAATTTTTTAGGGTGGTTGTAAATGAGTAACTATAAAGATTTAATCCAAGCATATTTTAAGGATTATCCTTTTGTAGATTCAAACATTCAAAGTTTCAATGATTTCGTAGATAAACAACTTCAAAAATTAGTAGATGAAATTGGAGATATTGTTCCAACAATTATTCCTCAAGAAGTTGAAAGTTTTGTTATTAAATTAAAAAAAATTTGGATTGAAAAACCAAGTATTGTCGAAGCTGATGGAAGTAAAAGAGAGGTTTATCCTAGTGAGGCAAGATTAAGAAATTTAACTTATTCTGCACCAATATTTTTAGAAGTTAGTGCTCATGTTGATGATGTCCAAAGAGAAAGTTTTGTTACAATGATTGGTAAATTACCTATTATGTTAAGATCAAAATATTGTAATCTTCATGGACTAAAAAGGGAAGAACTAATTTCAAAAGGCGAAGATCCAAATGATCCTGGAGGATATTTTATTATTAACGGAAATGAAAGAGTTTTAATTACTGTAGAAGATTTAGCGTCAAATAGACTTTTTGTAGAACATAAAGAAACTGGCCCAAGTGAATATGTTGCAAGATTATTTAGCGAGATGGGAAGTTATAGGGTGCCACATACTTTAGAAAGAATGAAAGACGGATTATTTTATTTAACTTTCACAAGGTTTAAAAGAATTCCATTAGTTCCTGTTCTTAAAGCTCTTGGATTAACTAAGGATCAAGAAATTGTAAAAGCAATTTGTGGCGATAAAACATATGATTCATTATTTATAAATTTATTTGATGCTGCTGAATTAAAAACTTCAGATGATGCTTTGGAGCATTTAGCTAAAAAAATTGGAATTGCTCAAACTCGTGAAATTAAAATTGAAAGAGCAAGTGAACAAGTTGACAAATATCTTCTTCCACATTTAGGAACATCTTCACAAGATAGATTGGCTAAGGCATATAATTTATGTAAAGTTGTAAAGAAATTCTTACTTGTTGCTGAAGAGGGTAAACCATTGCCCGATCATTACATAAATAAGAGATTAAAACTTTCAGGCGATTTGCTTGAAGATTTATTAAGAACAAATTTAAGAAGTCTTGTTCAAGATATTATTTATAATTTCCAAAGGCTTGTTAAGAGAGGAAAATTCCAAAGTATAAAAATTATTATTAGAGATGAATTATTAAGTTCAAATATTAAAAGCGCTTTAGCTACTGGTACATGGAGTGGTGGTAGAAAGGGAGTGTCTCAAAATATTGATAGGACAAATGCATTAGCTACTTTCTCTCATCTTCAGAGGGTTGCTTCTTTATTAACAAGTACTCAAGAAAATTTCGATGCAAGGGCTTTACATCCAACTCATTGGGGAAGATTATGTCCTATTGAAACTCCTGAAGGTACACCCATTGGTTTAAGAAAAAATATGGCTATTTTATGTACTGTTTCAAGAGGGGATATTCAAGAAGACAAAATAAAAAAATCATTAGAGAATTTGGGATTAAAGGTGATAATCTAATGACTGACGTTTTCATAAATGAGAAATTCGTAGGAACTATAGAAAATTCCAAAGATTTCATAAAACAATTAAGATCGGAAAGAAGGAAAGGTTCTCTTCCTAATGAATTAAATTTCTTTTATGATGAAGATTATGATGATATGTTTATTAATACTGGAAAAGGCAGGGCAAGAAGACCTTTAATTGTTATTGAAAATGGAAAATCCAAACTTACTCAAAGTTATGTTGAAGATTTAAAGACTGGAAATTTAAAATGGGATAAACTAGTCAAAGACGGCGTTATTGAATATATTGATGCGGGTGAAGAAGAAAATTGTTATATCTCGCTTAATGAAGAGGATATCACAAAGGAACATACGCATTTAGAAATAAATCCTGTTGCAATTTTAGGATTATGTACAAGTCTTATCCCTTATTCTAATTTTGGTGGAAGTTCAAGACTTATAAGGGGAAGTAAAATTCAGAAACAAGCTTTAGGACTTTATGCTTCAAATTATTTATTAAGATTGGATACTGATGTTAATATTTTACATTATCCTCAAAAACCGATTACTAAAACTTTTATGCATGATATTTATGAATGGGACAAACATCCTTCAGGTCAAAATGTGGTTATTGCATTTATGAGTTATGAAGGTTATAATATGGAAGATGCTACAATAATTAACAAAGGTAGTGTTCAAAGAGGTCTTGCAAGATCAACTTACTTTAAACCTTTCTCTGCTGAAGAATTAAGATATCAAGGAGGTTTAGTTGATGAAATCTGTATTCCTGACAAAGATGTTAAAGGTTACAAAACTGAAAAAGATTATAGATTATTAGAAGATGATGGTATTGTTTCAACTAATGCTAAATTAAGTGAAGAAGATGTTATTATTGGAAGAATAAGTCCCCCGAGATTCCTTGGTGAATTTGAAGAATTTAATATTGCTACCAATATAAAAAGAGAAAGTTCTATTGCTTTATCTAAAGGAGAACACGGTATTGTTGATATGGCTGTTCTTACTGAAAATGAAGAGGGAAATAGGATAGTTAAATTAAGATTAAGACAACTTCGTATTCCTGAAGTTGGAGATAAATTTGCTTCAAGACATGGACAAAAAGGTGTTATTAGTCATCTTGTTGCTCCTGAAGATATGCCTTTTTCAGTTAGTGGAATAACTCCAGATATTATTTTTAGTCCTCACAGCCTTCCTTCAAGAATGACAATTTCTCACGTTATTGAAGTTATTGCAGGTAAAGTCGGTGCATTAGCTGGAGAATATATAGAAGGTACTGCTTTTGATGCAACTCCTGAAAAAGAATTAAGAAAAATGTTATTAGAACTTGGCTTTAGAGATAATGGTTTGGAAGCATTCTATAATGGGATTACTGGTAAAATATTTAAAGCTAGAATTTACGCAGGGAATATGTATTACTTAAAATTAAAACATATGGTCGCAAATAAACTTCATGCACGTGCTACTGGTAAAATACAATTATTAACAAGACAACCAATCGAAGGTAGATCTCAAGGGGGAGGTTTAAGACTTGGTGAGATGGAAAAGGATTGCTTTGTTGCACATGGTGCATCATTATTATTAAAAGAAAGATTTGATTCTGATAAAACACTAATTCATATTTGTGAAGAATGTGGTATGATTGCAGTTTATGATAGCTTTAAACATAGAGAATATTGTACAAAATGCGGAGATAACGTGAAAATAAGTACTATCGAACTATCTTATGCTTTCAAATTATTAATAGATGAACTTAAGTCACTTTGTGTTTATCCGAAGCTGATTTTAGGGAACAGGTATTAAAATGGTAGAACATTACGTTTACAAAAAAGTTGATGCAATTGTTTTTGGAATGTTAGGTCCTGAAATAATTAAAAAACAAGCATGTGCTAAAATAGTTACACCTGAACTTTATGATAAAGAGGGATATCCTGTAGATGGTGGATTAATGGATATTCGTTTAGGAGTTATCGATCCAGGTTTAAGATGTAAAACTTGTGGTGGAAACTTAAGAGATTGTATGGGCCATTTCGGTATGCTTGAACTTGCTAGACCTTTGATTCATGTTAAATATGTTGATGTTATTCTTAATTTCTTAAGATGCACTTGCAGAGATTGTGGTAAATTATTAGTTGAAAAGAAAATAAGATTAGAAGGCGATGAAGAAGAACAAACTGAAAATGTTGAAGACTCTTACGATGATGTTGCTTCAAAGAAACAAGTAAAATCTACTGTTAGTAGTTTAAAAAATGTAAAAAAATGTGCACATTGTGGAGCTAAACAATTTAGTATTAAAGTTGAAAAACCAACAACTTTCTTAGAAGATGAAAAACGTATAAGCCCTATCGCTATTAGAAATAGATTAGAAAAAATAAAAGATGAAGACGTTGCAAGATTGGGATTAGATCCTAGATTTGCAAGACCTGAATGGATGGTTTTAACAATTATTCCTGTTCCTCCTGTAACAATAAGACCTTCTATTACTTTAGAAACTGGAGAGAGAAGTGAAGATGATTTAACTCATAAATTAGGCGATATTGTTAGAATTAATCAGAGATTATTTGAAAACATCAACGCTGGTGCTCCTGAAATAATTGTTGAAGATTTATGGGACTTATTGCAATATCACGTTACTACATATTTTGATAATGAAACAAGTCAAATTCCTCCTGCAAGGCATAGGAGTGGTCAGGCATTAAGAACTTTAACTGACAGAATAAAAAGTAAAGAAGGAAGATTCAGACATAATCTCGCAGGTAAGAGAGTTAATTTTGCAGCAAGAACTGTTATTAGTCCAGATCCTAAAATAGAAATTAATGAAGTTGGTGTTCCTTTTAATGTTGCTATGGAATTAACTATTCCTGAACGTGTTACAGATTGGAATATGAAACGTCTTAAAAAGTTTGTAGAGTTAGGTCCTAAAAAATATCCTGGAAGTAATTACGTTGTAAGACCGGATGGAAAAAAGAAAAAAATCACTGATGAAACTCAAGAACAATTATTAGAAGAGATGCAGCCAGGTTATATTGTTGAGAGGCATCTTATGAATGGAGACATTGCAATTTTTAACAGACAACCTAGCCTTCACAGAATGAGTATTATGTCTCATAGAATAAAAGTTCTCCCTGGAAAGAGTTTCAGGCTTAATCCTGCTGTATGTTTCCCATATAACGCAGATTTTGATGGCGATGAAATGAATCTTCATATTCCTCAAACTGAAGAAGCTAGGGCTGAAGCAGAATTATTAATGGAAGTTCAAACTCAGATGGTTACTCCAAAGAGTGGAGTTAATGTTATTGGTTGTACTGATGATCCTATTACTGGATGTTATCTTCTTACTAAAGGAATGAAATTTACAAAAGAAGAAGCTGTCCAATTATTAAATAGTATAGGAATTAATGATACTGAAAAACTATCTAAATTAAAGAAAAATGTTGATGGTAAAGAGATATTTAGTATTTTATTACCAGAAAATTTTGATTTCGTTGGCAAATCAAAAAAGAAAGAACCTGTTCTTGTAAAAAATGGAGTATTAATAGAGGGCATTATTGATAAAGCCACTATTGGTCAAGAAAAGGGAGATATGATAAGATCTATTATTGGAAAATATGGTTATGACAAAGCTTTAGTTATTATAGGACAAATGTTCAAACTAGGAATTGCTGTTCTTTTGTATCATGGTTTTACAACAACTATAAGTGATACTGATTTACCTAGCGAAGTTCAAAGTAAATGCCGTGAAACAATTAATGCGAGTGAGAGACGTGTTGCTCAACTTATTGAACAATACAAAAATAAAGAACTTGACGCTCTTCCAGGTTTAACTCCTGAACAAAGTGTTGAAGTTAAGATTATGGAAGTTTTAAACAAATGCAGAAGTAAAGTGGGTGACATAATTTCTGAAAGTGAATTAGATATTAATCCAACTATTGTTATGGCATTATCTGGTGCTAGGGGAAGTTTCCTTAATCTTTCTATGATGACTGCTTGTGTTGGTCAGCAAGCTATGAGGGGTAAAAGAATTGAGCGTGGTTACAGTGGAAGAACTCTTGCTGTTTTCCAAAAAGGAGATATAAGTCCCGCAGCTAAAGGCTTTATTAGAA
>Ga0209542_10017792_pt1 | contig 11594 bp, 9 predicted proteins | sample RifCSPhighO2_01_FD_184028 | JGI IMG/M metagenome (GOLD analysis project Ga0209542, IMG submission 184028) | Soil microbial communities from Rifle, Colorado - Rifle CSP2_plank highO2_0.1 (SPAdes) (version 2) | ecosystem: Environmental > Terrestrial > Deep subsurface > Rock core/Sediment ...
AACCAAGTATTTTAACCCGGCTTTGGCGTATCTCTGTACCAATTCGCAATCTTCCCCTAACTTTACTTTCTCGTCAAAACCGCCGAGTTTATCAAAAATATCTCTCCTGACGTAAAGATTTATTGCTACAGCTAAAGGATAAAAATCCCTGACTGCTTTGGTGCCGATATTGGTTGCCTGAAATAAAACTTTATCCTTCCAGTGATCCGAAAGCGGATAATTGGCGGCTACCGCCAGCCCCGGATCTTTATCCTTAACTTCCTGAAAATATTTCTCCAGAGTATCGTTATCCACCAGCATTGTATCCGCATCAAGAAAGAGAATATGTGAAGATTTCGTTTTTCCGGCCCCGAAATTACGCTGGCGGGAAATTGAGAATTTGGGAATTTGAAAAAACTTCAGCTGCGGAAGCTTTTTTCTGCGGGCCTTTATCTCAGATTTGGTTTTATCTGTTGAAAAAGCATCGATTATTATTATTTCCTGAGGCAATACAGTTTGCTTGCCGATTGAATCCAATAAGTTGCCGATATAACCTTCCTCATTCAGTGTCGGAATCACAATTGCCAGGTCGACAAGTTTTCCCATAGCTCATTTTATCACTTCCTGGGACCGGTCGCGGATAATTAATGCTTAAGCTCGGATTGGGCGACAATTTGAGAATAAACACCGCCGTTTTTCAAAAGCTGGCTATGAGTTCCATGCTCTACCAATCTACCTTTTTCCATAACTAAAATATTATCGGCTTTCTGGACTGTTGACAGCCTATGGGCAATGATTATCTTTGTCATTGACCGCTCCCTGGAAATTTCTTCCAAAGCTTTCTGGATCATTGCTTCGGATATGGTATCGAGGTGGGAGGTCGGCTCATCCATGATCAAGATTTTGGGCTGGGCAAAAAGCGCCCGGGCTATGGCTAACCTCTGTTTTTGGCCACCCGATAACTTCACTCCTCTCTCGCCGATTTTGGTTCTGTAGCCGTCTTTAAACTCGGTAATAAATTCGTGGGCATGGGCCAACCGGGCTGCTTCTATGACTCGCGTTTTGATTTCATCAAAATCCTTTGAGCCAGCCGAATAACCGATTACTTCCCAAATTTCCCTGTTAGGTACCGGCGAATCCTGGAAAACAACTGCGCTATTGCCGTGATAAAAATCCAGATCCAAATCTTTTAAATCATATTTTCCATCAATTACAATTGTGCCTTTTTGCGGATCATAATAGCGCGACAGTAATTTGGCGACTGTTGATTTCCCCGAACCGGATTTCCCTACCAAAGCTGTAAATGACCCGGCCGGAATCGTAAAACTGACGTTTTTTAAAACCCGCCTCCTGGTATAGCTGAAAGTAACATTTTTAAAACTAACCCGGCCAAGTATCCCGGCCGGAGTTATAGCATTGGGCGAATTGCTGATCGTTGGTTTTTTTGAAAGCAAGTCTATTACCCGGCTGACCGGTTCGGAAGCATCGATAGTCCGCTCGTAAATCCAACCCAACTGAAAAATATTTGAGTACGCTCTCTCGGTCAAGGAAATCAGAAAAACCAAACTACCTACGGTAATTAATCCTTTTTGGATCTCAATAATGCCCACAACTAAAAGTACGGCATAAACCAGCTCAATGCTAAGTGAACGCAAGAATCCGTTAATCATATGTAAGCTAAATTCTTTGACCGATAAACTTTTGATATTGTCCCAAATTGATCCAAAAGCAGCAGATTCCCGCTGTTCCTGACCGAAGGCTTTGACAACCGTAATATTGGTAATGGTATCGCCTATCTCCCCGCTTGATTCCTCATAATAATTATGCCTCTTTGCCCGCATCCCGGAGGTTTTCCTGTAGGTGGTAAACATATTAACTACAAACGGTATTAAGGATGCGGCAAAAATTAAGCCGAAAACCCAGTTAACAAAAACCATAATAACTGCAGTCACCAGGAGCTGGATAACAACTGGTTGGAAAGACCAACCGAAAGTGGCTAAGAGATCAACCAATTTATCCCTACCTTTATTAACAATATTAATCTTATTGCCGGTATTCTCTTTTTCATGGTAATCAAGTGACAGCTGGAGCAGCTTGTTAAACGTCTGTCTGGAAACATACTGTTCGGATTTCCACAGAAGCCTGACTAAAACTATATCTATGGCATAGTCAATGATTAGAGAGAGAACCCTCACCCCGACTAGACCCCCAACCACAATAGCAGCCGTCTGAAAAGTCAAAAGACCCCCGGTGGAAATTAATAAGTCGAGAATTTTACCGAAGATAAATGGCCCGGCCATCCTGACAATCTGGAATATTACTGTTATTGAGACAATAGAGTAGAAATCCCTATGAAAGGGCTTCATTAGTAACCATATTTTTTGTAAAAAGTTCAAGTTTTTATTACTCTTTCTAGATCTATTCATTGTATTCCTTTCTTTTCTATTGAGCCAGGTTTTGCTTCTTTAAGCAAGAAAAACCAGCCCTATGGCTGGTTTCTGCTTTCATCTTAAGTTGTTTTAGTATTATTTATTTTCTCATCTTAAGGAGTGCAAAAACCGCCCAATTTCTTGGGGTATCGCCATACATATTTCCAGTGATTAGTTGAATTGCCATTTTCAAATACTTTTCCGCTCAGATTACCAGTCCTGCGTAGTCGGTAAAAACAGTTTAAAGAAATTTAACGGATTTGTCAATACTAACTATAGGATTTAAACATCATTTCTGTCTGGCGGCATTAACTATTCCAGACACTCTATCTAAAAACTTACTACCTGAAGATAGCAACACTTCTGGATTTGTTTTAACATCACCGACTACCTCGGCAGTAATTCTTTTCTTAGCCGGGTTATCTTCATCAACTCTTCTAGCTGCATATTTTGGAGTGTTCAGCTCGTACCTTGCCTGAACATAGGGACCTACTTCAAGAATTTCATGCTCGACTACCGCTAGATCAGGATTTACCAGTCTAGCCGCTCTTCTCCAAGGTGAAGGATTTAGTTCTCCTCTAACCTCAAATATTTCCATCGTATCTGCATCTGGAAGCCAACGCTTATCGGGATTTGCAGGGTTAAACTCAAACCATAAAACTCCGCTCCTTGGCACCCTTACACTTTTTTTAACTGAATCATCCCCGGTAAGATCTTGATCCGTAAACCCAACCTGTTTAAAGATCTCTTCTACTCTTTTATAAAAATCTTCTAACCCCTCTTCTTCAGGTAAAGCAACTAACTCTGAGGGATCAACCCTTGTTTCATCTACAATACCCCATGGGTTAATAGCTTTTGTACGATTACCCTCGACTTCTTCAGCTCTCCCAATAGTCCAATCTTCAACAACCTCATAGGGGGAAAGTTTAACCATTCGAGAACTTAATTTTTTAGGGGTGTTACCTCCACCTTCTTCCGTCTCCTCCATTAGAGAATGTTATCACATGTTACTTTTAGAAGACTATGCCATGACTGGAGAAGTTATAGCTCTTGATTCAGTAGTTTTCTTCTTACCAACGATTTTTTCAAACTCTTCGGTGTCCAGGGTTTCTTTATCCAGCAAGGCTTTAGCAACTTTGTCCAGTTTGGCTCTGTTTTTGGATAAAATCTCTTTTGCCTGCTTATAGCCTTCATCTATAATTCTTGAAATTTCCAAATCAATTTTTGACTGAAGAGTCTCGGATATTGCGGATCCTTCATCTCCCCCGTACATACCGAACATACTCTGCGGGGAGATATTTATCGGCCCTATTGCGCTCATACCGTATTGGGTTACCATTTCTCTGGCAATTCCGGTTGCAACTTCCAGATCATTTGATGCACCCGTTGAAACATCTTTTATTACCAGTTCTTCCGATGCTCTGCCTCCTAACGCAGTTGCAATTTGCTGCAAAAGTCTCGATTTAGTCTCATTAGATCTGTCCTCTGTAGGTGGAAACATCGTATGCCCCCCGCTCATACCCCTTGAGATAATCGATATCCTATGTACAGGATCCACCAAAGGCAGGCAGTGTCCGACGAGTGCATGCCCTGCTTCATGATAAGCCGCCAGATTTCTGTCTCTTTCAGATTTCATTCTTTTTCTTTGACCTCCCATTTTGACCTTTGTTGCAGCTTCTTCCAGGTCTTTATTGTCAATTTCTTTTTTCGCTTCCCTGGCTGCAAGAATCGCTGCCTCATTTAACATATTGGCCAAATCCGCTCCTGAAAATCCGACAGTTCTTCTGGCTAAGCGTTCTATTTCAACATCTTTTATAAAAGGCTTGCCTTTCATGTGAAGTTTGATAATTTCAGTCCTTTCGTGAAGATCGGGTAATCCAATAACAACTCGTCTGTCAAACCGTCCCGGGCGTACTAAGGCCGGATCGAGCAGATCTGGCCTGTTTGTCGCGGCCACAACGATAACGGATTCATTCGGAGCAAAACCGTCCATTTCAACCAAAATCTGATTCAAAGTCTGCTCTCTTTCGTCATGCCCGCCGGACATTCCCATTCCTCTTTTCCTCCCTATCGATTCTATTTCATCTATGAAGATTATCGCCGGTGCGTTCTTCTTCGCCTGTAAAAACATATCGCGTACCCGGGCGGCGCCGACACCGACCAGCATTTCCATAAATTCACTCCCGGCGATTGAGAAAAACGGTACAGATGCTTCCCCGGCAACCGCTCTTGATAATAATGTTTTTCCGGTTCCGGGAGGTCCAACCAGCAATACTCCTTTTGGAGTTCTGGCACCGATTTCTTTATATTTAGCCGGATTTTTTAGAAAATCTACAACCTCCTCTAGCTCTTTTTTAGCCTCATCGGCTCCGGCTACATCGGTAAATTTAATCTGAGGCTGGTCTTTGGTAAACAGCCTGGCCCGGGACTGGCCGAATGAAAATATTCCCTGGGCTCCGTCTTTGGCCTGTCTGAAGATAAAAAAGAAAAATCCGACCATTAAAAGAATCGGCAAAACCGTCCCGATAATTGATATCCAGTTTTGCTGCCATGACATATCTTTAATTTCTATATTAACCTTGGAAGGATCCACCCCGGCGCTTTCTAAGATTTTGTATATTGATTCGCCCGCTTCTTTACGGCTGACCGCGTCCTTCTCATCGCCCTTAAAATCGACAATAACTTTCTCACCCTCCAGGCTGACCTTCTCAACTTTATCTTCCTTAATTTGATTTATCACCTGAGATAGAGGAACTTCAGAACCGTAGGGACTGCCTGATGAAAATCCGCCTACGAATACTAAAATTGCCAGACCGATCAATGCATAGACCGCAATCGTTTTAAATATTGAATTAAAGCGGTTTTTACCGTTTTTCTTCCCGGAAAATGAAGGTAGTCTGGTTTTGGGCATTTTGATAAAATTTTTTGCTGCAGCCATGGGGCCAAGTATAGCACTCCTTCTTTTTTTCTGCCAGCGTCTGCGAACTTAAATTGAAAGAGGGGTGGCAGCGCGCGGGGCGCCCCAAAAAGTGCCTGGAGTGAGTGTTAACGAGCGAAGCCATTTTTGGGGCTGCAAGCTGACAGGACCCCGAAAACCTAAAAATTCCTGATTTCTTCGTTAATCTTTTTCGCCAAATCGTTTTGCTCCTGACCTAACTTTTCATCCTCTTTGAGGTAGCTGTTCTCAGCATTAGACAGCCATTTGTTGGCAATTATTTTTTCGGTTATCGGTTCCAATTTGGAAATCCGCAAACCGATAATTTCAATTATCCGGTCAATACTTGATTTATTTTTCTGATAAAAATCAGCACTTCTTGCTTCATTCCTTAGGCCTTCCCAGGACGGGGCTATCTGTTTTAAGTTGGTTAAGCCGCGGCTAAAAGAATCCACCTGATCTTTCGGATAATTGGGCGGAACATACCCGGCAAAATGCTGGACGATTACCTGGGTTGGGCAACCGTTGATTTCCCCCTCAATTTCGGCAATTCCGATTTCCTCAATATTGTCGTCGGTGATAATACTTTCCGATTTTTTGAACTCGGAAAATCCTTCAATTAACTCATCGGCCGAATAGTAACCTCTGATGATACTTTCACCTTTAACCGGATTCCAGTAACCGCTGTCTGAAAAAGCATTCTCAATCGTGTAACCGGATTTGGTTGCTTCAAAAGAAAAATCATTGCTTTGTAGAATCCTTTTCCCTCTTAGTCCGGCCGAGGTTTCCAGTTTCACCTGATACTTAAGTGGAGCAAGACCTGCTTCTTTGCGGATTGAATTTAGAAATTCTAAATATTTCGGTTTTTCGATTTTAATTTTTGAGGCCGGATCGTTGTCTTTTAAAGTTTCCCGCCAATTTTTGTCCCAAATCCCCTTTTGTTTTTGGAAAGGCAGCAAAAAACCAATATCCTTATCGTCGATTAAACCGACATCGTGTCTTGAATCATTACTGGCTTTGCGGTTATCACCCAACACAAAATATTTATTTGCAGGCACAGTCAGTTTTGTACAATCGGCCAGAGATTCACCACCGAAAGTCGACCTGGCCAGTGCCGTATAAGGCTCGATAATCACCTGTCCGTTAATCAATACTTGTCCGCCACGAATCTCCATAATATCTCCGGGTAATCCTATTACCCTTTTGACAAACCCGGCCAACTTACCATTAAACTCTTTGGCCTCTATCTCATCGGTCTTGGCATTTTTAAATTCAACAATATCGCCATGTCCTATTTTGAAACGGTTATTCGGGTAGCTATACATTGCCACTTCCGCAACCAGCTCGTCTGCCAATTCCTTAGGTGTTTTTCCTATACCTTTAGGAAAAGTCGGATACATCGAGCCGGTGCCTGAAATAGGTATCTTTATGGTTGCCAGTCCGGTATATTGAGAGGCGACTTTTTTGAATTGAGTGTCAACAGGGCCAAAGGACAAAAAACCAAAAAACAAAATAAGCGAAATAAAGGGGAGTATTTTGGACATTGTTTATATTTTACAAGTTTTAAGAAACTATTTTATGGGGATATTGATAAATGGTGTATTGCCGGAACCGGTAACCTGAGGCATAACCCCGTTCCATTTCTTTATAGCCTCGAGCTGAATATATTCCTGGGTCAGTGTCCGTTGCTGCAGGGCCTGGGCCTCGGCAAAACCTTTGGCTTCGGCAATCTTGGACTGGGCAGCCTGCGATGCCTGTTTAACCTCAAATTCGGCTTTCTTGACTAATTGCTCTGCTATCACTTTTTGCTCGATGGCTTTAGAATATTCGGGAGAGAAATAAACTGCCCTAAGTAAAACCTTATCGACGATAATATTCTTGTCTTTCAAAAGTTCGGCAATTTCTTTAGTCATTATTGTTTCTGCTTCCTGGCGTTTCTCCGAGTAAATTTCCGGGGCGCTGTACCTTGAGATAACCATCCTGATTTGGGAACGGGAGAATGGACGGATTAATTTATCAACATAATCTGTACCAACTGTTCGCCAAATTTCCGGGGCTTTGGTTTTATCGATCATGAATAGAACCGTAGCGTCAACCTTCACCTGTTGGCCATCCAGAGTTGGGGCATCGAGCGAGTCATCTCTTCTGATAGCACCCTCATCAGGAGCAGCTGTCATAGTATATTCCTGAAGTCGAGCATCAAATAACTGGACCTTTTGCCAAAAAGGAATCGTTAAATTCAGACCTTCCCCTAAGACCCGGTTTTGGATTCCGGTTCCTCTGTCATAAAGCGCGCCAACCGATCCTGCCGGAATAAAAACAAAAGTTGAGCTCAAAAGCCAGATAACAATTACAGCTAAAACTATCCATCTTATAAACCTGAATGAAAAATTCGGCCTGGGGATTTTGCCCATAATCACTTCTTCCATGAGATAAACATAGTCTAAAGTTAAGAAGCAGTCAATGGTGAGCTTAGCGGATTTTGGAACCGGGCGGGACTTGTTTTTCAGGAACTAATAAAACTATTTGTTCTGTGGCATCAGCAGCCATAATCATAGCCTGGGACTCAAGACCCATCATTTGCCGAGGTTCCAGGTTGGTGACAAAAATAAATTGCTTGGATTTAACATGTTCAGGTTTATAATGCATTTTAATCCCGGACAAAACTTGGCGATGATTATCTTCCCCAAAATCAACGATTAACTTTAGGAGCTTATCTGATCCATCCACCTCTTCGGCCTCGACAACCGTCCCCACTCTAAACTCTAATTTAGAAAATTCATCAATTGTAATCATATTATTTTGTACCCAATCCTACCTTTTCTTTTACCTGTTTTAGTGTTTGATTTGCTATTGGTCTGATTTTATCTGCTCCTTCTTGAAGCATTTTTTCAATGGTTTCCGGATTCTCCATTAATTTGTGATACTTTTCCTGTATCGGCTTTAAGGCTTCAATCACAACTTCGGCCAGTTCCTTTTTAAACTCTCCATAGCCCTTACCCTCCGCTTTAACAGCAATCTCCTCTATTGGCCTACCTGTTAATGTCGCATAGATCTCAACTAAATTAAGAATTCCAAACTTTAATGTATCGAACTTTATAGCTGTTGCAGAATCTGTGGTGGCTTTCATAATTTTGGAGCGGATCAAGTCAGGCGAATCTAATAGATTAATCCGGCTATTGGGATTAGGATTTGATTTACTCATTTTTTTAGTCGCATCATCCAATCCCATTACTCTGGCTGCAATTGTTGAAATTTTCGGTTCGGGCAATTTAAAAGTTTGGCCATAAATAGAATTAAATCTTTCGGCAATATCGCGGGTAATCTCAACATGTTGTTTTTGATCTTCACCAACAGGCACTTCATCAGTCCCGTAAAGCAAAATATCAGCGGCCATCAAAACAGGGTAATCATAAAGTCCAACCGAAACCGACTCTCCTTTGCCTCCGGATTTGTCTTTGAATTGGGTCATCTTATTCATCCAGCCCATCGGCGTAAAACAATTGAGAATCCACCCCAGTTCGGCGTGAGCTGAAATATCGGATTGGACAAAGACAGTCGATTTTTCCGGATCAATGCCGGCAGCAAAATAAATCGCTGCCAACTCCCTGATTTTTCTTTTTAATTCTTTGGAATCTAGGGGGACAGTAATTGCATGAAGATCTACAATGCAAAAAATATTTTCTTTCTCGCCCTGTTCATCCACCCATCTTTTCAGCGCACCCAAATAGTTTCCTAGATGCAAATCCCCCGATGGCTGTATACCTGAAAAAACCCGTTTCATGATTTTAAATCCTTTAAAAACTTTTCAACTTTGTCCAAATAGTTTCCCGGATGTGAGTTAATTATATCCAAAATTGCGCTTCCTACAACTGCTATATCTGCAAGTCCCTCCATTTGCTGAACGTGTTCTTTTTTTGAAATACCAAACCCTAAGGCAATTGGAATATTAAAATACTTTCTAACTGTTTTTAGATAGTTAATGACTTTTGGATCAAAACCTTTCTGAGTTCCGGTTATCCCCTGGCGGGCTGTGCAGTAAACAAACCCGGTTCCAACTTCAGCATTCATTTTAATCCTTAGTTCAGTTGAAGCGGGGGATAAGACTTTAATATTTAGAAGACCATACTTTTCTAAAAATTCATTAAGATGTTCCGAGGACTCCTCTTCCAAGGGAAAATCAGGCACAATTAATCCCTTAATTCCAGCCTCTTTAGTATCATTACAAAATTTTTCAATTCCGTAAGCAAAAACGATATTAAAATATGCCATAAACAAAAGCGGAGTTTTAATTTTGCCGGAAAGTTTTTTAGCCAAAGAAAACGCGTCAGCAACTTTAGTTCCTTTTTTTAAAGAGGCCTCACAGGCTTTCATTATTGTCGGGCCATCTGCCAAAGGATCGGAGAAAGGAATTTGCAATTCAATATAATCCACCCCTATTCTATCCATTAAGAGAATTAAGTCTTCGGTTTCTTTTAAAGAGGGGTGCCCCACAACAACATGAGTCATTAGGCTAGTCTTCATTGTTATATTCCTCCAAATATTCTTTAAGGAATTTCTCAAACTTTCTGTCCTTAAACGCTTTGGCAACAATGAATAAATCTTTATCTCCGCGCCCAGAAAGATTAACAACGATGATTTTATTTTTAGGGAGAGTCGGAGCAAATTTAATAACTTCAGCAATCGCATGAGAGGATTCAAGAGCCGGAATTATCCCTTCTGTTCTTGCCAGCATTTGATATGCGGCTACCACTTCTTTATCTGTTGCACTTGTCATGGTAATTCGCTTTTCATCAAACAGGTTGGCAATTTCCGGACCCACCCCTGCATAATCCAGTCCTGCCGAAATACTGTGTGTTGGTAAAAGCTGTCCGTCACTATCCTGGATAAAATACGATTTATATCCCTGGACAACTCCGACAGTTTTCTTATCAAACCGGATAGCATTCTCCCCGATTCCTTTTCCTTTTCCTCCCGCCTCTACTCCGATCAACCTAATCCTTTCATCTTCCAAAAATTCAGCGAATATCCCGAGGGCGTTGCTCCCCCCACTAATACATGCCACAATCACATCGGGCAATTTTCCTTCGTGCTCCCGAATTTGGGCTTTAACTTCCCTGCCAACAACCGACTGGAAATATTTGGTGATCGAGGGATATGGATGCGGCCCTAAAACGGAACCCAACATGTAATAGGAATCTTCAACATTTTCAATCCAATCTTTTAAAGCGGCATTAACTGCATCTTTTAGGGTTTTATTTCCATATTGGACTGCAAGCACTTTTGCTCCCAGCTGCTCCATAGAAAAAACATTTGGTTTTTGCCTGTTGTAATCGACTTCACCCATGTAAACAATACACTTCATACCAAACTTGGCTGCAACAGTGGCCGAAGCAAGCCCATGCTGCCCGGCCCCGGTTTCGGCAATAATTCTTTTTTTACCCATGTGTTTTGCCAAAAGCACCTGTCCGACACAATGGGTAATTTTATGGGCGCCGGTAATATTTAACCCTTCATTTTTTAGGTATATTTTTGCGCCTCCTAATTTCTTAGTCAGGTTCTCAGCAAAGGTTAGGGGCGTAGGGCGGCCGCAAAAATCTTTCAAAAGAGCAGCGAACTCTTCCTGAAACTTTTTATCTTTCTTGGCTTTTTCAAAAGCTGTCTCAAGTTCATCCAAAGCCGGGATTAACATCTCCGGAACATATCTTCCGCCGTATTTTCCAAATTTTCCGTTAAGCATTTTTTGCCCTTTCCGTAAACAATCTGATTTTTTCAGTGTCCTCTATGCTATTTGTTTCAATTCCCCCGGCCACATCTACGCCATACGGATTTACATTTCTTACAATTTCTGCCACATTATTCGGAGTTAATCCCCCGGCGACAAATATTTTTTCTACTTTGGCAATCACACTTAAGTTTTTCAGACTTAACATTTTTCCTTTCCCCTGTTTTTTCCTGTCCAATAAAAAGTACTCTACCTCAAATTTGTTCATTTCCTTTAAAAGGGCGGTGATATCAAAATCTGTTTCCAGTTGAAAAACTTTAATCACTCCTCTTTTAATTTCTTTTGCAAATTTCTCATCCTCATCTCCATGAAGCTGGACAAAATCTAAATTCAAAAAATCAGCAATTTTATTTACCTCTTCAAGACTCTGGTTTTGAAAAACTCCGACTATTTTAATCTGTTTTTTTACCTGATCAATAATTTGTTTGGCAATTTGAGGGGAAATTTTTCTCCTTGAACCGGGGGC
>Ga0209542_10017794_pt1 | contig 11593 bp, 10 predicted proteins | sample RifCSPhighO2_01_FD_184028 | JGI IMG/M metagenome (GOLD analysis project Ga0209542, IMG submission 184028) | Soil microbial communities from Rifle, Colorado - Rifle CSP2_plank highO2_0.1 (SPAdes) (version 2) | ecosystem: Environmental > Terrestrial > Deep subsurface > Rock core/Sediment ...
TTACATTTGGTTCGGTAATCTCTGTCTATCCATTCCCGTTTTTTAGTAACATAATTAACGGGAATGTCTATAAATAAATTCGTGATTGTTTAAAGTGGCAAACTCAGGATATTAAGAGATATTTTTTACTTCAGAAAGCTAAGTAATTGCAATGATTCTAAAGCTTTATAAGGCGTTTATTATTTGGATAAATATCAATTATGCCAAGGTGGCTGAGTGGTCCAAAGCGTCGGTCTTGAGAACCGATTCCTTCACGGGAGCACAGGTTCGAATCCTGTCCTTGGCGGATTCTATTTTTTTCTACTTGACTATAAGAAGAACAGACTAGTATTTTATTTTCCATTACTTTTAATGAGAATACCCGAATCTCACGCAAAGCCGTAAAATACAAATCTTTAAATAATTTCTACTTTTTCATTATTCATGGAAAACATGAAAATTTTTGCTTTGTTGTTCGGATTCATAATGGTTATGGCTATTTTTAGCTTGAATGTTAGCGCTGAATTGGAAGTGAAAAAAATTGATAAAGGGTCTGTGATAATTTCAGAATTAAATAATCCTGCTGTTTTCGATTTTATAATAAATAACAAAGGTGGAGAGGAAAATGCAGAGATTTATTCTTTAGTAAGTGTTTCAATAACTCCTAAATGGAGGTTTGTTCTTGCTCCTGGAGAAAATACTATTGAAGTAAAAGCATATCCAGACCAGACGATAAGATCAAAAGAGGGATTCTTTAATTTCGAATATCAGATAAAAGGGGATAATTCAGGCATATTTAAAGATAATATGCTTCTTAAGATTGTTTCTTTGGAAGATGTTTTAGAAATAGAGCCCAAACCTTTAAATCCCATAAATACTGACGCAACAGTCATAGTTAAAAATAAGGAAAATACTAATCTTGAGAATGTGGAAATTGAGTTTGATTCTCCATTCTTTTCAGATACAAAAAAAATTTCATTAAAACCTTTTGAGGAAGTTCCTGTGCAGATAAAGATAAATAAAGATACTAAGAAGATAATTGCAGGAGCATATATTGTTTCTGCAAATATAAATCTACAGGGCGAAGAGACGAAGATTGAAGGAGTGATGAGTTATCTTGAGAGCTCGGGAATTTCTGTTGAACAATCTTCTAAAGGAAGAATAATAAAAGACATTACAATAACAAAAACAAATCAAGGAAATACGCCAGCAACTGCTGCGATAGAAATCGATAAGGATATAATATCGAGATTATTTACAAGTTATTCTTTGGAGCCTGAGAAAACTGAGAGAAGCGGATTTATTATTAAATATACTTGGAGCAAGGATTTGAGCCCTGCGGAAGTTTTTACGGTAGAAGTTAAGACTAATTATGCTATTCCCTTTATAATTTTGATTTTAATAGTTGTTGTGGGAGTTATGGCAAAAGTTTATTCACAGACTGCTTTAGTTTTGACTAAGAGAGTTACATATGTTAAGACTAAGGGCGGGCAATTTGCTTTGAAAGTTAATCTGCATGTTAAAGCAAAGAAGCATGTTGATAATATTCAGGTTATAGACAGATTGCCGACGATGAGCAAGCTTTATGAGAGTTTTGGGAAGAAACCTGACAGAGTAGATGAAGGAACAAAAAGAATATTCTGGAATGTTGACAAGCTTTCTGCAGGTGAAGAAAGAGTTTATACTTATATAATTTATTCTGAATTAAAAGTTATTGGAAGGTTTGAGCTTCCTGCTGCTACGGCTATATTTGAGAAAGATGGAAAGACTCGGGAAGCTTGGAGTAATAAGACTTATTTTGCTAGTGAGATAAGTAAGGGTGAGTGATTTTTGTGAAAAAGACTTTACTCGGAATAATTAATAGTTTAACCATCGTATAAACTCGCCTGTTTTTTGTTTATAATTTTTACTTTTGCATCAGCCAGTATAAACTGGGCCAGTTTCTATGCCGGCTCTGACTTTCTTCAAATAGTAATCTTCAATCTTTTTGTACCTTTGAGCAGTGTCTTTTGAAACAGAGGCTTTTACTCTGGTAAGAGCTTCTTCAAAATCTTTTTTTGTGACTATTTTTGCTTCTTTATCATTTCTTATGGCATTTAATGCTGCTTCTCTTACTAAAGATTCAATGTCTGCACCGACGAAGCCATCTGTCAGTTTTACTAATTCGTCTATATTAACTTCTTTTCCTAGAGGGGTATTTTTCATGTGTACTTCAAAAATCTTTTTTCTGCTTTCTTCGTCTGGAATGTCTACAAGAATTACTCTGTCAAATCTTCCTGGCCTTAACAATGCAGGATCTAGCATATCTGGCCTGTTTGTTGCCCCGATTATTGTAACATCTTTTAATCCTTCTAAGCCATCCATCTCTGCAAGCAGCTGGTTAAGGACACGTTCAGTAACCTTAGTTCCTATGTCAATGCTTCTTCTGGAAGCTAGGGCATCTATTTCGTCGAAGAAAACAACACAGGGGGAAACTTGTCTTGCTCTTTCAAAAACTTTTCTAACACCTTCTTCTGAACGGCCTACCCACATGCTTAATAATGAAGGTCCTTTGATGTGAATAAAGTTTGCTTCTGATTCTTTGGCAACTGCTTTTGCTAGAAGAGTTTTGCCTGTTCCAGGAGGACCATAGAGTAAGATTCCTCTTGGTGCGCGAATGCCTAATTTTGTGAAACTTTCAGAATGAGTGATTGGCCATTCAACTGCTTCTTTGAGGTCTTGTTTTGTTCCTTCTAAACCTCCAATGTCATTCCAAGCAATATTTGGTGTTTCGACGAAAACTTCACGCATTGCACTAGGTCTGACTACTCTTAGTGCTTCTTCAAAATCTTCTCCTTTAATTATTATTTTGTCGAGGACTTCTTGTGGAATAGGGTCTTCACCTTCTAAATTTAGTTCAGGAAGCATTTTTCTTATGACATTCATTGCAGCTTCTTTTGTCAACGCAGATAAATCCGCACCGACGAAACCATGTGTTTTTCCTGCTAATTTTTCTAATATAACATTCTTGGCTAGGGGCATGTTTCTTGTGTGAATTTTTAAAATATCTAATCTTGCAATTTTTCCTGGAACAGAAATTTCTATTTCTCTGTCAAACCTTCCTGGGCGCCTTAACGCTTGATCTATTGAGTTGACGCGGTTAGTTGCACCAATAACTATGACTTTTCCTCGTGATTTTAGACCATCCATCATTGTTAAGAGTTGAGAAACTACGCGCCGTTCAACTTCTCCTTGAACTTCTTCTCTTTTTGGAGCAATTGCATCTAATTCATCAAAGAAAATTATTGAGGGGGCGTTTTTTTGTGCGTCTTCGAAAATGTCTCTTATCTTTTTTTCAGACTCTCCGTAAAATTTGGAATTATGCATAAGAAAATAAGGAGCTGCCGTAAAACTATCTTTATCTACTGTGAAGTCAAATAATTCTTTTTTTCCTTCTGCTTCTATTCTTTCTACTTTCTCCCAGCCAATATCATTTCTAAAAAGAAGGCTAAATTCCTTTTTAATTGAATCATTTAAAATATTATTTTTAGTTGCTAAATCATATAGAACTTTTAATGAATGCTTAGTGGCATTTCCAGTTTTATAAATATAATAATCCTTGTTTCTATACTCTCCGTAAGGAAGTTTTCTTATTTCTTGGATTAGCAAAGAGGGGTGAGGAATATTTTCATATTCTTTTATTCTAGTAACTTTTTCTATTTCTCTTAGGGCATTTAGTTTATGTTTGCTTGTTGCTCCAATGCTTAAAAACTTAACTCTCCCGTCATTCCCTCTTATAACCAATTTATGCATCAATCCTTTTTTAGTCTTATGTTTTTGCAGCTTAGTACTTATTTCTAGTTTTATGAGCATTAACGCCTGTAGTTGCGATAAAAAATTCTTTTTTACACTATATAAAATTGGAGTTGGATAAATCATATTTTTTATTCTTATTCTTGAGACAGTACCATCGCCATCAAAGTATCCTTTAATAAAAGATTCTATCTCTTTTTTTGGAAGTTTAAAGAAATAGGCAGGAATATTTTCTTTTTGTTCATTCGTAAACTTCAATAATCTCAAATACTCTACCAAAAGCTTAGAATAAACTATACTGCCTTTCAAGTTTCCATCGTTTTTTTCTTTGAAATTTTCTATTCCGAAGACCTTGTTCATTAAAAACTTGAAGCGCTCAATTAAATCATTATCAATATTATAAAAACCAATAGAATCGCTTTTAATAGATGTATTGCCATCTGAAACAATTAAACCTAATACCTCTAGAAGTTCTTGCGATGTTTTTTCAGGGAGAATAATAAAATTACTTCTTGATAGGTTTATGCTGTTAATTGCGAATCTACCATTCATTTCCTTCAAATCAAATTTTTTCTTTATATCTTCTATTGGAACTTCAAAACTATTTTCTTCACTAGTAATTTTATTTAATCTCGCGATAAAATCTCCTTTCTTAATATTTTTTACGGGCTCCCAAACCAATTCTCCATTCCTGTAAACTAGAAACGGCTGATTTTCAGAGACGCTAATTTCATTGCCATCGCTTAATTCTAGCTTGAAAGAATCCGTATTTAACTTTGTTACATGAGTTATATTAGCTTTTTCTATTTTTTCATCTTTAAATGAATATGTACTTATTGGCGTATCGAGTTTCTTAACCTCGTAATTTCCAATATTTTCGCTTTTTCCATTTTTTTGATATATCTCTTCTGCCTTTACATATCCATTTGGGTTTGTCAAAATTTGAGTCTCTCCAGAAACACACATTACTTCTGGACCATTAAGCAAGATGAAATTTGCTTCTGTTTCATTAGCAACTGCTTTTGCCAGAAGAGTTTTGCCTGTTCCAGAAGGGCCGTGCAAAAGAACTCCTTTTGGAGGATCAATGCCTAGTTTTTCAAAAATTTCGGGATGCTTTAATGGAAGCTCTACCATTTCTCTGACTTTTTTTATTTCTTCTCTTAAACCTCCAATGTCTTCATAAGTTACTTCTGGAAGGGCTTCATCTGTGATGTCTACTGCTTTTGGGCTAAGAGTTACTTGGGTATTTTCATTAATGAAACATCCTTGAGCAGGATTTGTTGAAACAACTACAAATCTGATTTGTTGGAAACCAGCGAATCCTGGAAATGAACCCATGTCTTGCAAAAATTCTCCAAATAAATCTGGGAAGCCGTTGGACATCATGTCTCTTCTTCTGTGGACGCCTCCTAAAGAAATTATGTCTCCTTTTGTTATGGGGCGACCTAGCAAACCATTTTTTAACATCTCGGGATCTGCATGAACTGTGATTCCTTGCTGTGCGGGAGCAATTGTAACATTTTTTCCAGGCTTTGTATTTCCTTTTTTTACTGCGACTTGTTCACCTAGAGAAACTTTAGCATTTTTTCTTATTAAACCATCTATTCTGATAATATTCTCGCCTACATCTGCAGGGTATGCACGATCAACTACGACAAAAGTTTCTCTGTTCCCTTTAACTGATATTATGTCTCCTCTGACTAAACCTAGGGATTTCATTAACTGCGGGTCTATTCTTGCGACTCCTTTGTAGACATCATCCTGCAGAGATTCCACTACTTTTAATTTAACCATTACTTCTTTTACCACTTTTCCTTTAAACCTCCTTCTTGATTAAATATCAAACTTAATCTTCCGAAGTCCTCGAAACATAATTTTACCATTTCATTTATTTTTCTATCCATTTTGTTATTTTCATTTATGAAATCAAAGATTTCTTTTGGAATGCTAACTGCATGACTGTTTCCTACCATTCTTAATTTAACTATATAAGTCTTGCTTTTTAAATTATTATAATGATTAAAACTGTTGATGTCTTGAGGGTGGATAATCTTTTCTTGACAGTGGGGGCAATTCATTGCTCTTAGTTTAAATCCTGATTTTTTTAGAATGATAGGCTGCATTTCTACATCGCAAGTTTTGCATGATATTTTTGCGTCAAATATGTCTTTCATTTTTGTATATTTTATGTGTGCATCCTTTTTAGTGTATACTTGTTGTGTATACTGGGGTTTATAAATATTTCGGAGTTAATTTAAATAATCTAAAATTTATTTGAATTTATGAAATTCAAGTATTATGCATTAAAAGATATTGTCAAGATGGTATGATATAATTGTCTCTGACAAATTTAATCAGACTTAACAGCTTGTTTCTTTTCAGAGGGAGAATTACCCCTGCTTCTTCTGCGGGTGTTTTTCCTTTCAGTTCCTGATGTGGATTTACATAGTTGTAAATAATTCTCCTTAAACCCATAAAACATTTTGCTCCTTCAAAACTTCCAAATCCTCCACGAATGTTTTTTATTCTATCTTTTGTTTTCCCGTTATATCTTTCAATCGGATTGTTATTGTGTTCAAAGTTATATTTTTTGCAGGCAATTGGTACTCCAAAATTTAACTTGCAAACTCTTGCAAATAATTTGCTAAAAGCACTTTTGTAATTTGCAAATTTATCACAAGTAAATTCAATTAGTTTTCTGTTCTTGATTTTTTTATGCTTTTCTTTTTTGTAAATATCCAGCATTTGTTCATAACAACTATCTTTTATTTGTTTTAGAAATTTTATACATTTTCCTTTTGTCCTTTTATCGACGAATAAATGAGCTAAAACAAATTTTGTTTTGCTGTCAATCGCATTCAAATCGTAATTATCTTCTCCTAAAACTTTTACATATTTTTCATCATAATGAACTCCTCCTTTTATTATTGGTTTGACATTTTTATTTATGGGATTTAAAAAAAAAGAATATTTGTTGCACCATTCTCTAACTGCTTCTCGACTAACTTTAACACCATCATGTTGCCAAAGATGATCTTTTACTTGAAATAAAGACAAGCCTTCATTATGTAAATGTATTGCTCTAACAATATGTTTTTTGTTATATCTCATCCCTTCAAATCCATCTGGTTCTACAAAATTATTATTGCAATTTTTACACAAATAAATTTGTTTTATTCCAGATTTGTTGTGATTTTTCCCCCTTTTAACAACATCTTTAGATTTGCATTTCAGGCATTTCATATTTTTTCACCTCCTAAAAATCAGAAGGAAAACATACTATTTAAGCCTATCTCATAATAAGTTGACAATATCATGAGAAAAGAGAACTTAAAAAGAGCAGAGAAGCATTTTGTTTCTTATTGTTTTTTATGAAAATACCTGAATCTCACGCAAAGCCCTCAAATCCGCGTGGGGATTTGAACTTTATCAAATTCACTGCCCCGCCCACGATTCGAATTTTATTTTGTTTATGCTCCAATGGGGCATAGCACATTTTAAGCGTGATGAAGTTTGACTTGCTCTTGCTGTGGGCATCCTCGCTTGACTGCGGTGCTCCTCGCTGCGGCAAGCAAACTGCCCCTGCCGGGATTCGAACCCGGGTTTAGGCCGCGAAAGGGCCTCGTCCTTGACCACTAGACTACAGGGGCCTTGAGGAGGAGAATAAAAGTTGTCTTTTAAATGTTGCTGTTTTTGTAAGGATTTGTTAGTGAAACATTTGAAACAAAAAACATAAAAACACCCATTTTATGGTATTGGCATGGAACTAAAGGAAGTTTTGTTTAAAGAGCTTGTGAAAAAGGGATATTCTGAATTAAAAGACGGTAGAAAGGTCTGGGATGTAGCTAATAGGAGTATTATTTATATGACTCCTGAACTTGTCGATTCCTTTCTTAAACTTAGGGAGCATCCAAGATATCAAAAGACAATAGTTGAGATAGAGACGGAATTGCTGAATGGAAATGCTAAAAAATTAATAGATGGGCATATTAATGGGCCTTTCAATCTTATTGATATGGGTTGCGAAGATGGGAGTAAGGCAAAGATTTTTATAAAAGCTTTAAATGGAAAAACAAAGGTTAGATTTTGTTCAGTCAATGTAAGTGAAAAACTCGCCAGCCTTGCTTTGAAGAATATGGAAAAAGAAAAGTTCTCAAATGTTGAAGGATGCAAAAAAATAATTGCTGACTTTAGCTCTTTGCATGAAATAGCGAGCATGGTGAGAAGTGAAAAATATCAGAAAAATGTTGTTTTGCTTTTGGGGTCTATACTTGCAAGCTTTGATATTCACGAATATTTATTTAATTTATCTCAAGGAATGTTTAAGGGCGATGTTCTGATTATAGGAAATGCAATAAGGGCTGGAGAGAGGTTTGTAAATTTGGAGAATTATAAAAGTAAATTGTTTAAGAATTGGTTTGACCATTTGATGAAGGCTATGGGGTTTGATGGCAAAGAAGTTAGTTATGATGCAAGGTTTGCTAATGGAAGGCTTGAAGATTATTATACTATTAATAAGGGCAAGAAAATACATTATGGTGGAAAGATTATGGAATTTAAGAAAGGAGATGAGATTGTGGTTGCAATTTTGTATAAATATTATGAAAAAGAACTTGAAGAATTTTGCAGGATGTATTTCAGAGAGGTGGAGCTTGTGAAAGACGAAGAGAACGAGTATGCTTTAGTCTTGTGTGTGAAATGATTTATTTAGTCGATTATTGAAAATAAGAGAATCATCTTGCTTCTTGAATCATTTTTATTCCTGTGACTACGCCCCAAATCCATACTATTAAAACAATTATCCCAAAGAGATTATAGAAGAAATAAGCGCCTATTCCTCCAACGAAGAATAATATTATCTGCCAAATCCCTGATTTTGTTTTTCCTCCAATTAGACTGCCTAATCCTGGGACCACTAGGAAGTTTAAAACTAGACTCAATATTGCAAGTCCCATTGAATTTGTATTTTTCCTTGAACTTTTTGGAGATATTCTAGTTAATTTATATTTAGGTTTTCCTGTCGATCTTCTTGTCATTTTCACTCTTTTTTAACAACTTATTTTACTCTAAGGAAATTTGTGTTTATAAATCTGACGGATTTTGGAAAGCATGATCCCGCTGGGATTTGAACCCAGACTAAGAAATTAGCCCAGCACACTTAATATGTTAATAATTAAACCTTTTATTATAATCTTTATGGTCTAACCATTCCAATATAATGCTAAAAATAAGTATCTCGTCTCTTCTTATAGTGTACATTAGCCTCCATCCCTTTGGCAAATCATATTTCCATAGATTCTCTGTTCCATATTTCTGCTTATATTCTTTTGGGATTTGCTTTTTAGGAATTTGTATTCCACAAAAAGCATTTTCTCTCATATTATAGAATGCTTGAGTAATAATTTTAAAAAGAGAAGGATCTTCTTTTTCAAGATCTTCAAAAGATTTCTTTACTTTCTCATCTGCAAATTTTATTTCTGATGGGAGATTCATTTTATTTAGATTTCCAATTTAAATTTTTTCTATCAGCATATTTTTTAACAATCTCTGGATAATAAATCCATCCAATTTTTCCTTCTGCGTCAATAGATATTTTTCCAGAATAGAGAAGATAATCAACCACAACACAGAAAGTCTGATACATCATTCTCTTTGGTAAATTCTCCCAAAGCTGTTTTTTCTTAAACTCCCCATCATGTTCTCTAATAAAATATTCCACCATTAATACAGTTTCTAAATTAGGATAGTGAATTATATCTCTTCTCATCAACATTTGCCCATTGTTATTTATCATGGTTATATGTAGTTATATAACTATATAAAGTTTACTAATTTAATGTTTTTTGGGATACTTGAAAATTAAGTAAATAGAATTATAAATGACCCTTTCTATTGTAAAATATGGTTGTATTTGGAATAGTTTTTATTGTTGGAATAATTTTCTTATTATTTGGAGTTTTATTTTTAATTTATTCAATTAAATGTCTCGGGCAAAAACAATTTATAGGAATAGTTCCTTTGGGGTTTAGAGGATGGAAAATAGAGAAGACAGACTCAAAGAGTAGTAGAGTTGCGGAGTTGATTCTTAATTTTCTTTTTAGTCTTGTATGTATTTCTTTTGGAGTTGTTTTGTTGTATTATTTATTAAGATAGAACTAATTTTTATTATAAAAAGAAATGATACTGCTGGGATTCGAAATACAAACTTTTTAGAAAAAAGTTTCTATGAGTTCAAAAACTATTATTGGATTTGCAATGCAAATCTAGTCTGGCGAATGCACAAGCCCCAAGGACTTGTATGGATTCTTCGAATCCATATGATCCCGCTGGGATTCGAACCCAGGACCCCCGCCTTTCTTCGAAGCTCGATGAAAAATTATGTTCTAACGAACATAGCTCTTATAAGAGCGGTGCTCTAACCGGGCTGAGCTACAGGATCATACTAAAAAAGTGAGAAAAGAAGATATTTAAAGTTTGGTTTTTCATGAATACTATGTTAATAGGAATAGTTGGACGGCCTAACACAGGAAAAAGTACGTTTTTCAAAGCAGCGACTTTATCAGATGTTTTAATTGCAAATTACCCGTTTGCAACAATAAAACCAAATCATGCAATGGCTTATATAAAATTACTTGACTTGGCTCCTGAATTTGGAAAAGTTAGCAATCCGAGAGAAGGTTATGTAAAAGATTCTGACGGAGTGAAAGGAAAGCTTCGATTTGTGCCTTTTGATTTAATTGATGTAGCTGGACTTGTTGAAGGCGCATCTGAAGGGAAAGGTTTGGGGAATGAATTTTTAAATGACCTTGCTGGAGCAAACGCGTTTATTCAGGTTGTTGATATGTCAGGAGAAACAGACGCAGAGGGAAAACCAACTGAAAATTATTATCCAGGAAATGATATAAAAGTTATTGAACGGGAATTGGATTTATGGTATAGGGGAATTTTATCAAAGGTATGGAAAGTTTTTGCAAGGACAACGGAAATGAAAAAGGAGAATTTTGCGGAAGCTGTTGCAAAACAATTTTCTGGATTGAAAGTAAAAGCTGAAGATGTAAAACATGCGGTTATTTATGGAAAATTTGATTCTGAAAAACCTTCGGCTTGGAACGGTACAGAAGTTTTTAGATTTGCACAGGAATTAAGAAAACATACAAAGAAAATGATAATTGCTGCAAACAAAATGGATAGGGAAAATTCTAAAAAAAATCTTGAGAAATTAAAAGAAGAATTTGATTACGAGATAGTTTCTTGTTTTGCTGATGGAGAGTTGGCTTTAAGAGAAGCAGATAAACACGAACTTATTTATTATATTCCAGGAGATAGAGATTTTAAAATTATTAAAGAGATAAGCGAGGAGCAGAAACAGGCTTTAGAAAAGATTAGAGATTTTTTGAAAGAATATGGTTCAACTGGGGTGCAGGAAGTATTAAATAAGGTTGTATTTGACATTTTGAAGTACATTGCCATATTTCCTGCTGGAGATAAACTTGAGGACAGCAAAGGAAATGTTCTTCCTGATTGCTACTTGATGCCTCCAAATTCTACTGCTTTGGATTTTGCATTTAGATTACATACAGATATAGGGAAGAATTTTGTTAAAGCCGTTCATGTTAAAAGCAAAAAAGCTGTTGGAAAAGATTATGTTTTGAAGAATAGAGATGGCTTAGAGATTTTAACAAAATATAGACATTTTACTTGATTTGGCTACCATAGTGTAAAATGTCTTATTAGAGAATTTACACTCTATAAGTAACTTAATTATGTAAATTCTCTATAAAATCTCTAGTTCTTGACAATTCAAATGAATGGTAACATATAG
>Ga0209542_10017795_pt1 | contig 11593 bp, 16 predicted proteins | sample RifCSPhighO2_01_FD_184028 | JGI IMG/M metagenome (GOLD analysis project Ga0209542, IMG submission 184028) | Soil microbial communities from Rifle, Colorado - Rifle CSP2_plank highO2_0.1 (SPAdes) (version 2) | ecosystem: Environmental > Terrestrial > Deep subsurface > Rock core/Sediment ...
GAAATCCTCAAAAAAGTTTTCAAAAAAGTGAAGGAGACCGTCGAAACGATAGTCGAGGATGGGAAAGAGGTCGCGATGAATCGATTCAATTAACCTAAGTTGTCAAAAGCTCGGCTTTTGACATAATTACATATATGAGGATTATTAGAATTGCTCCAGGTGAGCACTATCATATCTTTAATAGAGGAGTAAATAAGCAAACTATTTTTCATAATATTCGAGACTACTACAGATTTCTTTTTCTTATTTTATATTTCCAATCACCAATCACCAATTACTTTTCCTCAAGTTGGTCGTTCTGTGGACGACTTTGTCAAAAGCCGAGCTTTAGACAACTTACAGGAAATTATAAATAAGCGTGCGGTTGAACTTGTAGCATTTTGTATAATGCCGAATCACTTCCATTTGATAATCAAGGAGTTAGAAGAAGGTAGACTTGCAGTCTATATGCAGCGAGTTCTTACTGCTTATTCGAAATATTACAATACAAAATATTCTAGGTCTGGACACGTTTTCCAAGGTCCATATCAAGTAGTCCATATTGAAGATGATAGACAGCTTTTACATTTGTCAGCTTATATACATAGGAATCCGCGGGAAATTTTGAGATGGTTAAGAAGGGAGAATGAGTATTTCTGGTCCAGTTATCAAGATTTTGTAAATAAAAATAGGTGGAGTGGTCTACTAGTACCGGATATTATTCTAGGGCAGTTTAGAAATAACAATGAATATGAAGAATTTCTAAAGACTAGCCCCGCTAAGGCTCAAAAGGAAGAGTTGGAATATCTGAATAATCTCTAATCTGTCAAAAGCTCGGCTTTTGACACTTCTTATATTTTACGAAAAAAGAGTAACGCCGCGGCTTCTAAGCCGCGGCGTGGGTTGGTGGATGGGGAAGAACTTTTTATGTTGAGGTGATGGCAGGAGTAACTGTCGCGGGAAGAGAACCCATCTTCTTCAACACCTTGTATGCAGTATTGAGGAGGAGCTCGTATTCCAAGAGGTCTGGGAAGACACCTGCTTCCTGTGCCTTCCTAAGAATCTCTTCCACGATTGGGATCTGATGTTGATGTAGGTAGAATAGGTATGCAAATTTACCCCATCTAGGATCATCATAAGCCTTCCCGTGAAGCTCTACAGCGGGGCATCTTCCTTCCGGAGAGAGCTCGTAGAGCGAGCCCTTTCCTCTACTTGCGAAGAGCCTTAAGGATAGAGCAAACTCAGGAAAGTGACTGTGGAGCTTATCCACTCTGACCTGAAACTGGTCAAGTCCAAGCTGGTATCCTAAGATTCGCGCCAGTTCGAGGAAGAGTCTTACGGCCTTGATGGCGCGTCTCTCCGTATCCGTGGCGTAGAGCACGAAGTCGACGCCAGTCTTCTCATTTGAAGGCATGGTTGAAGGCATGTTCTCTCCTATCAAGACTTAGTCTCTCCTGAGTTTAGGCTAACTACTTACCACTGTCAACGTATGAGAGCGTCATCTTCTGCTCCTTCGGGTCGAAGAGGGTGATCTTGAAGGGATAGGTTTTGCCGAGATCGAGCTTCTCGCGGAGCTTTTCTTCAGAACCAAATTCAGATATATGGATAAGTCCTGCGACGCCTTCTTCTATCGAGGCGAGAGCCCCGTGCTTGTTGAACTTGATGATGACACCCTCGACTACTTCGCCCTTCTTATACTTCTTCTCCGCTTCTCTCCACGGGTTCTCCTTGAGTGCCTTGATAGAAAGGGAAATCTTGCCGTCTTTGATCTCGATCACCTTGACCCGTACCTTCTCACCAATCTTAAACATGGTCTTCGGGTTCTCGACTAAACCCCAGTCAATTTCTGAAATATGCACCAAGCCCTCTAGCCCTTCCTCAAGCTTGACGAAGATACCGAATTCGACGAGCCCCGTGACCTCTCCCTCCACTTCGTCTTCCAAAGTATAGTGCGAGATGATACTCTCCTTGTCCTTGGATTCCGGACTCTTCTCGGAGAAGATTAGTTTTCCTTCCTTCGGATTGGCACCGATAATGGTGACAAAAAGGCGCTCGCCGACAAGCTTACGGAGTTCGTCCAAGATCTTGTCCTTGTCGCCGTCTGAGATGCGGGGATAATGCTCGGGCTTGAGCTGACTTGCAGGCAAGAAGCCGCTAATGCCCTGCCACTCGATAATGAGTCCGCCCTTATTGGCCTCTGTGACTAGAAGCTCGAAGACTCGCTTGTCACGTATGGCTTCTTCTGCCTCGCTCCAGATCAGAGCTTGACGTGCTTCCTTGAGGGAAATTTCTATATAGCCGTCTTCTCCGCCCACATCCACTACCTTGCCGGCGACAGTGTCCCCGACGTTTACCTTCTTGATGATGTCACGGGCGTTCTGGAATTCCTTGCCGTAGATAATACCGGTGCCGAAAGGAGGAAGGTCTACATAGACGGCGCCCTTATCAATAGAAATAACAGCACCCTCGACGAGGTCGTCGATTGCCGGTGGATTTGGGATTTTTTCTAATAACTCCTCCTGCATTTAATAGCAGAGAAAGGTTATCAAAAAAGGCTGGCAAATGCAAGTAATTTATGCTAAAATAATGAGTAATGGTTATCACTTACCAAGGGGGTAGGAGCTTTAAGATTTCCCAAGGGGAGCTCTCTTTGGTTATAAATCCCCAGTCGAAAACGAGTGCTGATATTACGATTGTTACTGATGAGAAGAAAGAAATTTCTGACAAGAGCGGTTTCGTTATTAGTGGCCCGGGAGAATACGAGATCAAAGAAGTTTTCGTCAAAGGATTTGCCGGACAGGTCTACCTCATCACATTCGAAGGGATTAAGACTTGTTTCTTAGGATCGGAGACTAGTGAAGAGCTCGACGATGTAGATATCCTCCTTACTCCTGTGGCTCTCTACAAGAACGCAGTTTCTCTCGAATCGGCAGTGATGATCCCTATGGACTTTGATAAAACTTCTCTCTCCCAATTTTTGAAGGAAGCAGGCGAGACTAAAGTAGAACCAATTGATAAACTGGTGGTAAAGAAGAAAGATTTGGAAGGCAAAGAAGGGGAAGTGGTGGTCTTGCAAGAATTAACCTAATTATTCTAATTTCTAATTAACCTAAATGAGAAAATATCTAACCACACTTCATAAGAGATCCGATGCGCACAAGAAGCGCTTTGCTCTTCTGACTTCCGGCTCTATCACTCTTGTCATCTTCGCCTTCTGGGGACTTGCCACCTTCGGTCCAAATGCCTTGGCGAAACAGGAAGAGACCAAGAAGTTTAAGGAAGTAGGTCCTCTTGAATCCATACAAGCAAGTGTCTCGGAAAGTTGGAGCGAGATCAGAAATAATTTCGGCAACCTTCAGACAGAGATGAGAAAGATTTACGATGGCGGACTCTAATACGGACAAAAGTTTGAGAATAGTGCCGCGGTCGATCACCGCCGAGATGAAGGAGTCATTTATCGACTACGCGATGTCGGTGATCACCGACCGCGCGCTTCCAGATGTGCGGGACGGCTTGAAGCCGGTCCACCGGCGTATCCTCTACTCGATGAATGAGAAGGGGCTCAATGCTACAGCCAAGACTAGGAAGAGTGCGACGGTAGTAGGAGATGTGATCGGCTCTTATCACCCACACGGCGACGTAGCCGTCTATGACGCTATGGTGCGCCTCGCTCAGGACTTCGCCATGCGCTATCCGCTTATCATCGGGCAGGGGAACTTCGGCTCTATAGATGGCGACGGCGCGGCAGCTTACAGATATACCGAAGCCAAGATGAGCCGCTTGGCCGGCGAGATGCTCAAGGATATAGAGAAAGAAACTGTCAACTTCCAACCCAACTACGATGGCACCAAGACGGAGCCGATCGTGCTTCCGGCCGCAGCTCCGAATCTTCTCCTGAATGGCCAATTCGGTATTGCCGTTGGTATGGCGACCAGCATTCCGCCGCACAACCTCGGCGAAGTAGTGGATGCAGCCATGGTCTTGGCGAACGATCCGGATGCGACGAGCGAGGACCTGATGGAATTTGTGAAGGGTCCCGACTTCCCCACCGGCGGAGTGATATTTAATGAAGCTGATATCCACCACGCTTATGCCACTGGCAGAGGACCGGTGGTTACGAGAGGCATCGCGGAGATTGCAGAAAATAAGGCGGGGAACTTCCAGATAATAGTCTCTGCTATCCCGTATCGTGTTAATAAGGCAGATCTTATAGAAAAAATCGCCGAACTCGTAAGAGAGAAAAAGATTGAAGGAATAAAGGGGCTTCGCGATGAATCTACCAAGGACATTCGCATTGCCATCGACTTGAAGCAGGGCAGTCAGCCACAGAAAGTCCTCAACTATTTATACAAACACACCCAGCTTGAGGAAACCTTCCACTTAAACCTCGTAGCGCTTGTCGACGGCGTGCCCCAGACTCTTTCGCTTAAGGTCATACTTGAGGAATTCTTGAAACACCGGCGGGAAGTGGTGACGAGGCGTGCCACCTTCGATCTTAAGAAAGCAGAAGAGCGGGAACATATACTACTTGGTCTCTCCAAGGCGCTAGATCACATAGACCAAGTGATAAAACTGATCCGTGCTTCTAAGACGGTGGATGATGCCCGTGCCGGACTCATGAAAGAGTTTAAGTTTTCAGAAATACAAGCGAATGCCATTCTCGAGATGCGCCTCCAGAAGCTTGCTGGACTTGAGAGACAGAAGGTCGAGGATGAGCTTAAGGAAGTACAAACACTCATCTCGTACCTCAAGGACTTACTGGCTTCGCCGAAGAAGATTGTGCAAGTGGTAAGGAAAGAACTTGAAGATCTCAAAGAAAAATACGGCGATGAGAGGCGGACCAAGGTGATGAAGGGTGCCGTGAAATCACTCTCCGTAGAAGATCTAGTGCCGGAAGAAGAGAACGCTCTGGTCTTGACTGCAGGCGGATACATCAAGCGCACAAACCCGAGTGAGTACAAGAGACAGAAGAGGGGGGGTGTCGGCGTGGTGGACCTCGATACTAAGGAAGAAGATTTCGTCACTCATATACTCTCTGCTTCTACTCATGATGGCCTACTCTTCTTCACTGACCGCGGCAAGGCTTATCAGATCAAGATGTATGAACTGCCGGAAGGGAAGCGTGCCACCAAGGGTAAGTCAATACTAAACTTCCTCGCTCTTAGCGACGGTGAGAAGGTGACATCCATACTTACTATGCCCAAGGGATCGAAGAACCCGCCAGTTGGCGGGCAGGTGTCCCTAGTACTCATTACTAAGGATGGTGTTGGGAAAAAAGTGGCGGCAAAAAGTTTCCACGACGTGCGCTCATCGGGCATCATCGCTATAAGGCTCTCCGAGGGAGACAAACTTATCTCGGCACTTTTGGCGGAGAAGGGCGATGATGTCTCTATAGTTACAAAACTTGGTCAGTCAATCAGGTTTAAAGAATCCGATATAAGGGAAATGGGCAGAGCCGCTGGCGGAGTGCGGGCAATAAATTTGGATAAAAAGGATGAAGTCATCGGTTCTCATGTAATAAAGAAGGGGGGAAGCTCGGCGCATCTCCTTGTGATCTCTGCCAATGGCTATGGCAAACGCACGAAACTTTCAGAATACAAAGTGCAGAAGAGAGGGGGCTCGGGCATACTGACCTCGAAAGTGACTTCAAAGACCGGTAACGTAATCGCCTCGCAAGTGGTGACAGAAGAAGAGGAAGAAGTAGTAGCGATTTCCAAAAAGAGCCAAGTGGTGCGTGTCGGTATTAAGGAGATTCCCGTCCTTGGCAGACAGACCCAAGGCGTAAGAATTATGAAGCTGAGGGAGGGAGACAGTCTGGCATCGCTTATATGTTTATAAGCGAAAATTTCTAATTTATAATTTAGAATTTTTAATAAATTTTCAATTTATAATGATTCAAATGGAGAGAAAATACGATTTGGAAGACAGGACTGCTAAATTTGGGGAATCGATTATAGGTTTATGTAGAAAGATTAGGCAAGACAATATTATTGCACCGATAGTTAATCAACTTATCAGGTCGGGAACTAGTGTTGGTGCAAATTATATGGAAGCAAACGGTGCAAGTTCTAAGAAAGACTTTGTAAATAAAATCTTCATATGTAAGAAGGAGTTGAATGAGACTAAGCATTGGTTAAGGATGCTCAAATCATCTCAACCTAATGTAGAGATCTCTTCTATCCAAAAAGAGTGCCAAGAATTAATACTCATCTTCACAAAAATTATTAGTTCTTCTCGGGCCAAGAAAGTATTGACATAGTTCTAGAATTCTGTGGCGACTTTTAGTTTTATGCATCTACTTATTCATTAAAAATTTATTGAAAATTAGAAATTGTGAATTGTAAATTGCCAATTCTGTTATAGAATTGGCCTATGTCCAAGTTTCAAATTATCCTCACTTCGGTGTTCGGGGTGCTCATTGTGGCGGCGGTACTCTCTTTCTCCTTCTACCGTGGGAACTCCAGCACCGAGGCCTCTGTCAGCGTTTGGGGCAGCTTGCCGGCCGAAGCATGGAACAACATCATCCACAACACTCTCGCCGCCGAGCAGGATATCTCCATCTCTTATACTGAGAAGAATAAAGACACTATAGTAGAACAGTTTACGGAAGCGCTGGCGGAAGGCCGAGCGCCGGACCTTATCCTTATCTCACAAGAAGACCTCTGGATGCTTAAGGCGAAACTCATGCCTATTTCTTATAAGAGTATTTCCGAGAGAACCTTCCGCGACACCTTTGCCGAAGGGGCAGAAATATTCCTCCTGCCTGAAGGAATAATGGCGCTGCCACTCTCTATCGATCCCCTTGTGCTCTATTACAACCGCGACTCGCTCTCTTCCGCCGGTATCGCCAAGCCTCTCGCGTACTGGGATGAGATGTACGCGGCGGCTGGTAAACTCACCAAGCGGGACGCGGCAGGGAACATCACTCAATCTGTCATGGCCCTTGGCGAGGCTGTCAATATCCCGAATGCCAAAGAGATCCTCTCGCTTCTCTTCATGCAAGCCGGCACAGCGATAACAGAGCTTGGCGGTCCGGAAAGAAATGAGTTCAAAAGTGTCCTTGCCGCAAACCCCGGTCTTACCACCGCGCCGGCGGACTCTGCTCTTGAATTCTATACCCAGTTCGCAAACCCGGCCAAGGTCTACTACAGCTGGAATAAGACTCTAGATCCAGCGCAGACCCACTTCACTGCCGGAGAATCGGCTTATTACGCGGGCTTCGCGAGTGAGCTTCCCGTACTCCTACGGAAATCTCCCACCATAAATCTCGGTGCCGCCCGGATGCCGCAATCGCGGATAAATCATAAGACTATAACCTTCGGGAAGATGTACGGCTTGGCAATATCACGCGGTACAGGGAGTCCTACAGTGGCTCTGGTGGTTGCCAGAAGACTTATAAGAAATGACGTGGCGAAGGCATTCTCCGAGCTCTCCGGACTGCCGCCGGCAAGGCGGGATCTGCTCTCCGATAGGCCGGCAGAGCCAATGCTCTCGCTTTTCTATGACGCGGCTTTGCAATCCAGAGGCTGGCTTGACCCGGCTCCGCGCGAGACTAGGAGTATATTTGCCGACGCGGTCGGCGCCGTGACGAGCGGCAAGCTGCGCACTTCCGGCGCGGTCAACGCTGCTTCCCGCGAGCTTGAGTCCTTAATTAGAAATTAGAAATTTAAAATTCTAAATTTACGTCTATGCCCGGTTGGAAGCCACTTATAGGATTCTGTGATCCCTTGCTCAAAGTTGGAGAGAGTGGTACTCGCTGCGATTTCAATGCTTTCATCACTCTTATCAAGCACGGCATACATGACATGGGGCTTATCTCGACACTGGTGGTAGTGGCGCTTCTCTGTTATGTCGGCTTCGAGCTACTGACATCGCAGGGAAATGTCAGTGCTTGGACCAATGCCAAGAAAAGATTCGGCAAGGTGATCTTTGGGTATATCTGGGTACTCGCCGCTTGGCTTATTGTTTATACTATAACCACTGCCTTGCTTAACCCTGCTACTACTATCCAGATATTGAAATGAAAAAATTTGTAATATTATCTATTTCTCTATTTTTGCTGGCGGTAATAGCTTCAGCTCAACCTACTGGAGGAGGTAATCCTCCTGGCGGTGGCAACCCTCCTGTTGATTTCAATGTAGTATTTAAGAATCCCTTCGGTGTCGGCAACAACCTCTACGATCTCGCCAAGGCGATAGTGGACAAGATCATCCTGCCTATCGGCGGAGTGCTGTGCGTACTAGCCTTCATTTATGCCGGATTCATATATGTTACCGCGCGGGGTAAGGAAGCTCAGATTACTAAGGCTCACAATGCCCTCCTCTTTGTCGCTGTAGGCACGGCCGTGCTCCTCGGCGCTTGGATGCTAGCTACCGTGGTGGAGAATACCATTAAAGCCTTGATGACATAATGCCTACAAATTTTCCTGAACTAGTGAACGTCTTCTTCCAACTTATAAAGCAGGTAATACCTGTCCTTATCGCGGTGGCCTTCCTTGTCTTCTTCTTCGGCATAGTTAAATTCATAGGAAAAGCAGGTGATGAGACGGCGATAAAGGAGGGTAGGCAGCAGATGGTGTGGGGAGTCATTGCCTTGTTTATACTGGTTTCCATCTGGGGTATACTTAGATTTGCCTATGGCGAGTTCGGATTTGCTTCCGATGACTTCTTCCGTTTCTTACCGGTTAATTAAAATAAAATGAAAAAGTTAATACCTGTAACACTTCTTTCACTTCCAATAATAGCTTCAGCTCAAGCTGGACGCGTTAGTATGCTGATCAGTTATTTTGGAAATATTGTAAAAAGTCTTATACCAATACTTCTCGGAGTGGCAGTCGTGGTCTTTTTCTGGGGAATAATCCAGTATCTCTTCACTGATGCCAAGGAAAAAGGAAGTAAGCTTATGTTTTGGGGAATTATAGCCCTCTTCGTTATGGTTTCTATCTGGGGTCTGGTAGCATTCTTGCAGGTAGAATTCCTCACGGGTTTACCCCTTACTCCTCCACCGAATATTAACCCTCTTCCGTAGGGGATAACTCTATTGCAGTAGAGCCTACTTGACGTAGTATAGAAGGTATACCATTCGGTATTAATTATTCGTATCTTAAATTCGCAATGAAGAAATTTATTATTCCAGCTTTGGCATTACTGCCGGCCGTAGCCTCCGCTCAGCAGCTTGGCAACTTGAGAAACCTGCTCACTTCTATCGGTGACTTGGTGGAACTTGCGCTGCCTATCGTCGTCGCTATCGGTCTTCTCGTCTTCTTCTGGGGACTGGTCAGGTTTATCTTTGCCGGCGCTGATGAGACTAAACAAGCCGGCAGACAGCTCATGATCTGGGGCATCGTGGCGCTCTTCGTCATGGTCTCAGTCTGGGGTCTGGTCCGCTTCATCGGTAACGCAGTAGGCGTCAACCAAGGAGATTCTGTCACCGTCCCTACCGTACCCGGAATCTAGTCCTACATGTCTGTCGTCGATCTCCTGAACAAGATCAATGCACTGATCTTGAACCCGATCATAAAGCTTGCTTTCGCTATTGCACTGCTCGTCTTCATCTGGGGGATAGTGCAGTTTATCCGCTCAGAAACGGCTGATACCAAACGCGCTGACGGGTTGAAGAAGATTACTTACGGACTACTCGGAATGTTTGTCATGATCTCGGCCTTCGGGATCATCCGCCTCATCATGGGAATATTCGGTATTACACCCGGCTATCCGTTCGACTAGGGGTAGAGAAAATAGGGTTGGTGAATTAGAAAGGGCGTCCCGACATCGATCAGGGCGCCCTTTGTGTTACCACGTGCAGTCCTTAGCGGAGAGGCACTTCCGGATTCTCACCTTGAGCTGCACCTCTTTTTCCGGAGGCACAACCTTGAAGATCTGAATCCGGTTGTAGTTGTCGTCACGCTCACCGTTGTTTGTCGCCCAACCGGACGGGTAGGGCGGCACGATGTCCCAACGGTGAGCGGGAGGGATGCTGATTTTCCTCGGCTCGCCCTCCTTGAGGATCAGCGTGGCCTCTCCTTCCCCCGCGAGATCGGGGCTGATCGACATCAGTGGATCGGGGACTTTTGTCTTGTCCCAGCTTCCGCTTGGCCAGTAGTGCTTGCCAAGCATGACGATCGCGAGAATTACGCCCGCAATCATCACTGCGCCGCCGAGTCTTCCCCAGCCATGGTCATGAAGCCATGCGTATACTGCGGCAAAGATGCTTAGCACGACGACGGCCGTCGACCATGGATGCAGCCAGTACCAGAGGCCGAGAACGAAGATGACGACAGCGACGATTCCGACAATGCGCCATATCATAAGGACTCCTTTCTTCCATACAGAGAATTCTATTTATATCTTAGCATAGTCTGCACTAAATGTCAAGGTATGAAAAATCGGGCAGCATCTCTGCTGCCCGATGACGTACTTTTCAAGGAGTCTTCGGTTTGGTATCCACAGCAGCAACCACATTTCCACCAAGCACTTGTGGCTTGGCTTCCTTGATTGCCTCTGCCATTGCCACAGCCGGACCGACTTCGTTACTGGCCCATGCTTCGACAGTGGCCTTGATACCCTTCGACTCAGCCTCTCTCTCAAGTTGCTTGCCCTCACCATCCTTCTGTCTGGCTTGCTTCTTGAGTTCGGCTATCTCGACACCTCTGACTGCGTCCGTCATGGCCTGATCACCTGATGCCAAGTCGAAGTCGACAAACCGTGCATCGGTGACCTCGATACCGTAGAGGGTGAGCAGATCAAGGTTCTTAATCTTCGAGATCATTGTACCACTACCAGCTGCCTTCTCTTGACGCAACTGGTTTACATCCCTTGTCCCGATGTACTCGCGCATCTCTCCCTGCACGGCGGCGTTGAGCTGACTCTCCCATCCGCCAGCGAAGAAAAGCGCTTGCACTGGATCGATCATCTCGACAGTGACGACGACAGTGGCACTGACTGGGAAGTTGCCAATGGCCTCTGCATCCTCTACCGAGATACCGATGTTGTAGCGGAAGAAGATGGAAGGTGTACTGTCTTCTCTTCCCCTGACGCCCCGGACTTTGGGGACGAGTTTCCACTTTGTGGAATTATCACCCTCTTTTTCCCACTTGTCGTAGCTGATCTTCCTCCACAGAATGTACTTGTTGAAGCCAACATTCTGGACACCGATTTGTCCGTAGGAATCTGTCCGGTTTTTCGTGATGGCATTGGGATCTGGCGTGAATCTTCTCGCAGCCTCATCATACCGGTAACCCTCAACCGACTCGATGATTGAGTCAAAGGGTCCGTTGGGATCCCCTCTGACTATGATGTACATCTCGCCGGGCGGTGGCAGAGTACGGAATGGACTCCACCAAGAGTCTACATTACCGAGAATAACGATAATTCTCGGCAAGAAGACTTGGTTGATGAGCATCGCCACCCATATGAGCGCGACGACTCCGGAAACCAGTGTCAGCCAAAACATCACAGTCGGCATAGTCAGTCTCCTGTTGTTCTGAAGCGCTTTCAGTCTTCTAATATTATATCATAGGCTTTATGAAAATGCAAATAGCGTAGTAAGTAGTAAGAAGTAAGAAGTATGGATGATATAATAAAATACAAATGCGCAATAATTCTCCATGGATTCA
>Ga0209542_10017796_pt1 | contig 11593 bp, 14 predicted proteins | sample RifCSPhighO2_01_FD_184028 | JGI IMG/M metagenome (GOLD analysis project Ga0209542, IMG submission 184028) | Soil microbial communities from Rifle, Colorado - Rifle CSP2_plank highO2_0.1 (SPAdes) (version 2) | ecosystem: Environmental > Terrestrial > Deep subsurface > Rock core/Sediment ...
TTGCTTGAGGCTGGCTCGTGGGCTGCCGCGCGCGATCGAGGCTGGGTCCGGACAGAAGGCAAAGAATACGTCATGCAGGACGGCGACGTGGTTGTATTCAAATTTAACGTATAAAAAAAGCGCTAATGCGCAAGAATGTCCGGACGGTTCACCCTCTCCTTACAAAGGAGATGAATTTGAATAGAGTGGGTTAAACGGCCTGTGGCTCCCGTTGCACCGCCTACAGGAAATTCTTCTATTTCAACGTCAGCGCCGCTTTCGGAAAAAACTTTCCTGATTGCTGAAATTGTTTCCTCCCATTTCTTGGAACGTACTGTCCCGAATATTTTCACGCCCTTATTATTCATGTTACCCCCTGTTGTGATTATGAAAATAAATCCTAGCAAAAATCATGCTCCAAGTCAAGCCTTGACGCCCGAAAAAAAAACTGATAGACTACGGTAGCTTCAAGTATTCATATTCGTCAGCCGAGGCTGACGATCAAGGAGTATCTCCTTCATGCCACAATATGAATTGATGTACATTTTGTCGTCTGCGGTTGTGGACACTGATGAACCAGCCTTAACCGACGATATTCTCTCCCAGATTACAAGTCTGGGCGGGCAGATTTTGAATGTCGAGAAGCTCGGCCGCAAGAAGCTCGCCTTCCCAATCAAGAAAACCAGAAACGGCTTTTACGTGCTGGTGAATTTCATGCTCGATGGCGAGAAGATTCATGAGGTTGACCACAAGATCAGGGTAACGAGCGGGATTATCAGACACCTGACTCTCAACAAGGAAGAATCGCTTATTCGGCAAGCGAAGGACAGGGAGGAACAGAAAATGATACGAAGACCCCGGGAAGGACAGGAGGCGCGCCCCGCAGGCTCGGGTAAGCCGGAAATCCAGATCGACCTTGACCGTCAGATTGAGAAAGCTCTGGAAGAGGATATCACAAAATAAAAAATCTCAAAGATAAAAATTCAAAACGAAACTAACAATAAAAGGCCGGCTCTTTGACTCTTGAGATTTAACTCTTAATTTTTACTCCCATGGACCTCAATAAGGCCATCATCGTTGGACGGCTTACTGCCGACCCCGACGCGCGCACTACGCCCACAGGAATAAATGTCACGTCATTTTCTGTCGCCACGAATTTCGTCTACAAAAACCAAGAAGGTCAGAAGGTCGAACAAGTCGAATACCACAACATTGTTGTCTGGCGCAAACTTGCCGAAATAGCCGCCCAATATCTGAAGCGCGGGCGCCGGGTACTGATCGAGGGTCGCCTCCAAACTCGATCGTGGGAAGCTAACGACGGCAGCAAGCGGCAACGCACTGAAATAGTAGCAGACAATCTTATCCTCCTCGACTCTCGGCCTAGTGCGAGCGCAGAGGCCTCGCTTGCTTCCACCACAACTGCAGCCGAGCCAGACACGGCCCCTCAACCCGCAGTTGCTGACAAAAAAGGTGAGGATGATATCTCTGTGGAAGACATACCCTTTTAATTTTTTCACCCGCAATGCCGACACCGCAAATACCCAATCAGCCCAAACCCTGCTATTTCTGTCAGAACAAGGTCTCGGATGTTGATTATAAAAACATCCAGCTTTTACGCCGCTTCATGTCCCCGCACGCCAAGATCTTAAATCGTACCCGAACCGGGACGTGTGCTTCGCACCAACACAGAGTGGCACAGGCATTGAAGCGAGCCCGTCACATGGCGCTCCTGCCCTTTGTGGCACCCTAAAATCAGCTTATAGACTGTAGTGAGTAGTCAGTAGTTCTACTACTATCGTCACAAGCATCGATGACAGACTATCAACCACTGACTGATAACTATTACAATGAATCTTACTGATCTCAAAAAAGGCATTCTCGTACTCTACAACAGCCAACCACACGAAATCATGTGGTCGCAGTTTGTTCGCATGCAGCAGCGCAAGCCGGTCATGCAGACGAAGATGCGCAACCTCATCACTGGCCGGGTAGTCGAGTACTCGTTTAAATCCGGTGAATCTATCGAGTCAGCTGAGATAGCCAAGCAGGCCGCTCAATACCTCTACGCTGATGAACAGGGGGCACATTTTATGAATAACGACACCTACGAAACCATAGATTTGTCCAAAGACATAAGTGAAGACAAGGTGGGTTATCTTCGGGAAGGCGAGACAGTCATGCTACGCTATTTCGACGGCAAGCCGATTAGCATTGAACTGCCTATTAAGGTTGAGCTTAAGGTAAAAGACACTCCCCCCTCTATCCGTGGTGATACTTCAGCGGGTGGCAACAAGCCTGCAACATTGGAAACAGGCCTGATCATCCAGGTCCCCTTATTTATCAAGGAAGGTGACGTGATCCGGATCAATACCGAGCGGGGAGAATACGTAGAACGAGCGAACTAAATTTCCTATAATGAACAGTTAAAGTTCAGTCCCTTTCCGGGGATTTTTTATTTATTTAATACAGGCTATACTGCTTCCATGTCCAAAAAGAATAATCAACAAAATTTAGAACATGCACCAGCTCCACTCGCCGACCGGATGCGTCCGCAGACTCTGGATGAATTTGTCGGCCAAGACCACCTGGTCGGCCGGGCTGGCATCCTACGAACGATGCTTCTGACCGACCGCGTCTCGTCAGTCATATTCTGGGGGCCGCCTGGTGTGGGCAAGACAACGCTGGGGCAAATCATCGCACATCATACCAACTCCCGTTTCGTAAAATTTTCCGCCGTCACGGCTACCCTTGATGATATCCGGAGCGTTATTCGTGAATCGAAAGAAATGTACGCCGGTTTCAAGCAGCGGACGATCCTTTTCATAGACGAGATCCATCGCTTCAACAAGCTGCAACAGGACGCCTTTCTCCCCTCGGTCGAAGACGGTACCATCATCTTGATCGGTGCCACCACAGAGAATCCTTCGTTTGAGATTATCCCTGCCCTGCTCTCGCGGACGAAGGTATTCGTCCTCCAACCACTCACAGAAGAGGAACTGGGATTGATCGTGGAGCGGGCGCTCAATGGTAAGGGGCGCGGCTTGGGCAAACTTAAACTTACGCTTGAAGATGCGGCACGAACCATGATTGTGTCTGCTGCAAATGGCGATTCCCGCCGAGCGCTCAATATCTTAGAAGACGCTGCGGGTGCCGTAGGTGGAGGGCATAAAATCAGCCCTGAACTTATTGACCAGCTCCTGCAACACCAGATATTGCGGTATGACCGGCAAGGAGACGAACATTACAATACTATTTCCGCTTTCATCAAATCACTCCGTGGGTCCGACCCCAACGCCGCTCTGTATTACCTTGCCCGCATGTTGCATGGAGGCGAATCACCGCTTTTCATCGCTCGCCGCATGGTGATCTTAGCGTCTGAAGATGTGGGGATGGCCGATCCGCACGCGCTTCCCTTGGCAATCGCAACGATGCAGGCAGTTGATTTTGTAGGAATGCCGGAAGCGCAGATCAACCTGGCTCACTGCGCGGTCTACCTAGCCGTCGCCCCCAAGTCCAACGCGTCGTATGTAGGACTAATGAAGGCTAAGCAGGATGTCGAGAGCACACTGAATGAACCGATCCCCAAACACATACTCAACGCGCCCACGAAACTTATGAAAGAACTAGGCTACCACAAGGGCTACAAATACGCACACGACTATGCTCCGGAAGAAATGAAGGGCTATCAGTATTTGCCGGACAAGTTAAAAGATAGAAAATACTATAGTCCGAAACAAAAAGAAGAATAAAAAAGCCGAACGAGCTAGCGTTCGCGCTTCAAAACTTGATGGTAGCCAACCAGTGTGGCAATGGTGTCACGCTCTTTCCCTGGTTGGTGGATCTAGCGTTTTCCTCAAGCAACCAGCTGTTGGCCCATTCCTCCCATGGGTGTATCGCCCGCCGTGCTCCGCTCGTAACCCCGGGGCCGCATTTGATTGTGCTCACCCAGATCCTACAGTCCATCGGCCTGACAGGATAAATATCGCAACACCCTTTCTGGTTGAGATAAATGCAAGCCTGGCCCTTGTGGTCAGCGTGAAGCTTGAATGGATTCTGCTCCAGCGCACCCCGATTGGAAGAATAATATTTCAGCCAGCGTTCAACGCCTGCGCGCAGTCGCTGTACCAATTTGCGCAGGAGTCCATTGCCAATCAAGTATTCATGGATCACTCGCCACTCCATTTTGGTACAGGTCACCATCTGATGACAACAGAAGCTGCAGGTGGCACAGCAGGCCAAGGGTGGCTGTATGCTAGGGCGAGCCAGTGCGCTCAGCTCGTCCATAACCTGATACAAAGCGAGGACGAAGGGCAATCCTTGGCTATGCTTTACCTCCATAACCATGCTCTTAAACTCATCGCATGTTTGCGGGAGTTTAGAAATCATCGCTACCTCCTATAAAGTCTGGCTAGTATATAGAAATTATTCGCTCTCGTCAATCTGCCCTAGTACCCGATAAATAAAAAGACCGGAAGTATTACCGTACCAAAACTTGAATGTATAACTGAAGTCATTGTGTTTTATAACAGCTTTGCTATATTATAGTCACAAATAGTAACCAAGTACTTATGACTCGAAAAAATGAAATTCTATCCCTAGGCCTCAACAGTCCTGAGGCCGGGCAGCCCGAAAATTCAATGGAGGACGCTGAGTCTCCCTATAAACATGGGTCGAGACGGGAGCTTGGAGCTCAGCTCCGACGCGAAACGTCAGAAAAGTTCTTCGGCGCCGTAGAAACCTTTGGAGAAACGGGGAAAAGCTTGTGGGAAGGGCTCAAACGTATTAGCCGAGAAAAATGGGAGGGTACAAAAGCGGGAGCAAAACGCGGATATGAGAGCACGAGGGCGGGCTTCAAACAAGGAACCGAAGCTGGCCTTGATTACGCTTTCTATGGCGCGGCGGCATCTGCTCGAGGAGCCCGAGCTATCGGACGTGGGGCCGGACGAACCGCTACTTTCTTGGCTGAGCACGGTCCCGAATGGCTGACAGATACGGCTGGCGATGCATTATACGAGGGGGTCGAAGGGACAAAACGCGGTGCGCAAATAGTCAAGAAAAAAGGTACTGAAGCGGCAGGGTATACTTCCGAAAAAATACGGCAAGGATACGATTGGACGGTAAACAAAGTTTCTGATACGAAGCAATGGACTGCGGAAAGATACGATGATTTATCCGGATGGGCAGGCGACAAAGCCGATGCGATCAAGACACGAGCCGCAGAAGCCAGGTCAACTTTTGAGAATAAGGTCGACCAGGCTAAACAATGGTATGTGAATTGGAAAGAAACCAGAGACCTTCGTGCCAAGCAGGAACGTCTAAATAATTTGCTCGAAAGCCAAAGAGTAGTCTCGAATGAGATCGCACAACTTCGACAGGCCTTGAGACTTGACCAAGATCTCGAAACAATGAAGCAAGCAGCCTAATCTTTCTACACCACTCACATGAATAAACAAACCCTTCTCCAAGCCGTCCAAGCTTCCGGTTTACAAGCCAACTACCAACGCGAACTTACAACCCTTATTGAGCAAGCATTTATAGTCGATGAAAAACTCGTTACTTCTCTACAATCTAAGCTCCGGAAGATACAAGATCAGTTGGCGGAGAATATAGCTAATAAACAAATCCAGGGTGCGGCGAGTAATTTTTCAAAGTCTATGGAAGCCATACAAGAAGATGTGAGTCAGTTTTCCGCAGAGTTGAATAAGAAAGCCGACGATCTTGACTTGAAAGCCGCCCGAACAAAACTCTCCTAACACATTAACCGCCCTCTGGGGGCGGTTTTTAATTACTGAAAGACGGAAGTATTACCGGCCCAAGGATCAGAAATCCTAATCACCTGGGATCTTTATAGGTCATTGCTCCCTGCGGTGTTCCTTTGTGGTTTGATAATAAAGCAAAATATTACCCGAACCAAATGTCTTGGTTTTTATAAGTTTCAAGGTCATCTTCTTTTTAATATCTTGAAACAGACCTCTGCCGCGGCCCAGAATAACAGGATTCACCATAAGTCTAAACTCATTAATAAGTCCGAGGTCCGTAAATGCTCTCACGATTGTACCACTTCCGAATATGAACAGGTCCTTACCTGACTCGTTTTTCATCTTTCGAATTTCTTCCGGGTTGATCTCCTTCATCAGTTTGGTATTGTTCCATCCGACCTGGTTCATGGTCTTAGAAAAAACGACTTTGGGCAGATTGTTCATCGCATTGGCAACAACAGGGTCATCCCTTAGTGCAGATGCTTGCGGCCAATAGCTCGCCATGAGGTCATACGTCACTCGTCCGAACAGGAGAGCTCCTACCTCTTGAAGCTGGGAGATGGAGAATTGATTGAATTCGCCGTCTATATTATGCCAATCTATTTCTCCGTTCGGCCCGGCAAAGTAGCCGTCCACCGAAACCATATTAAAGACAATCAATTTCCGCATTCTTTTTCTCAGTTATTTAACATTTCCATAATTATACCCTTTATTTCCTTTCCACTCTATCGAACAAATTGTTGGACTTAATTATTTATATAATTCTAAATCGCTAAAGGGTATTCAGATACTCGGCTGCCGCTAGCGCGCCTTTCGCTCCTTCGCCTGCTGCGATGATGATATGTTCACCCTCAATATTGTTGACGTCGCCCACTGCGAAGATTCCCGGAACTGTCGTCCGCATATAAGCATCTACCTTGATCCTTTTATTCTGATCCTTTTCGGTCAGCTGATCAAAGTCCACTTCCGATTCCCAGCCGACTTCCACAAATACTCCCTCCACTGTCAAGTCTTCCTCGGGGCCTTCTTTCCTCACTACCCGAATCCCGCCGACTGCGGTCTGGCCGTAGATCTCGCGGGCTTGGGTGTTATTGTAGATCCGGATTCGATTCTGCGACAACACTTTGTCTTTCATCATCTCGTCGCCATGCAGCTCTGACAAATTATTGACCACATATACCTGTTTGGCAAAGCGATTCAGCACTAGCGCGCAGTCCATGGCAGAGTTACCGCCGCCAATCACTACGACGGTCTTGTCGCGATACAGAGGCGCGTCAGCCGACGTGCTGTGTACTACTCCTCGACCCCAGAACTCCTTCTCTCCAGGAATGCCGAGCCTTCTTGGCTTTCTACCTGATGCGATAATCACGCAGCGGCTCTGAAAGGTCTCTTCGCCAGCCACCACTTCGAACAATGATCGCTTGTGAGCCATCCGGCGTAGAGCGGTCACGCGCAAACCCTCATGCACGCGCAAGTACTGAGGGAAGTGCGCGATATGGTGCCGGAAGTGTTGGGCAAGTTCAGTACCGGTTACCATAGTGAAACCCAAGTAGTTCTCGATGTCCGAAGACATGACAGCCTGCCCCCCGATAGTATCAGTGATGACGAGAGTCTGCAGCATTTTGCGGCAGAGATATATCGCCGCCGTGAGCCCGCCCGGACCGCCGCCAATAACTATTGCGTCGTAGATTTGTTTCTTGGTTTCCATATTGGATCTGGAGTGCTTTTGCTGGCATTATACTGCTTCTCGTGTCCCAAATCGAATCAGTTGCTTCATTAGGGGTAAGGGCTCTATTGCCTTTTTTTCATCTTGATCCAGTCTCCTTTGATGCCGCTCTTGCCTTGCGCGCGCATCAAGTCATCATACGCTGCCAGTGCGGCCTTGGCTCCCTCGCCGGCCGAGATGACCGACTGCTTGTAATACAGATCGGTCGCATCACCCGCAGCATAGATGAAGGGGGTGGAAGTTCGATTGTTGCGGTCAATGATAATCTCGCCTCGCTCATTGAGCGATACCAAGCCTCTGACTAATTCGGGTCTGGCGATGAAGCCTATCTCTACAAAAAGCGCGGCCACAGACAGAGTCTTACGGGCACCAGTCTTCATATCCTGCACTATAATCTGTTCCAGATGATCAAAACCCTTAACCTCAACCACTTCTTCTCCATCTAGAAATTCAACATTTTGGGCCTCGTGCAGCATCTGGATAAGCATTTTCTCACCTCCGAATATGCTATTTCTTCGAATGAGATAAACTTGAGGACATAGCCGAGAGAGGTACAGTGCGGCTTCGATTGCTGAGTTCCCGCCGCCCGTCACTGCCACTATCTGGCCTTTGTACTTGGGTCCGTCGCAGATTGCGCAATGAGTGATCCCGCGGCCTTTCAACGCTTGCTCGCCGGCTAATCCCAGATCGCGAGGGGTCTTGCCGAACGCCAGAATCAAGGCTTTAGTTCGATGCTGGTGGGTCGGGGTGGCGACTACGAAACGATCCCCCTCCCGCGAAACTGAGACCACTTCATCGCGATGAATAACGGCGCCAAATGTTTCGGCTTGTTTTGCCATTCTCTCTGCAAGCTCCATGCCACTGGCTCGGTGCACTCCCGGATAGTTCTCGATGCTGTCGGTAAGTGTGAGTTGCCCGCCATAATTCTTGGCAATCACGAGGGTCCGCAGGGCTCGGCGAGCGCTGAATATTGCCGCTGGAAAACCGGCGGATGCCCCGCCGATAATGATAACATCATTTTCACTGCTCGAATCTTGTATCATTTTAACCTTTTTCCTGGGTCAATAGTTTCTCTGCATCCATCGCGGCCATGCAGCCAAGTCCGGCGGCAGTCACTGCCTGGCGATACCGGTGATCAGCGACATCGCCTGCCGAGAACACTCCCGGCACGCTGGTGAGGGTGTTATTGCCGACCTTAAGATATCCTTTCTCATCCAGATCAACCTGCCCCTGAAAGACTGACGTATTGGGCTGGTGGCCGATTGCTAGAAACACCCCTTCAGTTAGAAATTCTATTTCCTTCTCAGTGGTCGGATTCTTGATCCTCACCCCTGTGACCTTGTCGACACCCAACACTTCTACGACTTGGGCATTCGGTCTGAATACAATCTTAGGATTAGCCTTGGCGCGCGACAACATGATCTTGGACGCGCGGAATTGATCGCTTCTATGCAAAATTGTGACCTTACTGGCGAACTTGGTCAGAAAAAGCGCCTCCTCCATCGCGCTATCGCCCCCGCCGATCACGACCACTTCCTTGCCTTTGAAGAAAAACCCGTCGCAGGTGGCACACGCACTCACCCCGTGGCCACGAAGCTTCTGCTCACTAGATAGTCCCAGCCATTTGGCGTCAGCGCCAGAGGCGATGATCACCGTGCGTCCTTCATAATTCGCTTTGTCTGTCTGTACATGGAAAGGCCGGTTGCGGAAATCCACCCTGACTACTGTTTCTTGCACCAGAGTAGCTCCGAAACGAATAGACTGCGCCAGCATTTTGTTCATGAGCTCTGGTCCCAGAATGGCTTCAGGAAATCCTGGATAATTCTCGACTTCTGACGTTATCGTCAACTGTCCTCCCGGCGCAGGACCGGCGATAATCAAGGTCTTCATTTCAGCTCGCGACGCATACAGCCCGGCAGTGAGCCCGGCCGGGCCGGAGCCAATCACAATTACATCGTACATGAATAAAAATATTACGAATCAGAGGGGTACAAACAATTCTATCATAAGTTGGCGGATTTTTTAAGTGCTTGAGTATTCTGTCCTTATATACTATGATGGATAACGTTCTGAAGGAGGCTCTATGCTGCCTACGTACCAAGAAGATAAGACTGCTCACGTGTTTCTGGTTTCTATGATGGGACTGGCAGGAATCTGCGTTGGAACTCTCATGTATCCCGCAGTGGAACATGGGTGGAGCACGATATTCTTCTCTCTCAGTCTGGTCGAGCTGATGTCCATGTTCATTGTCTTAGCCTATGCAAGGCTTCCCGCTTTTTTGTGGCCTGAGGATTTCATGGGAAGTGCCGAGCGCAGAGGTATTCAGACCTATCTGGGCTGCTTCTCGATCACCTTAATCTATTTCATTGGCCTGCAGCTCTGGTGACAACTCGAAGAACATCCACATCTCCGCTGACTAATCGGCGGTTTTTTTATTTATGACACTCCAACCCTCGATCGCGGTGGGTACCCGGCAGTAACCAGGACTGCAAACAGCGACAGCAATCCCGCAAGAAGCGGCGGCAGGTATGAACCCGAACCCGAATAGAATACCCCAGCGGCCAAGGGTAGGGCGACGATATGGTACACGATAATCCAAACAGCTGATCCCTTGAGTCCCGCCGTATTTCGACGTGCGGTCTCGATTGCATCAATGAGAGTGCCGAGTGCACCACGCAGTACCAAAACTTCGGGTAGGTATCCGAAACGATCCACATCGCCAATACCAATACTCACGTCAGCTGCATTAAGCGCCGCATCGTTCTTCCTGATGTCGGCGGCAAAACCGATCACGCGATGGCTTCGCTTAAGCTTTTGAATTTCGTGCGCGACTTCAGTTCTAGGCAATTCGGCCAGCACGCGCTCGACTCCCAGCTGTCGTGCCTGCGCCTCCGCCGTCCCTCTGTGATCGCCTGTGGTCATGGCAACTGAGATTTTCATGGCGTGCAGGCGGCGCAAGACATGCTTAGTGTCTGTACGGACATGGTCGTCGATCGCAATCAACCCGACGCACTCACCATCAACCCCGACGAATACGACCGATTTTGCCTGCTCCTCAAGCGTCTCCGCCCGCTGGGTCATGCCTTGGATCCTAACCAGCCTCTGCTCCATCCACGCTCGATTGCCCACAAGTACCGACTTGTTCGCGACCATCCCCATAACCCCCCTGCCGGGAGTCTCGCTAAATTGTTCCGAGCTGATCAATGTCAGCTCCCTATTTTTCGCCTCCGCAACGATTGCCCGTGCGTAAGGGTGCTCGGCATACTGTTCCAGCGATGCAGCGATCTGCAACAACAGAACCGGATTAACAGGCGAATGATGATGCGGTACGATATCCGAAACTATGGGTGAATTCTTAAGCAACAACCGCCGATCAATAATCAGGTAATTCATATTGCCCAAGTGTTCCAAAGAAAAAGCCCGACGAAATAGTATGCCCGATACAGCGAGCCGCCCGGCAACTTGTGATGCGGTCATGCCTAAGGCTACGGCTGACTGTGGACTTACGACCACTAATACGGCGACGAGGAACTCATAAAACTGCTCCGCTCCCAGGATGTGCAATCGCAAGACAAGCAACGCTGCTACCAGTAAGGCAAGGACGCTTGCGCTTGCGGCAATTTTATCACCAAAATCTTCATACAAGGATGCTGTCTTGGATACAGGCGGAGAAATGTGTGATGCCGTGCGTAATTGCAAATAGATTAAGAATGTGAAAATCGCCCATAGCGCAACGGTGGTGCTCGCAGAGTTTGCGGAACCGAAATAGGCCGAACCAGACAAGCCGCCCGACGCATACTCAAGGCTCCGCATTGTCGCGACAATCGTCCCCAGTAGAAATGGAGTGTTTACGATAAAAAATATTTTATCTCTGGCGAAGATGAATGATTTGAAGACAAAAAACCCCCCAATTACGGCACTGAAAGTGAGCAGGAACAATACAAAGCCTGGCTGGGAAAAAGGATTCGCTGTCCCAGGCCACGCATATTCAATCCAAAGTGTCCCCAAAAACACGCCGACAAAAAGTACTGCGACTGCGTTTATGACATGCGCTGATATATGTATACGAAAACTGGTCATGGCTAGGGCACGAGATTCCGCACGTTGTGGCATCGGCTGTCGCATAGAA
>Ga0209542_10017798_pt1 | contig 11591 bp, 12 predicted proteins | sample RifCSPhighO2_01_FD_184028 | JGI IMG/M metagenome (GOLD analysis project Ga0209542, IMG submission 184028) | Soil microbial communities from Rifle, Colorado - Rifle CSP2_plank highO2_0.1 (SPAdes) (version 2) | ecosystem: Environmental > Terrestrial > Deep subsurface > Rock core/Sediment ...
AGGTTCACGACCGATCGGTGGAGCTACGGAAAGAAATTTATTTCACACCATTTAAAATATTCCTTTACTTTAGGTTTTTGCGAAGCGCGTATTGCTTTCTCACTGCCGGCACAAATTCCCAGCCGCTTGCTTCAACTATTTTTTTAATTGGATCGCGGACATAACCGATATCAAGCTTATATTCATATACCTTGCCGAATTCCCTGTTTTCTTTAATGCCGTACTGGACCCCGTATGATTTTTTAAATAATATCCTACCCCTAAAAAATCCCTTCTTGTAACGGACGTTTGGCGCTGAAATGCCGTCTGTGCCAACATGCCACTCAACACTTCCCAGTTCTTCGTAATAACGCGCGGTTTTTCTGGTATCATCTAAAAGTATAAGAGCGCTGTAGGTTCTGCTCATTTTTTCCTTGGAAAATATGCCGTACCATTTGGCATCAACGATTTTCCACTCAAGAAAAAAATCCGACTCTTTGGCCGGAGTTATTTGATAAGGAAATTCCGACGAATTAATGGCGAGAATTTTTTCTTTCAACGCTTCTTTACCGATAGCCGAAGGAGATTTTTTCTTTCCGCCTAAATATTGGAAAGACCCCATGCCCCAAAGCATCACCCAGACAGCCCCTCCAACCGCTATCAAACCCAATATTGAAAATAAAACCACCGTTAATGCCATATTCACTAAAAAGAAGTTGACCCGTTTGGCTGATATTTCCAAAGAAATACTAATCGGCCTGGATCTGTTTCAATAAATTTTATTTCAATAACGCCATATTTGCCGTCTCTGGTTTTAATTGCGTAAACATGGCCTACTTCCGGCTGAGGGTTGTCCGCTTGCTCATATCCCGAGGTTGGAACGGAAGTGACATCATCTATAGATTTAAATCCCAGGTCTAATGCCCCGTTAACTGTATAAATTACATCATTCCAAAAGAAGTCCGATACCATCATATCTGCTTTAAAACCAGTGATGAAAGAAAAACCTGCCATCTCCTCAGTTTCGGCTGGTATATTGCCAAGCCAGGCTTTAATAGTTGATTTTGTTTGCGTAGGGGGTTGTGCGGGAGGAGGAGTTGGTTTTGTTTGCGGCGCAACGGTTTTAGTATTGCCGGTCTTCGGCGCCACCGTGTTTGATGTCTTTTCACTTTCTTCAAGAGGAACATTAAATGCTTTAGTCCTTTGCTCTGCCTCCAAGCGGATTTTTTCGGCCGCCGCTTTTCTTTCTGCTTCCATGCGCTCCTTTTCCTTATTCCATGCTTCTTCTTCCGATCTTTGTTTCTGCAAGGCCTGCGCTTCTTTTTCTGCGGCGGCTTTCTTTTCTTCTTCAGCTTGTTTCTGTTTTTCCAATTCACGCTGTTTTTCTTCATTCTCGTAAGTTTTAAGGGCTAAAGCATAATCCCTTTTCAATTGATCAATTGAGGATTCGCGCGCTTTTTTATCGCTTTCCATTCCCTTAATGGCTTCTGATACAGAATTAATACTCCACGCCCCATACCTCATCCAAAAAAATTGTTCTCCTGATTGGACATTTTCTTTCAGTTCCTCAATTTCTGAAAGCATTTTCTTTAAATCATCAATCGTTGCCTGCCCATAACTAAATACTCCCTTGGCTGATTCAGCCGACGAGATAAGAGAGTTTATTCTGTTTTGTAAAAAGGCAAGATCGCGAACCAAGCCGTTTGCTCTGGCAAGAAACGCTTTTAAATATCTTGCTCTTGTATCATCCGCGGCATTCGCTTTTGGTTCATTTTCAAGATATCCCTCATAATGCTTTTGAGCGGACTCGCTCTTGAAATCCCCATAATCAAAACTTCCGTAATGGAAAGCCATATTATAAACATTGTTAAAAAAGCCCGCAAAACCCGTATTTACGGAAACCCGATATGACGGCGCGTTCCGACGATCTCCTTTCCCGGGAATATTTTTATAATCGCTTTTTAAGCTTTGAAGCGCATCTTTGTTTGCATACAAAGATGCGCTTATATCCCGTATTTCCCGCCCAAACTGAATTTCGTAGGCGGAAGCAATAATATCTATTTGGCCTTTTTTAAATTTGGTCAAGTTTTCCTCGTTAATACCCCAGCGGTAATTACTTCGTAGTTGATACTGCCAGAAATTACTGTCGTAAGTTGTCCTATTGGAAAGAATTTGTTTTCTCTCATTCACGATTTTCATCAGAAATTCTTCGCAATCTTTTCTGTCATCCTTGTCTTTTACCGCTCCGCAAATGTCGCCCGAAGAAACCGCGCCGCCTTCCGCTCCGGCGGCGGTGAGCAAATCAAGGTGATTTTTGTACTTTTCGGCGATGGCCTTTATGGCGGAAGCATCTTTGTTTGCGATCGCCTCGGCAAACTCTTCCGCGACATTTTCCCCGATGCCGGGATACTTAATCTTAAAAAAACTGATAACCGCGGACTTTTTGATCTCTTTCTGAACTTTAGCGACCTCCTGCGAAGTTGCGGGTTTTTCTTCAGTTTTCTTCTGAAGCTCGTACACTTTCGCGAATTTCTCTTTCCATACAAAAACATCACCAAGCTCGTTCAGCTTGGCATTATTGCCGTATTGATTCCACCATATATCCATCATGATCTGAAGATCCGAAAGATCCGAACCACCCACGTTCTCCTTATATGTCTGCCAGCCCGCTTTTATGCCGTTGCTAAATTCAATATTCAGCGCTTTGTCGCCGGCCCACTCGCCAATATCCTTCAACGCGGTGAAAGTACCGAGCAATTTTTGCGCCCCCTCGGAAAGCAATTTTTTCGTGGCGCGATCCGTCAGTTCATCCCATTCTTCACCCAATTTAAATTTTACGAAATCCACCGCTACGCCCCAATAATCACCCTGCCAAAGACGACTGGCGAATTCGCCGTATTTCACGCCTGTCTGAAACTTATTGAAAAGTTCCGAATCCGCTCCGGCCAATTCAGCCGCGGCCGCGAGCGCTCCGCTATCGGATTCCAGGTTTTCGGAAACCTGAATTATCTCTTCCGAAGTTACGGCAAGCGCGGGCTTTGCGGAACTCATTCCAAAGAATAAAAATAAGACCGCTAAAACGACGCCGCATTTTAATAAAGATAAACGAGGTGAATTCATATGTTATTTATTTTAGCGCAAATTGATAAATACAACAAATGCCAAATTTTCTTATTCCGGCGAGCGGGCAGGGGTTCTATTTTTGCCCGCGAGTTGTCCGCGAAGCCCCGCCTCCTTTGCCCCAGAAAAATAGCAGCGGGGCGCATCATTTCAGGTTTCGCTTTTTGGATTTGTGTATCAGGTTCGGCAAAATAATTTCAAAAATTTGTGGAGGTTTTAATTCGGGAGCCAATAAATCTAATAAAATAGCTCCAGATAATTATCTGGAGCTTTCGCGATTGCCTTTGTTGTTTTGGCTTGATGGCGCATACATAACCAAGCAGATATGGTATTTGGGACCGTACGCTACAAATCGAACACCATGTTCCACCCCCTTATTAAAAGGAAAATATTCTTCTTTTTTAAATTCAGACTCACATCCGCTACATACGATTTTTTCTCCTCTCTTAAGATTGCGTTGGTTCGGAGTTAGTCCTCCGCATACCGGACATTTAAAAGAGCCATCTTCGGTAAATACTAGTTCACCGAAAGCATAGTCATGGCAATACTCCATTTCTTACTCCTTACAAGATATTTCTTTTACAATCTTATAAGATTAAGTTGAGTTAGTCAACCAAGGTCTAATAAAGAGATCAAATTTTTATTTCTTTCCTTGCGCGGTCATGAAGGGCGGCTAAGCTCACGAGCAAGGTGAGCTGTTGCATCGGAGTGTCCACATTGTGGCATTCGAATTTGCACCCCTCTTTCCGCGGAGAGCCATAATCGTAGTCCGGAGCATTGTAAATTCCGCAGGCATTGCCGGGAATATCAAGAGTGATTCCTCCCTTGTGCAGCATATAGGCCCTGAAACCAAAGCCCTCGTATCTATCAATCTTGTTGAACATTTTTTTCTGCGCGTTTTGCATTGCTTCAATTATTTCAGGGAATCGGGTTCTTTCTTCAAAAGATTTCAGCCACTCGTATAAAGGAATGCTGAATTCTCCGCCGAGCGAGCCACCATGTATATCATGTCGAGTCGCGACGTCTATTACCATAAGTTGAGGCAATGGAGACGAAGTTTCAGATTCGGGATATCTTGCGAGAGAAAAGAAAATATTAAAGCTTGCCGATACAGCTTGCGCCGGGCGCCAATCGAAGAAGTGTTCTTTGCCCGTACCGTCGCAAAAACCGCACTTTCTTTCTTCGCCGAATTCTTTCATCGCGGTGTCTTTTCCGCTGCCCTCGCAATTGCCGCATTCTTTTCCAGTATACTTTTTGACCTCCGGCACCGGGACGAAAAATTCGACAAAATCTCCGTTTTCTCCCTTGAGCACGAAAGCATTGTCAAAGCCGAAGTCTTTTTTCAGGTCGCCGGCGAATCTGGAAAATTCGAAACTTTCCATAAGGCTTTTTACCATCAGCGAATCTTCGGGCACAACCATCGCGGTTTTCACGAAGTCCTTATGTATTCTCAACATGACGCTTACTTTTTCCTCCAACCACGACAACTCATACCAGCAGGGGATGTTTTCCTTAATGAGCCATTTGAAGTTCTTCACGATTTTCCTCCTTCATTATTGTTAATGTGCCGAAAAAGAGATAATTCTTTTTACCTTAAAACAAAAATTTTTACAAGGGTTGATTTTTTTGCGGAATATGGTAATATTCTAAGAACAATAAAATAGGGAGGAAGAAAAGGGAAGAAACTATTTTTCGCTGTTTTTAAAAAGGCCGAGCGGAAACTAAAATCAAAATTTAAAATATGATTAGCATAAAACATCTGCTCAAGGTGTCATCGGCGTGGATAAGCATCGTTTATTCTATTTGCTACGCCGGAGTGGCGATTTATCCGCCAATCAGGAATTTGTTCGTGAAATATTCTCTGCATGGCGATGTCTCTTTTCGTTCCGATTTTTTCGGTTTCGGGTATTTCATTTCAGGATTGATCGTCTGGAATATCGCGTCGGCCGCCGGCGTTTTGCTTTTTGCGTTTTTGTTCAACAGAATCAAAAAATAGAATCGAATAAAATATGGAATTTATTATTATTTGGGCAGGTTTGATAATAGTTATTGCGGCTGCGCTTTTCGGCAATTCCGGGTAGGTATTTAATGGAGACAAAAAGGTCGAACATTTTTAATTAATATATAAAAACTATGCAGAAAATCAAAAATAGCCCGTTATTTATAACTTTCCTGGCGTTGGCGGCTGTTCTTTTTTTCTCGGTTGCGGTTGCTTCCGCCAAAGCGCAGGACGAAAAACAGCTTAACGGAGCGGAGCACCGCAATGCCGTATCGACATTCGTCCGTAATCTTTTAGATGTCGCGGATAGGGAGAAGGTTGGAATAGGCGAGGAAGTGAAAGCGGTTGCCCAGGAACAAGATGGCGCCAAAGAGAAAGTGGCCGAATCAATAGATAAAATTCAGTACAGAAGCAGGATAAAAACACTTTTAATCGGGACGGATTATAAAAACATCGGCCAGTTGCGCAGCGAAATGGTCAAAGCCAAAAATCGGATTGGCCAGTTAAAAAACTTATTGGAAAAAACGATAAGCGAAGAAAGTAAAACAATTCTTGAGGGGCAGATCCAAACCTTAGAACAGGAAAAACAAAAGATTGACGATTTTCTTAAAGTCAATGAAGCTAAATTCAGCGTATTCGGCTGGTTTGCGAAATTGTTCAACAGGTAATTGACACTTATCGTCCTAAACCGCCTTTTCATCCGGGCGGTTTTTGATTAGCTTGATTTTTTTGCGGCAGATGGTAAATTCAAAAAAGGAGGTTATCATGAAAGATGGGGATTGAACGAATCATTAAAAAGGAAGTCCCTGAAGTCAAAGAAGTAGTATCAGTACCTTGAAAGAAGAGGGGTACATGGATAAATTTCATGAAGTATTCAAGGCCAGACCGGTGGTCTTGCCGGTGATTCACGTCGTTGACAGGGAACAAGCGATTGAAAACATACTTATAGCCAGGGAGGGAGGAAGCAACGGAGTTTTTCTGATCAATCATGAAATGGCAAGCAATGAACTGTTTTGGATTTATAAATCAATCATCAATGAGTTTCCTGATTTCTGGGTGGGAATTAATTGTTTGGGGCTTGGGCCGGACGAAATTTTTAATGAAGTTTCCCGGCGCAACCTTCTAAATCTTTCTGGTGTCTGGACGGACAATGCCATGATTGATGAGCGCTCGCAAGATCAGTTTGAAGCCGAGAGAATTGATGTGTTGCGGCAAATTAGCGGGTGGAATGGCTTATATTTTGGCGGTGTAGCGTTTAAGTACCAGCGGGAAGTTTACAATATAGAGAAGGTTGCTCAAATTGCCGCAAGGTACACGGATGTTGTTACTACGAGCGGGCCGGCTACCGGTCAGGCAGCGGATATTGAGAAAATCCGCAGAATGAAGGCGGCGATCGGGGAAAAACCCCTGGCTATCGCCAGCGGAATTACGTCGGAAAATGTTCGTGATTATCTTGGAATATCCGATTGTTTCTTAGTAGCTACGGGAATCAGCAAGAATTTTACGAATTTGGATTCAGAGAAATTAAAGATGCTGATGAGGAATGTGAAAAAGCAGTAGAAATAATTTTAAAAATAAAACCGTATGGCTCGCCCAGCGGTTTTTTGCTACAATAGATACATGATTAGTCGGAAAGATATTTTAATCGGGTTTTCGGGGGGCGCTGTCGGGGGCGCCGTGGTGGATTTGATATTCATCAGTTTTGCCGGCCCATCGTTTTTATTATCCTTTATTCTCGGGCTGGCCGAACGGTACCAAGTTTTTTTGGGGCATTTATTTCTGGGAGGGATTTTCGGCATATTGTTTATCGTTATTTTAAATAAACTGGCGCGATTTAATCTGAATATTTGGGTTTGCGGTATTTCTTGGGGTTTATTTTGCATGGGGGTATTGGGAGGGATACCGTCATTGTTTGTCCAATATCCGATCGGTACGACCATGATTTTTTTCAGTTTAACGGTCTGGCTTCTTTACGGTTCTATTTTGGCAGCCGCAGTTAAACTTTTTAAATAAATATGGAAAAGGGGATTATTTTAAAAGTTGAAAATTTAAATGTAAAGCTTGCCGGGCAGGTGATTTTGGATAATTTATCTTTTGAGGTTAAAGAGGGGGACATTTTGACTATTCTGGGTCCCAACGGAGCCGGCAAAACGGTATTGCTTAAGGCCCTATTGGGAATACTGCCGGTTAAGGGAAAAATAGAATGGAAGGCCGGGGTTAAAACCAATTATGTTCCGCAAAGATTGCCTTTTATAAAAGACATTCCCATGAGCGTGGCCGAGTTTTTTAAATTAAAGGGGGCTTCTTTGAAAGAAACACAGGACATCCTAAATTCTATCGGACTAAAGGAGGACATGACTGGAAAAAAGATCGGAGATTTGTCCTCCGGGCAGTTCCAAAGAGTTTTGATCGGATGGGCCTTGGTTTCCAATCCTCAAGTTCTGCTTTTTGACGAGCCGACAACCGGCATTGACGCCGGCGGACAGGAATCAGTTTACGAACTTTTGGAAAAATTAAGAAAAGAAAAGAATTTAACCATTCTGTTGGTAACCCACGATTTAAGCATCGTTTATAAACTGGGGACTTATTGCCTCTGCCTTAACAAGGAGATGCTTTGCTATGACGCTCCTAAAGATTTGACGGCGGACGACCTTAACCGGCTTTACGGCGGGGAAGTAAAATTTTTCCAACATACCCATGATTGACCAATTTTTATTAATTTTAATGACCGGTATTTTTATCGGGGGAGCGGCCGGTTATTTGGGATCATTGATGCTGACCAAGAGAATGGCCTTAGTCGGCGATGCCCTAGGCCATGTCGCTTTGCCGGGCATGGGACTGGCCTTGCTGTTCGGTTTGGATGTTTCTTTGGGCGCTTTTATTTTTTTGCTTCTGGGAATTTTTTTGATCTGGCTGCTGGAAATAAAAACTTCCTTGCCGACGGAGGCCCTGGTGGGCGTTATTTTTGTTTCGTCTTTAGCCGCCGGATTTTTAATCGTGCCCCGGCCTGAATTGTTGGAGTCATTATTCGGAGATATTTCAAGGGTTTCTTTTGAAATGGCCGTAATTTCAGCCGTCTTGTCAACGGCCATATTTTTGACGGTGAGCCGCATTTATCCCAAAATGATTTTAGCCTCTATATCATCCGACTTGGCCAAAAGCGAGGGAGTAAAAGTTAAAAAGTTGAACTTTATATATTTGCTTCTGATTGCGGCCATAGTCGCTTTGGGCGTAAAAATCGTCGGTTCTCTTTTAGTGGGAGCCATGGTTATCATTCCGGCCGCCGCCGCCAGGAATTTAAGCGGAAGCCTAAGGGGATATTACATGGGAAGCGCTGTTCTCGGCGTTTTGAGCTGTTCTTTAGGAATTATGCTTTCTGAATTTGCCGATTTGCCGGCAGGTCCGGCAATTATTCTGACTTCAGCCGCCTTTTTCTTAATTTCGCTGATTTTCAAAAGAAGGGCTTGACGCGCTTGCGGGAATAAACTATCATATCAAATGTAAGTTTCTATTGAATTTTCTTTCGTTTTAAAAGGAAATGAGGTAGTCGGTCGGCTTACTATTAATTAATAAGTTGTTAGGTAATCAATATGGCAAAGAAATTATTTGTCGGCGGATTATCTTACGAAACCAAAGAGGAAACTCTGAAAGAGACTTTTGCCCAGGCCGGAACAGTTGAATCGGCGACTATCATTATTGATAAGTTGTCCGGCAGGTCAAAAGGATTCGGTTTTGTTGAGATGTCTTCCGAAGAAGAGGCTCAAAAAGCCGTTGAAATGTTCAATGGCAAAGAGATTGACGGCAGATCTGTTACCGTGAACGAAGCCAGGCCCTTAGAAGCTCGTCCTCCAAGAAGAGATTTTGGCGGCGGCAGAGACAGGGATCGCGGATTCGGCGGAGGCGGCAGAGATCGCTGGTAAGAAGCCAGAAAAAATCCCCTTAGCGGGGATTTTTTCGTTTAATCGGTTATTCTATAACCGGTTTGACGGTTCTTATTAAATTTGTCGGCTCTATCGGTTTTGCCGTCGTCGGCTGGGGAACCGCTGATTCCGGCTTCTCTGTTTTTAATTCAGTTTTTTCGCATTCCTCGCCTTTATCTTCTATCGCGCAGGAAGTTTGAGCGGCGGGGGCATTCATTTTGGTTGCCGGAAGAATCGTCGGTCTTTCATCAGATTTGATCCGCCTTATTTCTATAAGACGGGAAAGTTTTGAAAGAAATTCCCTTACATGTCCCATGTGGAGCTTGGTGTTTGCGATATTTCCGTTAGCAAGGGCTTCTTTGCCGTATCCTAAGTGGAGAACCGCATTGTCTAAAAGTCCAAAAGCTTCTTTATTCAGTTCTCTTGTGAAATTTCGTTCGTTGAGCAGTTTTTCGTAGGTGCGGATTTTTTCATCAAGTTCTTTCAACTGCTGTTCGAAATTTTCGGTCTCGGGCTTCTCTTTTTCATAAAGCCTAAGGGCGTTTCTCGCTAAAACTTCGGCTGATCTCGCTTGTCCGAAGGCTTCGCCGTATTTTTCTTCATTAAAAGACGATTTGGCGTTTTCCAAATGATCTCCGGCTTCATTAAGCAGGGAAGAAACAACCTCGGAAGCTTTTCCGCTTTCGGATTCCTGGATCTTCTTTTCAGCTTCGCCTATCATTTCCCCGGCTTTTTTTATCTGTTCATCCGCTTTTTTAGCGATATCCGCTTCTTTCTGGAACACGGTTTCAAGCCGTCCCATCGCTTTGCCTAAAGCCTCGGAAAGGCGCTCTTCCGCTCTTTTTTGTATTTCTTCAATAATCACCGATCTTTTGCCGAAATCTCCGGGGATATTGGCGATTTTTTCCTGGAGCGCGCTTTCTCCTTCATTTGTCACTAAGCTTTGAATATCCTGCTCCAATTTTTGGGAAAATTCTCCCCTTAGTCTGTTGAGGGATTCTTTTATTTCTCCGGCAGTTTTTTCATTGAAGCGGTCAATAATTTCCACGGATCGGGCGTGTTTCAGATCGCCGCCCTTTTCTTCAAGGAGAACTTTTTCAAGGCGGGAGGCGAATTTCGCCGCGTCATCTTTTTTGGAGGCCTCTCCGATGACATTTTCAGAGCCGGCCATTACGCCGTTTATCGCGTCGGAAACATTTTTTTCTTCCTTGAATTTGAAGGAAATTTCATCAAACAATTTTTCGTGCTTTACCACCTTTTCGGTAAGATTATTCAGCAGGGCGTCAACTTTCGGATTTTGCGAAGTTTCTGAAAGTTTTTCAAATCTCCGGAGAAGCTTTTCCTGGGTATCTTGGTAATTTTCCAGGGCTTTTTGAATCGCTTGGGTATTTTGCGGCTGGGTTTCAGTGATTTTTTTCACTTCCGCCGCTTTTTCGTTGGCAAATTTCAGTTCCAGCTCGGCCTTGGAAACAGGGTTGAAGGTAACGAGACCCTGCAAGCCCCTTCCTATTTCCTTGAAAAAATAAAACGGACTCGTCGGAAGAATGCCCGGGTCGGTTATCCCCAGATCCTCCGTGGTTATTGCTTCTTCCGAAGCGATTGTTGCCGATTCCTCTTGGGCCAAAACCGTTCCAGAGGCGCTTATTAAGAATAAAAACGCGAGAGAAACTAACGAGATGTGCATTTTGTTCATATATTTTGTTTATTAATTATTATATGTTATTATAAATTAATTATACCATGAAGCTTCCGCTTATTGCAAAGAAACAACTTGTTATCGTTAAGTCAAGCCATGCCATGCCATGCTGTTGCTGAAATAATGAACCTCATCAATTTTGATAAAATTTTAGAGAAAGAGCCGAAATACCGCTTAAAGCAGGCCAAAGCGGCTATTTTTAAGGATTTAATTGAAGACTGGCAAGAAGCCAAAACCTTGCCTCAAGAGTTAAGAAAGAAACTTGGGGAGGATTATCCTCTCCAAATTGAGGCAAAAGTTTTTAATTCTCCCGATGGCGCGGCAAAAGCTCTCTTTGTTTTAAGCGGCGGACTAAAAATTGAGTCGGTTTTACTGCGCCATAAAGACGGCAGAAATACCGTCTGCGTTTCTTCGCAGGTCGGCTGCGCTTTATGCTGCGAGTTTTGCGCCACCGGCAAGCTCGGTTTTAAAAGAAACCTTAATTACTCCGAGATCGCCGAGCAGGTTTTGTTCTTTGCCAGGCTTTTAAAAAAAGAGAAAGGCAAGATTACCAACGTCGTTTTTATGGGAATGGGCGAGCCGTTTTTAAATTATGATAATGTTTTAATGGCAATCAGGACTTTAAACGATAAAGACGGGTTTAATTTAGGGGTTCGGCATTTTTCCATTTCCACGGTCGGCATTATTGAGGGGATAGAAAAATTGGCTAAAGAGAATCTGCAGATAAATTTGGCGGTTTCTTTGCACGCGCCCGATGATGAATTACGCGAAAAAATAATGCCGATAAATAAAAAATATCCGCTGGAAGAAATACTGATGGCCGTAAAGGAGTATGTTAAAAAAACAAAAAGACGGGTGATGTTTGAGTATGTAATGA
>Ga0209542_10017799_pt1 | contig 11591 bp, 21 predicted proteins | sample RifCSPhighO2_01_FD_184028 | JGI IMG/M metagenome (GOLD analysis project Ga0209542, IMG submission 184028) | Soil microbial communities from Rifle, Colorado - Rifle CSP2_plank highO2_0.1 (SPAdes) (version 2) | ecosystem: Environmental > Terrestrial > Deep subsurface > Rock core/Sediment ...
CATAAAGCCGGGGTTTATTATGTTGCTCATCGGCATGGATTATTGCATACAAATTCTAGTAAAATATTTATTTATGGTAAAAAGAAATTGGGATGGTATGTCTCTTTTGCTAATGTTGGACGAAGAAACCGCGGCGACTTTTTAGGGTCAAACCTGGGTATGTATCCACGTTTATTTTTTGATGATCTTTGTTCTGCCATGGATTTATATATTAAAGACTTTGACAACAATAGAAAAGAAAAAGAGCTTATTAAAAATTTTAAAAAAGGTTTTATAAAAATGGCAAAACTACATTCGATTAAGGATGTTGGTCGTGATAAAACAGTAAGGCAACTAGTGAGGCGAGGATTGAGAAAATACGGTGTAGTTCCGCGCTAAAATTATATTTTTTTATAAAATGCCGATGCTTACTAATAAAAATTCTATACATTTTGATTATACAAAGGATGATGCCAATCTTTTTACAGATGATCAAAAAAGATACTGGCGTAGTATTGAAACAAACTATATAAAACTAAAGTCTCAATGCTTAGATTCTATTGACATACCCATTTCAGCGACTCATAAGGTTTGGATATCTGCTCGTGTGAGGTCGCATGCTTCTACCTCGGTAATGAGACTTCTATATTTAGTTGAATCTTTCTGTGATACTTCTAAAAATTTTAATGCCGTCTCTGCAGCTATACACATTAAAGCTATGGTTGAGATACCTCTCCATTTGGGATACCTTGTATGGATTTTGTCAGAACATAATGATTTTCAGAGTATAAAAACAGAGCTAGGCAAAATCGGATTTGGTCAGCGAGATAAAAAGACCAAGCTAACATTCATGAGTAATATTTCCCAGAAAGTCTTTTATACCCGCGCTGATTATATGATTAAGAAGTTATTTAAAGATCAGCCAAGTAGTATAAATATTTTTGAAACTCTTTATAAGGAGGCTAACGCAACTGGGCATCACAACTACGAGGGGCGTAATCTATTGATTGGCCTCACTGATAAGAACGGGACTTGGCATGTAAAAGACAGAAAGGAACTCTTTGTTTTTTATACAAATAATATTTTTCAGCTTTTCTTAAACTGCGAAGCAATATTGAGCATGTCCGACCTATTTCTAAAAGCCATTGATCACTACCTTGAACAATTACCAGATTATTTTCCTGAGGAAATTGGGAATGGGAGAAGTTTGTTTCGTAAAATTATCAATGCCCTGAAAAATTTTATTATAAAAAAGAAACATGAATAAACATCTTAAGCCGGTATTTGAGGTTTTGTTACCCGGCCTAGAAGAAGCCCAAATTGATTATCGGGTGTTTGGAGGAGTGAGCATGGCGTCATATTCGAAGGATAACTCCAGGAATGAGACACAGCCCGAGACACCTTAAAAGTGTCTCATTTGTCTCATTTTGGCCCCGACCGAGACGGGTCAAAATCGCTCTGGAAAAGACCATAAAAAACCCTTACAATACTCGTATATCATCGGTTCCAGACCGAGGATGCCAGCCAACGAGTGACGACGAGGAGGTGCCGAGAGTAGCAACTTGAGGTGCTCTTGTTTAATCATGTACCACGTCTACATAATAGAATGCAAAGATAAAACTCTCTATACGGGTATTACTACTGATATTCAGCGAAGATTTAAAGAACATAGTTCTGGTAAGGGAGGCGCCTACACTAGATCAAAGAAGGTGGAAAGAATTTTGCATACAGAACAATTTGAGACAAGGAGCCAAGCTCAAAAGAGGGAGGCTGAAATTAAGGGTTGGCGACGAGATAAAAAATTAAGTCTAATAAAAAATAATCCCTCTGTAGTGGGCTAATAAGTTAGAACCTAAACCAATGAGTTTCGAATCAATACCAAATCAAGCACCTCAAGAAAGTGCACCCAAAGCTAAAGTAGAAATTGAGTCTATTTTCGATAGTTTTGTGCCAGAAGAATTTAGAAGTGGTCCAATAAAATACTTTGAAGAAAAAGGAACAAATATTAAATCGGGCGAAACTAAGCGTGACGAGGCTGGGCGTGTTCGTGAAGACCCAACTGCCGTGAAAGACTTTCCTGTTTGGAAAAATACAGAAGGAGCTGAACTGTATACCGTAGGCAAGCGTGTTAATACGGGAAAAGCGAAGGTAGGTTTGAGCGGAGACCCTTTTTACGAATATAGAATTATGGAAATCGCTCAAGAGCTTGGCTTACCAGCACCAAGACCAGTTGCTAAAGTTGAAGAAGGCGGAAGTCATCTTATTGTGATGGGGCGAGTCAATGGTGTTCGCTGGTCTGATAGAGATTCTTTACATCTTAACGAGAAGGGATATTCTGTCAAAGATATTGAGAAACTAAAACAACAAGCTCAACTAATGACAGAAGAATTGGGTCAAAGGTTTGAAGGAATGGGGATTATTCGCAGATGGCATGTAAAAGATATGGTTTTCGATATAGATATAGAAGGAAAGACAGTTAGGGCAATTACGCCTACAGATTGGGAAAGAACTACAATTGACGAAGAGAGATTGGCGAAGGCTCGAACAGAGTCGGCAAATAAAGGTTAGCCCTGTTACTCATAATCCAAGTCCTAAAGTCTATCATGGCTTGCAGCCGGCACTTTTTACAAATAAAACCTAGTAAATTTTAATGTAGCGGGTTAGAAGAAAGAATCTAACGAGCTAATATCTAATGTCGAAGAACGATTTATTAAAAAAACTTTGTGAACTTGAGATAATTTATAAAAAACCAGTAAAATTACGGTCTGGGACAGTTTCCAATTTTTATTGTGATATTAAAAGAGCATATGGTTATCCTGATGTATTAAATATGATTGCCAATGAGATAGGTCGAAAACTTTCTAAGAAGATAACTTGTATTGTAGCATCTGGCTATGGTGGATTACCCCTTGCATCTGTTATTGCCGCTAAGTTTAACAAGCATCTTACTTTAGTAAGAGAGGCGCCTAAAGATTATGGGAAGAAAAATTATATTGATGGATATATCCCAAATAAAAAAGATGTTGTTGTAATAGTTGACGATGTTATCACAACTGGTAGTAGTATACGTGCTACAATTGTTGGTTTAGAAAATACAGGAGCAGAAATTATAAAAGCAATCGTAGTTGTAAAAAGAGGTGACGCTATTTTACTTGTTCCTTATTCGTACCTGTTCACTATTGAAGAAATCTTAGCAGTTAGAAACGGCAGATAAAAATTGCTATGATTATTCATAATCCAAGTCCTAACGTCTATCACGGCTCGCAGCCACATTGTATGAAAAAATTAAAAAGATGCCAGTGGGTTAAAGAAGATGATAAATTGATGCTTGAGTATCATGATAAAGAATGGGGAACGCCATTGTGGAACGACAACAAAATATTTGAGTTTTTAACCCTTGAGAGTTTTCAGGCTGGATTAAGTTGGCAGATAATTTTAAACAAACGGAGTAATTTTGAAAAAGCTTTTGTGAATTTTGATCCAGCTAAGGTTGCTAAATTTTCTAAGAAAGATCTAGCCCGGCTTTTGAAAGACAAGAACATCGTCAGGAATGAGCTTAAAATAAAAGCGGCTATAAATAATGCTGAAAAATTTTTGGAAGTAAAAAAGGAGTTTGGCACCTTTTCTAAATACATGTGGAGATTTGTTGGCGATAAACCAATTGTCAATAAAATAAAAACAATTAAGAACTATAAATCTCTAAATAAAGAGGCGGGAATCTGGGCGAAAGATTTGAAAAAACGAGGTTTTAAATTTCTTGGACCAACTACTCTCTATGCCCACATGCAAGCCGTCGGCATGGTAAATGATCATATGGTCGGATGCTTTAAGAAAAATAAGTAAAACCCTGTCTATTTACAAGTTTAGAAAAAAATGATATACTCAATGAGCAAAATACTTATTCTACGGAAGAATAGTCGAACTTCTCCAATATTTAAATTTGCAAAGTAAATAATTAATAAGGAACTATGAACACTGGTACTATTAAGAAAAAAATCGATGGTAAGGATTTCGGCTTCATCACTCCTGATGATCAGAAACCTGGTGATAAGGATTTATTCTTTCACAAGGAATCGCTTGTCGAAATAACCTTGGACGAACTCAACGAAGGCGATAAAGTGTCCTATGAAGTAGAATCTTCAGAAAAAGGACCAAGAGCGGTTAATATAAAGCGAGTTTAGTCTTCGCGAGTTATAAAAGGATCCGTTTGGGTCCTTTTATAATACAGTTTATGAGTAGGGTTATTTTCATACCCTAAACATATCTTAGGCCGCTTTTTTTAGGGATTTTTTAGTTTCTTCTGTCGGTCGCAGTATGTTGAATAAATCAGGATTGTACTTTTTAAGTTCTTCCAAATTTTCTTGAATAAACAAATGAATAGTGCGGTTGCGTTTTTTTAATTCTTCCAATTTCATTCGCAAATAGTCGCCTTCTTTAGTGCCCATAGGGCAATCTTTGAGTTTAAGCAAGATTGAGCGGATTTTTCTAGGTAAACCCAACTGCTCTTGCAGGAGAGCCAGGTGTTTAGTTGTTAAAGATTGTTTCTTCTGCTCAGCATTTTCGATATCTATCTTAATTTTTTCCATATCTCTCATTATACTATGAAAACGATTAAATTTAAAGATTTTAAGGCCAAGTGGATTTTGGAAGGGAAATAGTTTTTCGTCGGCTGGAAGAAGTTGATGATATTGATTTGGACGGCCATGAAAAATGGAATAATAAAGAAAAAATGTTAGAATCTTTAAGAAGATATTATGGCGACAGGGTCGATTGGGATACGGAAGTTAAAATAGTAAGATTTGAGTTAAAGAAAAAAGATGTATAAAACCAAAACTCAAATAGAGGAACTGGCCAAGAAAGCCAAGTTGGTGATGAAGAAATATCAGGATCAATACCCCGAAACTAAAATGGATCGGGATTATTTGCCATTTAAGATTACGGAAGAATGGGGAGAATGTTTACAGATCTACCTGATGCTCACTGACCGTGGCCGTCAGAAAGGAAAAACCAAGAAAGAGATACGGGAACTTTTGGCTGATGAGTTTGCCGATGTCTTTGCTTATCTTTTAGTTTTTGCTGAACAAGAAGGCGTCGACTTGTCTAAGGCAGTGACAAAAAAATGGTTTAAATATCTTAAAAATGGAAGAACAGAAATTAAATAATCATCTCTCGGTGGTTTTTGAAGAAATATTGCCGTCTCTTACCGAGGCGGGGATTAAGTATTGGGTATTTGGCGGGGTTGGCGTGGCTGGAGTAGTTGGCAAATTTATTAGAGAAAATCAGGATGTGGACACATATGTTTTAGGAGATGATTTTATAAAAGTAGAACCGATTTTAAAAAAGTTATGTGAAAAACATGGGGGCTGGGACGCGGACGATTGGAGGATGAAAATTCAAAACACATGATTGACGCAAGGGCTATTTTTACCAAAGAAGAGCTAGACGAGTTGATTAGAAGATTCAACGAGAAAGCGAAACTAGTGGCAGAGCAAGGATAGTATTTATCACCCTATGCCTATTACAATAACTTATTTTGTTCACGGGACGACAACTGATAATGAGAAGCATATTTCGTCCGGATGGGCCGATGTTGAGTTGTCTGAACTAGGTAAAAATCAGCCTATCGAGCTAAAAAAAGGAACCAAAGACAAAAAGTTTGATGTGGTTTTCTGTTCTGATTTGAAAAGAGCGGTTGATTCGGCAAAATTAACTTGGGAAGGGATTTATCCTATTATCCAAGATGCAAGGCTACGAGAATGTAACTATGGGGATTACAATGCTAAGCCATCCGAGATCGTAGAGCCGATGCAGGAAAAAATGATTGTGGAAAAATTCCCAAACGGCGAAAGCTATGAAGATGTTAAGGCACGGATGGCTGATTTTCTGGAATTTCTCAAACAAAATTATGATGGCAAACTTGTAGCTATTGTGGCTCATAAAGCACCACAACTTGCATTAGATGTTTTGCTTAAAAACAAAACCTGGGAACAGGCTTTTGCCGAGGATTGGAGAAAAACCCACTCCTGGCAGCCTGGCTGGGAGTATACATTATGAAAAAAGTTTACATAATACATGGTTGGGATGGCAGTCCAAATGAGCCAATGTTGCAGTGGTTAAAAATTAATTTGGGAAAAGAAGGATATGAGGTAGTGGTTCCAGAAATGCCCGAGCCGATGGTTCCTAAAATTGATATTTGGATAAATAAATTAAAAGAAGTAATTATCAATCCTGACTCGGAGACTGTTTTGGTTGGCCATAGTGTGGGATGCCAAACAATATTGCGCTACATTGAAATCTTGCCTCAAGAAGTCAAAATTGCTGGTGTTGTTTTAATTGCTCCCTGGATGGAACTAGACACTGAAACTATTAAGGAAGAAGGCGAAGAAGTAATTGAAATCGCTCGACCTTGGATGGAAACACTAATTGATTTTGAAAAGGTCAGGTCTCACATTACACAAGCGGTAGCTATATTTTCGGATGACGACCCATTTGTGCCACTTAGTCAGAAAGATTTGTTTAAAAAACAACTTGGAGCCAAAATTTTTGTTGAACATACTAAGGGCCATTTTAGTCCAGCTGATGAAGTTACTGAATTACCGATTGCTCTAGAATCTATCCTGAAAATATAAATCATAACAATGCTTATCGATAACGTCACAATTAGAGTCAAGGCTGGAGACGGGGGAAGGGGCGCGGTGGGTTTTAATAAAACCAAAGGTTCGCTGGGACCGGTCGGAGGCAACGGGGGGAATGGGGGCAGTATATTTTTTGAAGGAGTATCCGATTTAGCTTCTCTTTCGCAATTTAGAAACAAAAAAGAAGCGGTGGCTGCAAATGGAGGCAATGGCCGGGGCGGTTTTGTTGACGGACCAGATGGAGAAGATTTAGTGCTAAAAATTCCCATTGGAACCGTCATTACTAATCTGGAAACCGGGGAGATCAAAGAAATAATAAAGATTGGTGAAAGGATACAAGCGGCCAAAGGAGGACATGGTGGCAAAGGTAATTATAAATTTAGATCTTCTTTGAACACCAGTCCGACGCAGTTCCAGTCGGGAAAACCGGGTGAAGAATTTAAGATAAAAATTGATTTAAAATTGATTGCCGACGTAGGGCTGATCGGTCTTCCCAACGCTGGGAAATCCAGTTTATTAAATGAATTGACGGAAGCAAAATCTAAAGTGGCTAACTATCCATTTACCACTCTCGAGCCAAATTTAGGTGTATATTTTGAATTAATTTTAGCTGATATTCCTGGTCTAATTGAGGGCGCATCAGAAGGTAAAGGTTTGGGAATTAAATTTCTCCAACATACGGAAAGGACTAAAATATTGTTTCATATGATTTCTGCCGAATCGGAAGATTTGGCTGGGGATTACAGAGTAGTTCGGAAAGAATTGGAAAAATACAGTAAAGATTTAGCTACAAAGGAGGAGTATTTATTCTTAAGCAAATACGATATTCTTTCTAAGGAGGATTTAAAAGAAAAACTGGCTGTGCTCAAAAAGTTAAACAAAAATGTCGTTGCTTTATCTGTTTACGACGAAGAATCTCTTAAAAAAATTAGACAGCTTTTAAACAAAATCAAAGACGCAAAATGAACAAATTAAAACCAGCTAAGTGCTGGTTTTGGTTTTTAGTAAAGTAGTTATGATAATTTGGTGAAAGGATTGTTCTCTTCCGGATTTGATTTCGGAAACCAAACGAGCCAGGCGGTGGTTTGTTAGAAGATTTGTTACTTCTACTGCTCCCTGGAGCCAAGAGGGCAGAGTTAAGGGTTCATCAACCGACCTCATTTCTTTTTCGGCCAATATGATTCCTTGTAGGGGAGGTTTGAAAATATCTACTGCCCAATCACCTACTATCCACCTCTCTTTTTCTAGTTTGTGGTCGCAACCGTTGTACAAGCTACGGACATTATCAAAATTGCCATCCTTATCTTCTATTTTAAGCTCAATTTCTTCCCGACTGATTCCTTTACCTGTTTTGCTGGTCAAAAGAGCGTGCCAATTGTTGCAAATGCGAATGCGCAGGCTTTTGGTTACAGTTGCTAATTCTAAGTAACCTTGTTCGATTTTAATCTTATGTGCAGGAGTGGGCATATTTGCCCCTAAACTCTTCACCAGAAATCTTCTTTCAATTTCTTTTGCCACAATTATTCCTTTTTAAGTTACAAAGCTTAAAATATGATAATATAAAATATTTAACTCGTCAAAGACCGAGATTCTTTAAGAAAGTTTTTAATTCTTCTCCTTTGATTGGCCGGTAAGTATCAGGAGTTAAATCTTGCAGTCCAATACTCGTAATTCTAATTCTTTTTAGGTCACGGACTTGCTGAAAAAGAGCAGAGCACATTCGACGTATTTGGTGTTTCTTGCCTTCGGTCAAAGTAATTTTGAAAGTAAAGTCGTTTAAAATTTCTATGCGGCATTTTTTGGTCGTGTATTCTTCAATCTCCACTCCGGCTTCCATATTTTTCTTAAAACTAGAGCGGAGTTTTTCTGCGGTTTTTACTAAATACTCTTTCTCGTGATCGTATTCCGGATTAAGAAGGCGGTCGGTTACTCGTCCGTCGTTGGTAAAAATGATTAATCCACTGGAGGCTTTATCTAACCGGCCCAGTGGGAATGTTTCTTTTTTGGGAGAACTTATTTCTTCGGTGCTGATGCCTTTTGGTTTGTAATAGGCAAAATAAAGATAAGGTTTTTGTTTTTTGTTTTTTAAAACTTCTACTTTGTCACTTTCTTGTACTTTGTCTCCCAATTTGGCCAATTTTCCGTTAATCAAAACCTGGCCGTCTTCTACCAGCTTATCTCCGCCTCGGCGAGTGGCATACTTTTGCCAGGCCAAATATTGGTTAATTCTCATGGGAAAACTGGGATTCTTCATAAAGAGGAGTATAGCATAGCTCATTGATTTTAAGTAAAATTAGAGTAAGCTTTGTATATATGAATATAAAACAAGGAAAAATTTTACTTTGGGCTATAGTTATTCTGATTTTGGGCGGAACGGTTTTTGCTTTAGCCATGCTTCCTAAAAAAGAGGTTGTCGATAGACCAGGCAACGATCAAACAGCGCAGGTACCTCCGGTGACTGATGTGGATTGGATCGCTGGCAACAAAAACTCAACGGTTACTCTGGTAGAGTATGCTGATTTTCAATGTCCGGCTTGCGCCGCTTATCACCCATTAGTGGGTAAACTTCTGAAAGAAAACGGGCAAGACTTCCGCCTGGTCTACCGCCATTTCCCGCTGCGCCAGCATGCTCAAGCCAAGGATGCGGCTTACGCGGCCGAAGCGGCCGGCCGGCAAGGGAAGTTTTTTGAAATGTATGATCTGATTTACCGAGGACAGAGTAGTTGGGCCGAAAAAAATAACGCCAAAGATATTTTCTTGGATTATGTGAAGACTCTCGATTTAAATTTGGAGCAATATAACAAGGACTTTAATTCTTCTGAGGTTAAAAACAGAGTAGAGGCCGACTTGCAAAGCGCCTTAAAAATCGGAGTAAATTCCACCCCCACTTTTTACTTGAATCAAAAAAAGATTCAACCTCAAAGCTATGAAGAATTTGTCAATCTAATTAAGCAAGCTAATGTGGATTCGACAAGCTCACCACAAGCTACCCCATGAAATGGATTTTAATTGCCATTATCATTATTAGTTTTATCGGCTTTTTGGATGCCGCTTATTTAACCGTCCAACACTATCAGGAAGGTATTCTTCCTTGCGTGGTTTTTGAGGGATGCGAACAAGTTACCAATAGTAAATACTCGACAATTTTCAACATTCCTATTTCTCTTTTGGGGGCGGCTTATTACTTAGTAATTTTTCTTTCTGCTGTTGTTTTTTGGGAAAGTAAAAAAGATAAAGCACTCTTAGTTATTAGTTATCTACCGATAGGTGGTTTTGTGATTTCCGTGTTTTTGTTGTACCTCCAACTTTTTGTAATTAAAGCTATTTGCACTTATTGTGTCGTCTCGATCATTACCTCAACTATGCTTTTTATTTTAGGACTGAGACTGATCAATGTTCGACCTTCTTGAAGATCCAAGGTCGAACCTTTGGGACTTCTATGAAAATTTTTGTAAAAGTTAAACCGAATTCCAAGAAAGAAGAGGTAAAACAAATTGATTCTACTCACTTTGAAGTTAGAGTTAAATCTGCACCAAAAGAGGGGAAGGCCAATATGGCCGTAATTAAGTCTTTGGCAGAATACCTAGATATCCCGAAATCTCGAATCAAAATTATTTCCGGAAAAAAATCAAAACACAAGATAATGGAGGTATCTTAAATAGCATCCATAAAGTCGGAAGCTATGCCCAGAAACAAATAAATATTTTTTTGTTTGTCTAGAATAGGATAAATAGTCAGATTGCTTCCATAATAAGTTCCGTCCCTTTTTTTATTCGTTACTCTGCCGTAAAAAGGTTTTTTCTCTGTTTTAATAGTTCGCCACATGTCTTCGTAGAAAGATTTGTCATTTTGGTTACCCCAAAGTTCACCGGGGGTTTTCCCTATAATTTCTTCCATGGAATATCCTGTTCTTTTGACAGTGATTTCGTTAGCAAATAAAATGACCCCATCTTCATCCGTAATTACTAAGGCTTCGTTTATTTTATCAAAACCGCTTTTAAATTCAGCTGCTTCATATAAAACCTTTAAAAACTGTTCAGTTGTATAAGTTTTATGCCTCATACCACAAGCATGCATCTAATAGTTTTCATTGTCAAGGCCCATGTTTTCCCAATCAAAAAGGCCTGAAAGGCCTTTTTGATTTGACCTTGATTTTATAGTCCAAGATCAATTCTAATTTTTCCGTGGATTTCACTTTTACGTTCTCTTGGGTTGCTTCTGGCTTCTAATTCAGTTTCTGTTTCGGCGTTGATAGAAGCAGATGGATGAGGAGAACCTGTTGGGGAGATAGTATGAGTCGGACTGGGTGTTGGAGTTGTTTCTAAGTCAACTTTAGCAGAAAACAAGATTTTTACTTCGGTTAAAATATTGTGCGCTCTCTGAAAGAGCAGGAAAGCTTCTTCGAAAACTTTGGCTTCCAACTTGGTTTTACCTTGAACTAAAATATCTTCGGCCAGTTTTAGCTTGGCTTCGGCTTTTACTTTTGCTTCGGCATCAAAGCGATCATTGTAGTGCTCCATGAATTTTCTCACTTCCGCCATTTTATTTTCTACCGCTCCAAGTTTTCCTTCAGCAGCAGTTTGAACTTCCGGTCCGCGATGATTTATTCTGAGTTTTTTTTCATGATCAACCCTATCTTCATTCATTTTGCCTCGATGAGTTTCTATCATCAATTTTATCTTTTCCAATTTCACACCCAGATCTCCATTTAAAGACGTTTGCAGATTAGTTAAAATCCTGGAGTGAGCCTCCAAAGAAGTTTCAAGATGAGAAGTGATTTCCAAGGCCTTAGGAGTATTCTTTGTTTCCAACTCAGCAATTTTCGTTTTCACTTTTTCCGCATGTTTTTGAAAGTTTTCTTCTAGATGTATTCTGGCTTTTTCGTTTAGATTATTATTGCTGACCAGTTTTTCCGCTTCTTCCAGACGCCGCTCAGCTAATTTGATCTGTAAATTAGCTTCAGCCTCGTCGGACACG
>Ga0209542_10017801_pt1 | contig 11589 bp, 10 predicted proteins | sample RifCSPhighO2_01_FD_184028 | JGI IMG/M metagenome (GOLD analysis project Ga0209542, IMG submission 184028) | Soil microbial communities from Rifle, Colorado - Rifle CSP2_plank highO2_0.1 (SPAdes) (version 2) | ecosystem: Environmental > Terrestrial > Deep subsurface > Rock core/Sediment ...
CGCGGAGCAATCCGGGCACTTCTTCTGCGGGGAAGATTTCTATGACCACGATGATGCACTCGTCGCTGCTCTCCGCCTCCTCTCCATCCTCTCATCTTCTCCGTCCTCTCCTTCCTTTTCTACGTTGCTCCATCACTATCCGAAAATCTACCAATCCCCCGAATGGCGTCCCCACTGCGACGACGATAAGAAATCTGAAGTGATTCGCGCAATCACAGAGTACTTCCAAAAAGAGGGTTACCCCTGCATCACAATCGATGGCGTCCGCATCGATTTTGGGGAGGGGGCATGGGCCGGCATTCGGCAGAGTAATACAAGCCCTAAGATCAGCGTCTGCATGGAAGCGCGAAGCCCCGGGAAGCTCAAAGAGATCGAGAAAATCGTTCAAGATCATCTTGCAACCTATCCCTCCATTCGCGGATAGCAGGAGATCTCTCCCATTGCATCATCTAATAGGAGCGGTATAGGATCGATACAACATGGCCACCCCCGGACGTCAACGGGTTATCTACACAGCTGCTACTGCGACGATTGTTGCAGGGATATTTTTTCTGTCGATGTATCCTACAAAAATCAGGCGAGAGGAAGCAGACATGCACAGGATCGTGAACGCGGTTGCATTGGAAGGTGCACTGGAGCAGTACCTTTTGCAGCAGACGAGAGCGCAAGACGTACGAATGAAGTGAAATGACCTCCTCTTTCCCCCATCATCAGACGCAGGAATTCTGCCCCCCCTCGACGCGTCTTTTCGATGAAGCAACAGATAGTCGGGTTGTGATAGATAGCGTCATGGTTGCTCCCGCTACAACCTTTGCAGAAGCGCACAACGCTCCCCCCTTGTTTCTTTTCCGCGAAAAAGAGAGACATGCACACCCTCCTGTTTCAGCTACCATATATCTATGCAGCAAAGGCATCAGAAGGGATTCACGCTTGTTGAACTCCTTGTGGTAATCACCATTATTGGCACTCTCGCCTCGATCGTCGTTGTAGCCGTGAATCCTCGCGGGCAGTTTTTGGCAGCGAAGGACGCAGGGCGCCGCCAAGACGCCACGCAGCTTGCGAATGCACTGAGTCAATACATGATTGATCATGGGCAATTTCCAGGGGGTGGCGCAATTCCTGAGGGAGAAGCAAATGCAAAATCTATCTGCAAACAAACAGTAAGCGCAGGCGATTGCAGTACCAATAATGGGATAAACCTTGCCGCTCTCACTGCGGACTACGTCGACGCAATCCCGGTGGATGGTCTGATACCAAGTAGTGCGTATTGCACCGGTTACATGGTGTACCAGAAAGATGGTCGACCACAGGTAGTTGCTGCGAACCTCGGGCTCTCCTCCGGAGACACCCCCTTAGGAATGTGCGGTGAATCTGTAGGATCTGTCACGGGTATCACGGTGAATCCAACGACTGGCCTCACCACAACAGAAGCAGGAGGAACTGCAACGTTTACGGTAGTGCTCGATACAGAGCCGACAAACACGGTGAGTATTACAGTGACTTCCGGTACCCCCACAGAAGCTCTCGTCTCGAACGGTGTTACGACCGCAGCGAGTGTGGCGTTCATCTTCACCACCGGGAACTGGAGCACGCCGCAGACTGTCACGATTGAGGGTCAAGATGATGCAGTGGATGATGGAGACGTTGCTGTCTCCATCACCACAGAACTCGCTATCAGTACAGATCCTGCGTATAACGGTATAAACGCAGCAGATGTGAGTGCAACGAATACGGATGATGAAGCAACTCCTCCTGGCATCACCGTGAACCCAACGACTGGTCTTATAACCACAGAAGTGGGTGGAACTGCAACGTTCACGATGGTGCTTAATGCTGTCCCCACAGACAATGTGAGCATCACGGTAACATCTCCCGATACCACAGAGGATCTTGTGACAGATGGAGTCACCACCGCAGCGAGCGTGGCGTTCATCTTCACCACCGGGAACTGGAGCACGCCGCAGACTGTCACCTTGGTGGGGCAGAATGATGCAGCGATCGATGGTGATATTGCAGTGACCATCACCACCGCGGCTGCAGTGAGCACAGATGGAAACTACAGTGGCATGAATGCTTCCGATGTGAGTGCAACGAACACGGATAACGATACCGGCCCTCCCTCCTGCAACGGGCAAACTGCAACGATCTATGTGGATGATACGAATACCATCGTCGGCGGGCCCGATAATGGGCTCTCTTACGCCGGGACGCTCAATGGCACCGCTGGTGTAGATGTGATTGTTGGCACAAATGGTGTGGATGATATCAATGCCTCAGGGAGCAACGATACAATCTGCGGTCTCGATGGGGATGACGATATCGATGGTGGGAGTAATGATAATTACATTGATGGAGGAGCTGGGAACAACATCTTCACCGGCGGAAGTGGAAATGACACCATCGTTGCGGGCGACGGTAATAACACCGTGAATACGGCAAACGGGACGAATTCCGTCACGCTCGGAAACGGTACGAACAACATCACGGGTGGAATTGGAGTGGATACCATTACCGTTGGCAATGGAGCCAATACCATCAGCGCAGGGAATAGTAACAACGTGATTAGCGCTGGCGGTGGAAATAACAACATCACTACAGGAAACAACGATGATACAATCATAACCGGCAATGGCAGCAATACAATTGTCGCAGCGGGGGGAGCGGATACCATTACCACCGGGAACGGGAATGATGTGATTGATGCAGGAGACGGTACGAACGGAGTGAACGCGGGAGAAGGAAATAACAGTGTCACAGGAGGAATAGGAATTGATACAATTACGACCGGAGCCGGGGATGATACGATCGATGGAGGTGGTGGTAACGATGCAATTACTGCCGGTGATGGAACAAATAACATTATGGGCGGCGCGGGTGCAGACACCATCATTACAGGCAACGGTGCCGACACGATCTGGGGCGCAGCCGGGGCAGACATCATCCATGCGGGAGATGGCAACGATACGATTCATGGAGAAGACAACGCGGATACCATCTGTGGCGGGGGGGGAGACGATACGATCTTCGGCGAAAACGGCAATGATCTCATCGATGGGGACGAGAATGGGGTCAATGGCGATACCATCGATGGTGGCGCCAATCCCGATACCTGCGTGAATGGCGAGGCAGTGAGTAACTGCACCACAACCACGGGAACGGTTCCAGCCTGCGATTAGCAATACTCATCAAGCTGGCGATGCGCTTGGAATAGGCCTAGCGCACGCGTTCTAAAGATTTCCCAGACTCAAGAGTGCTGCCTATACTGAGGGCACATGCGCATGAAGAAGTACAGGAGAGGTTTTACCCTCATCGAGCTCCTCGTCGTCATGAGCATCGTTGGCATACTGGCTTCGATTGTTATCGTCGCAGTGAATCCCCGGAAGCAGTTCCTCGCCACGAGAGATGCAGGGCGCAAACAAAACGTCGGCGAGATCGTGAGCGCCATAAATCAGTACATCATTGATCAAGGAAAATACCCCGATGGGAGCCACATTCCCGAAGGCGTCGCAAATGCAAAGCCTCTCTGTAAGCACACTATTTCCGCTGCAGAGTGCAACGCCAACGATGGGGTCAACCTCTCTGCTCTCGCCCCCACGTACATTCATACTCTTCCGGTGGACAGCGTGATGCCAGAGAATGCCAACTGCACTGGGTACATGGTGTACCAGAGTGATAGTCGGCCGCATGCCTTCTCCGCAAACATTGGAAAGCTCCCCGGTAATACACCGCTTGGAATGTGCGGCTTCATCGCCGGGACTACCCCGGGCATCACCGTGAGCCCAACATCGGGCCTCACGACAACGGAAGCCGGAGGCACTGCGACATTCACCATGGTTCTGACTATGGCTCCCACCGCAGACGTGAGTGTCACCGTGACTTCCAGCGATACAACGGAAAGTCTGGTATCGAATGGTGTAACAACTGCAGTAGGCGTCACATTCATCTTTACAACAGGAAATTGGAACAGCGCACAGACTGTGACTGCGATCGGACAGGATGATGTGGTGGATGATGACGATGTTGTCGTCACTCTTACGACTGCAGTGGCCTCGATCGGGGATCCCGGCTACAACGGCCTGAGCGCACCGGATGTGACTGCGACGAATACCGATGATGACACGGGGCCACCGACCTGCAACGGGCAGAACGCCACGATCTACGTGGATGGATCAAACATGATCGTCGGTGGACCGAATAACGGTGTAACGTACGTGGCGGGAACAACGATCCTTCTTGGTGCAGGTGCTGCGGATATCATCCTCGGAACATCCGCAGGAGACTCCATTCAGGGAGTAGCCGGAGTGGATACGATCTGCGGACTCGGCGGCAATGATACGATCGATAGCGGCAATGGCGATGATACTGTCTTTGGCGGAGAGGGAAACGATACGATCAATGGTGGCAAAAACACGGATACGATCTGTGGGGAGGGGGGAGACGATACGATTACCGGTGATAAAGGCAACGATCTCATCGATGGTGATGCCGGTTCGGATACGATCGATGGAGGCGATAATCCCGATACCTGCGTGAATGGCGAGGTAGTGAGTAACTGCACCACAACCACGGGAACGGTTCCAGCCTGCGATTAGATAAGTGCCATAGATCGAGCTGCTTTACGTGCCAGAAACAGCGCGTTCCACAGCCGCAAGCGTTTCCTCGAGCTTCCCCTCGGCATTCACCACCGTATGATCGCAGAGCGAAGCATAGGTGAGTTCTCGATCCATACTCGCAATGCGTCGACGAAGCTCTTCCTCTGCCATGGGCGCGCGCTTCGTAATATGTGCAATGAGTTGCTCTCTGCTCTCCGGCAGAATAAATACTGATTCGAGTGTGTACGGCGCATCGGATCCCCGGAAGAGTTGATGGGTGCGGATCGAATCGAACCCCTGTACATCCACCTCACGCATTACGAGGTTTCCCTCTTTGATGAAAGGAATAATTTCTTCGAGGAGTGTTCCGTAACGAGCTCCCCCATGGACCACCGCCCATTCCAGGAGCCCATCATCCTGAATCAGCTGATCGAATGCTACCTCATCCACAAAGCGATAGAGATCATCCCCTTCTCCCGCTCTTCGTAGACGCGTGGTCGCAGATCGTGGGAAGCGCCATTCCGGATGACGGGATCGGAGCTCTTTGAGGATCACGCTCTTTCCCACTCCAGAGGGACCAATGAGGAGGACAAGCTTGCCAAGAGTCATAGCTACATGATAACGACGTTCTCTTCGAGCGACGAGCCCCGAGCTTGTCGAGGGACGAGGAGTCGAGAAGCTGTGCATCAAGGACTTCTCGACTACCCTTTTTGAGAATAAGCAACACCATAAGTATTTTTTCACAAATGAGCCGAACCGCTCGAAGAGAACAGGGAATTCCACCCTAGCCCGAGCCGCCAATTTCTGCTATACTATTCGGATTTGCTCATTTTCAGCATCGCTCATTACGCCGGGGGAAGGGGTTGGCGCCGAGAGACCCTTTCTGGGATTTTCTCCCGATGCGCCCTCCCCTCCCCCCTGCCAAAAAGTAGCCTGACCAGCTACAAAAAAAGTGATTGTCATCTCCCCTCGTTATTTTTATCGAGGTGAAGCAGACACAATCACTCCAACACAAACAGTGTTCTTTCTTCTTTACTCCGTACACTGTACGGAAAAAAGATACAAACACAAACAGAGCTGCACTGCTCATAAAACAAGTGCATATGGTATGGGGCGCTATCTTGGTCACGTAGCTGGGTGCCTCTCCCCCTCCTTTATCGGAGAGAGAGGCACCCTTATTTATTGTGGTATCGTATCTTCGATGGATCTCGTCCTCTTTGGCATCCAAGGCTCAGGCAAAGGTACACAGGCAAAACGGCTCGCGGCAGATTTTGGGTACGACATTTTTGAGGCAGGAGGAGAGCTGCGGAAAATAGCAGCTTCCGGCACAACGCTTGGGGAAACCGTCAAATCCTACATTGATGTGGGGAAACTCGTACCGTTTGAAATCATTATGGAGGTTTTGGAAAAGGCAGTGAAGTCGAAGGGTTCTGATCAGAAAATTCTCTTCGATGGCATCCCGAGGGATAGTGATCAAAAGAAAAGTTTTGATGTAATCATGAAGAAGTTGGGACGTGATTTCCACTGCCTCCATATTCACATCGATCCAGAGGAGGGTGTGCAGCGCATCCTCAAGCGAGCCACGATCGAAGGCCGCAAGGATGATGCGAGTGAAGAGACGATCAGAAAGCGGATGGCTACATTTACGGAGAAGACGATGCCGGTGGTTGAAGCGTATAAGCAAGCGGGGAAAGTGAGCGAGGTTGAGGGAACAGGATCGGTTGAAGAGATTTACCAAAACATTCTGAAGGCTCTCAAACTGTGAGAGAGAATGGGATTTCCGAGCCCAAACCCTAGCCCCAGCCCCTCTTGCGCATTATGATCGCACATGATGGCGCACCTCAGTGATGAAGACGTTCGGCACATTGCAAAACTCGCTCGCCTGAAAGTAAGTGATGCAGAAGTGAAGAAGTTCGCAAAAGAGCTCTCTTCCATCCTCCAGTATGTGGAGATGCTCAATGAACTCGATACGGAAAAGATAGAACCGACGGCACAGGTAACAGGACTCACAAACGTATTTCGTGAGGATAGTGTCAAACCAAGCGAAGCAACAACAGAGGAGCTCCTCGCGTGTTCCCCTCTTCCGATTGTGAATGATCAGATTGAAACCTTCTCTGCCCATGGATAGCTGTGTCATGCTGAGTAGCGCTGCCCGCCCTTCGATACGCCCTCGCTGCGGCTCGGGCTACTCAGGGTGACACAGCAGCGCGTATCGAAGCACCCATTCCATTCTCATGCTAAATACCCTAACGATCACCGAAGCCCATGCGAAGCTCAAGAAGAAGGAAATCTCCGCAGAAGAACTTGTACGCGCATGCCTTGAGCAAATCGAAAAGAGGAACCCCGAGCTGAATGCTGTGGTGTTCAATAATGGTGAGGCAGCTCTCAAGAGAGCTAAAGAGATTGATGCAAAGGGCGTCTTCGATCATCCCCTCGCAGGGATTCCCTACCTCGCAAAGGATGTCTTTTGTGAAAAGGGAGTTCCGACCACCGCCTGCTCGAATATTCTCCGTGGCACGTCACTCCGTGACGTGCGACACGCCGCGGAGCGGCGTGCTACTCCTGCAGGAAAAACCTACTGTCCTCCGTACGATTCCACAACCACAAAACGCCTGAGTGCAGCTGGAGCAATCAGTTTGGGCAAAGCAAATACTGATGAGTTCACCATGGGATCGAGTACCGAGACGAGTTGCTACGGAGTGACAAAGAACCCGCATGACACCTCGCGCGTTGCCGGCGGATCCTCCGGAGGATCCGCCGCTGCCGTTGCCGCAGATATGTGCCTCTTTGCACTCGGCACCGATACCGGCGGCTCCATCCGTATGCCTGCAAGCTACTGCGGCTGTGTGGGGTTGCGTGTGACCTACGGCCGCACCAGTCGCTACGGCGTGATGAGCATGGCAAGCTCGCTCGATACGATCGGTGCACTCACAAAAACTGTGGAGGATACCGCAATTGTGCTGCAAACGATCGCCGGGAAGGATCCTCTCGATGCAACCACAAGCAGCACACCGGTTCCTGATTACATCAACGCACTCGGAGGAGATATACAAGGGATGAAGATCGGGCTCCCGAAGGAGTACTTCGTGGATGGTATGGATTCAGAAGTCGAAAATGCTGTGCGGCAGGCAGTGGAGAAACTGAAGAAGCTCGGTGCCACTGTTTCCGAGATTTCGCTCCCCCATACAAAGTACGCCGTCGCGACTTACTACATTCTCTGCCCGTGCGAAGTCTCCTCTAATATGGCGCGTTACGATGGCATTCGCTACGGCCACTCCACCAAGGATGCAAAGAACCTGGTTGAATACTACGAAACTGTGCGTTCAGAAGGGTTCGGGGATGAGGTAAAGCGTCGCATCATGATTGGAACCTACGCCCTCTCCGCTGGCTACTACGATGCCTACTATCGAAAAGCGCAAAAGGTGCGCACGCTCATTGCAAAAGACTTTGAAAAAGCATTTGAGAAAGTAGATATCATCCTCTCCCCTGTCACTCCCAATCCCGCATTCACGATTGGTATTCATAGCGATGATCCCATTGCAATGTACCTCGAGGATATGTTTGCAATCCCCCAGGTGATGGCAGGCATTCCCGCAATCTCCGTACCATGTGGAGTCTCAAAAGGAGGACTTCCGATTGGGATCCAATTGATGGGACCACAGTTTGAGGAGGCACGGCTACTCCGTGTTGGGGATGCGTGGGAGCAAACACAGGAGGTTTGACGCGGCAGAAATTTCAGTGTTTTCAGATTGACAAATATACTTTACAATTGATAGGCTGCCAACAGATAGAAGGAAAGGCGGAATTCCCCGAGATAGTTATAACCGCAATCGAAACAGAAATTGAGCATCTGGAGAACGAGAGTCAAAAGAGACCGCTTACATTTGATGACTTCACCAATGCTCATTGACTAGCAGATATGTATCCGTCTCTCCGGCAGGACATTGCTAATCGCCTTCAAACTTTGCAGACACAAACAAATTCTGAATCCCAACACTAAAACACGCAGCCATTGAGAGATTAGCAACTACCCTCCCAGGCAAGACAGGGAAAATGTGTTCTTCTGTAATGTTGATCGCACCATTTTCAAGGGGCTGATCATGAATGTCTGGTTGTCCCTCCTCCCGAGTACGGACACTCTGTAAATGCTGAATTTCCTCATCCACATGCCGTCAATGTCACCTCGCCTAGAGCAAAAGACCCCAAAGGTCTGTTTTTTAGCTTTGACGAAAATACTATTCATGATATATGAATGTGCTTCACTAGTTTTTCTGCTCGATGACAAGAGTACTCCATGACAGGCAAGAACAGAATCGTGAATCAATGGGTGACTCCGCGTCGCAAGTCTCTCCTGAAGCAGATCATTCGAAAATGCGGGGGAGGCAGTGGAATATCCGCAAACTTCTTCTTACACTTCTCACCGCCGCCGGGGCCGCCGCGCTGCCTACGATTTTTCGCGCGGCTAACGCCCCAAATCCCAAAACAAATACCCCGAAAAGTAACACTGACTATAGCGGGATCGACGATGTTTTTCAGGAGCTTGTTAGCTATACGAGTTCTATACGAAACAGGGGGGAGATGTCTGCAGAAACCATGGAAATATGGGATCTGCAATCGATCCTAGAAACATCGATGACACGAACACGAGAATCCGCTAAAAAACAGGGAACCCCTGACTTCGCATCTCTCTCGCAGCTCGTCGGCATCATCACACGAAGCTCCGTAAGTTCCAATGCGTTAAGGCGCATGAATATCCTCATACCCGAGGATGAACTGATGCTTGCAGCAGCAGCGCATACAATGCACCTATCCGCGAAAACTACAGTGCTGTCAGCGGAACAGACCGAACCCACCGTCTCCATTGTTCCTCTGGAGCTTTCCGTGCGCCAGGCCCTGGATACTGTGGAAAAAGAGAAGCCAGGAGATGCCATACAAAAATTCATGAAATTAATGAATGCCTGCGATCCGGAGAAAAGAGTGTGGATAGGTGATGCCTTAATTAAATTTCTCGGCCTCGATAGCAAGGGGTTGTCTGATGATGAGAGAGAGGAAATCGGAAGACGGGCAGGGGAAATATTCAAGCGTGTGGCTCTCGATCCCACCAGCGATACGCATCCAGATCTTACGACTTTCCTCATTGTAAATGCATTCGACAAGTTTGGCGTACCTAAGGAACTTGGCTCAATTAATGAAGCGTTACACATGGCTAGAGAGTTTTTGGAGAGGGGCGAACAAGTCCAAACAAAAAGGATGCTTTTCGTCGCTCATTCGCTGCTGCGAAGCAACTACGGAACGACGATGGATACCGTGTTGCACTTGGATCAGCTTCCCGCACCCGACACCAATGATTCTGCAGTAATTCTTCAAGACTATGTTTCACGATCATTGGAACTACAGCGATACGAGACTGCAGAGGGGCATACGACTGCGGCAGAATCGGAGTAGTAGAATCTACAGAGAAGGGCAGGTGACGGTGTTGGTGCCGACCGGCGTTGCGGTGATGGTATCGGGCCATCCGCTACATTCCAGTGTCAGCACCTTGTTAAATATATTGGGTCCATCGCAATCGAATGTTGGCGTGCTGAGGACATACATGTATGCCTCATCATCTGCACTTGTATCGCTTGTGAGAACCCAGTCACCTGTCGTATCATATTTGATATTCCAACGGTAGGCGTTGATGCCAGTTTCGCAGTCGAGTCCGGTATTTCCTGCAAAGCAGTACCCGCAATCGCGCTGGTCACAATCCACATTCACCTCGTTCAGCGTAAATGATCCGTCTAAATCCACACATGCAGTGCCACCGGTCGAGCACGTTCCGGAAATAGGATCAATACTGATGCTCCATGTATCAATGATCGTTGGGCATTCATTACAGGAACCACATGAGTTGCTTGCGACACAAACACATCCGCCAAGGACATCACACACTGGCGTACCACCGGAGCAGTGGGCATTGGCTTCGCACCCTTCTCCTGCATCGAGTATTCCATTTCCACAGCCACCCCCTGCCTGGCACGATCCTCCCACGCATGTCTGCCCAGCCCCACACGTCAGTCCATTGCAATCAGTATCGGCACAGTCTATCGGTCCATCACAATCATTATCCAATGAATCGTTGCAGGTGATTTCGTTCGCCTCGCCCCCAGGACACACGCACGCTCCACTCGAACACTGTCTGCCATTCGCTCCGCAACCCGTGCCATTCGGACAGCCCGCCACATCCGCACAATCCACCAAGAGATCGCAATCGTTATCTATGAGGTCGGTGCACACCTCGGGGATGCCGGGGGGCACACAGCCGTTAGGAGTAGTACACCCATCAATGTTCATTCCCCTGCAAACATCAGCACCACCCTCGCAATCCTGGTTAAACACACAGGGATTCCCTGATACCGAACAGCGTCTGCCATCGTCACAGTCTTCTCCGGGATCCAGCTGACCGTTCCCGCACTCAACATCAGTCACGTTGAGGCAGGAAGGGGAACAGGCATCCCCCACAATCGTATTGCCATCATCGCATTCCTCCGCAATGCCCTGACCATTTGGGTTCTGCACAGTGCCATCGCCGCATCTCGTGAGACGACAGGAATTATCACAGGTGTCGGTATCCACTGCATTCCCATCATTGCATTCTTCGTTGCCGCTACCGCAGAGATCCTCATTCACGCATCCCACTGCGCAGCCATCACCATCCTGGAAGTTCCCATCATCGCACTCTTCATCATCGCCTCCCCCAACCTGTTGATCATAGCCAAGCAGCTGCAGGATAGCATCGCCGCAGTATGGGAGGGTACAGGTCGCAGTACATCCATCGGTGTTCACCGTATTGCCATCATCGCACTGCTCTCCACTCATGGAGTCCATGCGACCATCACCACAGTACGAACACTGCGGACATACTCCAATCGTAATCCAGCCACAGAGATTAGCATCGCAGCTCGGTATTTTATAATTGCAGGCCGCCAAATCGCATATAGGAGCAGTCTGCGGGCAA
>Ga0209542_10017802_pt1 | contig 11589 bp, 17 predicted proteins | sample RifCSPhighO2_01_FD_184028 | JGI IMG/M metagenome (GOLD analysis project Ga0209542, IMG submission 184028) | Soil microbial communities from Rifle, Colorado - Rifle CSP2_plank highO2_0.1 (SPAdes) (version 2) | ecosystem: Environmental > Terrestrial > Deep subsurface > Rock core/Sediment ...
ATTAAAACCAAGAACCTTGAAATATATTACAGATACTTCGATAAGACCTCCTGCATTAGGAGTGAAGATTGTTTCTGGAAGTCAAGGATGTTTGCAGGCCTTCACACCTTTAGAATTTGGAATTACGACTAATGAACCTGCACAATGCAAGATTGATTACAATCATACTGCAAAGTTTGATGATATGCAATATTATTTTGGAGAAAATAATTATTATTCTTATAATCATACTCAAAAAATGCGTCTCCCAGGACCAGATGCGTTAACTGATGCAGAATCTCCTTTATTAAAGAATGATGGGACTTTCTCCTTATATGTTAGATGCAGAGACGGAAACGGGAATGAAAATGTTGATGAATATGCCATGAGCTTCTGTGTTGATAAGGGTCCTGACACTACACCGCCGATAATAGAAAAAACTTCAATTACTTCAGGAAGTTTTGTTCAGTTCAATGCTGATAAGATTCCTATACAGGTTTATGTTAATGAACCAAGCGAATGCAAATGGAGCAAACAAGATAAAGCATACAATGATATGGAAAATTCTATGCAATGCAATACAGATTCTTTCCAGATTAATTCTGATTTGCTTTTCACATGTTCAGGAGAATTAACAGGCGTACAAAATGGAGCAGATAATAAATTCTATTTCAGATGCAAAGACCAACCAGGGAAGCCAGACAACGAAAGAAATGTCAACGCGCAGAGCTATGCTTTGACATTAAAAGGAAGTAAATCTGAACTAAATATTATTAGCACCGCACCAAACGGAACAATATTTAGTTCTACAAGCTCTGTTGACTTAAACTTGGAGGCAGAGACAAGCAATGGAGCTGAAGAAGGAAAGGCAATTTGTTATTTCTCTAATTCTGAAAACCTGGATTCCTTTATTCAAATGTTTAACTCCAATTCATTTAAGCATAGCCAACAATTAAGTTTGGGAGCTGGAGATTACAAATATTATATAAGATGTATAGATTCCGGAGGAAACACTGCTCAGGACAGTGTTCAATTTAAGGTTGTCATTGACAAAACAGCGCCTAAAATTACAAGAATTTACAGAGAAGGTGTTGATGCCTTGAAGCTTGTAACAGATGAAGAATCAGAATGTGCATATTCCTTGAACAGCTGCAATTTTGTCTTTGATGAAGGTATTAAGTTTATCTACAATCCGCCTAGTGAAAGAAACATTATGTTTGCTGAATGGAAGCCAAATGCAATTTATTATATTAAATGTCGGGATGACTATGGAAATGAACCTAGTTCAAATACTTGTAGCATCATTGCGAGTGCTATTCAACTTTCAAAGAATGGATAAATTTAAAAACAAGTAAAAGATAAAGAAAATATGCGTAAAAAAGCTCTCTCTCAGAATGAAGCTCTTGCTTCATTGAGAAAACATTTGGAATATATGCGAACTGCTGCTGATTATGTCACTGCCTTTACAAGATCTCTTACTGGAAAAACAGAAGATGAACTTCACGAAGTTGTTGAAAGTATTAGAGGAAAAAGTACATACTTCCGAAGACAAATTGAAAAAGTCTTAGAAAGATTATATGAATATCATAGATTAGACAATAGAAATCCTGAAAGCAGCCTGATGAAAGCGGCTACGAGATATTTTAGGGAGAATGTTAATTCTACTACTCAAAGAACTGGCTGAATCTTTTTCCTTCTGATTTTGCCGTTTTTAATGAAACGACAAGGTGCTTTCCTGAGTCTTTTAATTGGCTTGGATTTATAAAAAGCCACCCCTCTCTGTTAAAACGAAGAGCTATTACTGGGTTTAATCCAATTATATTAGAAAATAGGATAAAATCTTCAATCTGAGATTTAGTTATATAAATACTTGATTTCTTTGAAGATTTGGCTTCTATTGTATATCCTCTTTTACCCATCTTTCCAACTATTAAATCGCAGGGAGACTCATCATTGACTCCTGAGCCCGCAACCCTTACTGCTCTCCAAGAATTTTCTGTAAAAAGCTTAATCAGCTCTCTTTCTGCTTTTGACCCCTTTTGTTTATTGCTTGGCATTTATAATGATGCAGAAAGAGTTTTATAAATTTATTGAGAACATTTTATAGAATATTTTTAAACATTAAACATGTTAAATCACATGGAATCTATAGAAATTATTGGTTTTTTGGCAGGATTGCTTGTTGCTATTTCTTCTCTTCCTCAACTGATAAAATCTTGGAAAACTAAATCAACCAGGATATTGCTGTTTTTTATTTAATAATAAATATATTTGAGTATTAGAAAAGATAAAAAGAAAAATTATATTTATCTTCTCCAAATGGCAAATCTCTGCCAGAATCCTAGTTTTTTACCTTGATCATTGACTACCGATTTTCTAACAACGTGATTATCTGTGGCTAAATCCATGTTCCAAGAGCCAACTAGATCTCCAGATTCAAATGCAATATATCCTTTCCACTTAATTAAACCAGTATACTCTTCTTGCTTTTCTAAAGAAAGAGTTCCTATGGAATTCTCTTCTGGGTTTTCAAAATCTCTTACTTTCTCTTTAATTGGAAGAATGTAAAAATTCACAGAATCATCAGAAGCATTTGCATCTGTTGTATCTCTTACTATTTTATAATTTCCTATGCCTGGAATGAATAAAGTCCCAAAAGACCTTATTCTGGAAACATTTTCAACTTCTTTAGTTTCTGAATTATAGACTGCCACCGCTTGCTTGACCCATAAAACCGATACTAAATATCCAGTGGTTCCATCGTTTATTGAACCAAGTCCTCTCCAAACATTTGCAAATCCTATTCTTTTCAGTGTGTCAGAATCCTCTAAATTGTCTAAAACTTGAGAAGCATCTATATCCAGAGATTCTAATTCATCCGAATTTATTGAAGTTATTTCTGCTTCCCTTGCTTTTAATTCTCTTATTTTTTCTTCTGCCTGTAATTTTGCTTTCTCTACTTTAACTGCTCTAGCATTCCCTTGAGTCATTTCATTATCAGCAAGAGCGAACGTTGTAGAAAAAATACTTAAAACTAGAATTAAAGTAATAACTATTCCTATTTTCATTTTCTATACCTCCTTTCATCTTTGTTTTTCATATAAAATGAAAAGAAAAAGAGCTTATATTTTCTCCCTGGAACTATAATGGAACTATTTTGAAACCTTAATTTTTAATCTTTCTTCTTTTAAATAGGGCATTAATTCCGAATATTTATTTTTACCTTCCCCTGATTTTCTAATCATACCTTTCTTTTCCAATTCTGTTATGTGCCTTGAGAAGGAAGCTTTTGGTATATTACAGATTTTCCTTAAATGAGATGCCTTGGTCTTTCCGTGTTTTTCCAGATTTTCAAGAATCAAATTCTCTCTGGGATTCAAAAGTTGTTTAACTAGACTAATATTTTTTTGAGATTTTTTATAATATCTTATTAAAAAATAGATGATTGATAAGATGATTATTATGACTATTAAAATTGATAATATTAATTCGATGTTCAATGAATTGTTTTCTTCTACAGTATAAAAAATAATTATTGAGTCTTTAAAATATACAGATATCTTTTTGTCTTCCAGTGAAATTTCTCCATTTGAAACATTAATTATTTTTACTCCTTCAGGAAAAATCAAATTTATCTCTGCTCCTTTCAAGGAATAAGAAAATTTCCAGGTCTCTCCTGCCTTGGAAGTTAATTCCTGAGTTGTGCCTTTGATAATATTTTCTTCTAAAGTTATCCCGTCTGGGAGAACTGGATTTTCTGTTGTTTCACCAAGAAATAAAGATTTTCCCGAATCATCCAGGTAAATATTAATGAATGTTGATGCTGATGCTACCTGAATTGAAAGAATTAGTGCAATTAATGCAATTATGAAATATAAATTTTTCATATTATAAATCTCTCGCCTGCAATGTTCTTCTGCCGTTTGCTTTTGCTCTTTCTGTTGCTTCCTCCAAAATCTTTAAAACTTTTTTATTCAGAGCGGGTGCAACTTCGGCTGCCACACTTAAATCTGGAACAGCAGATTTTATTTTGCTTTTTATTATTATATCTGTCATTTTTAACCTCCCTTATTTATTTTTAAATCAACTTTCTCTGCTATCTCGGAAATAGCATATATCGCTAGTTGGAAAAATTCATCTAATGAAATTTTAAGGTTTTCGGATTCTTTTATAACGTTTCTATCGATAGATGCTGCAAATCTTTTATCTTTGAATTTCTTTTTTAATCCTTGAATTTCCATCCCTAAAATTGTTCCCCTCATTAATGCGTAAGCATGTATTAGGCCAGTTATTGTTTCTGAAGAAGCAAGAGCAAATTCCTCTTTTTTTGTTCTCTTTCCATCTAAAAGACCTGCACAGTCAAAACCATAACCGTGAGAAATCACCGTTATGATAAAATCATCTGTGAAGCCAAGTTCCTTTAAGATGGATGGGGCTTTTGTTAAATGTTCTCTAGGATTTCCCTTGGTTATTCCCCAGTCAATATCGTGAACTAAACCAAGAAGTCCCCAGGTTTCTTTATCTTCTCCCAGTTTTTCTGCAAGTTTTCTCATTACTGCTTCACTCTCAAGATAGTGATTTAAATCTGACTTATCAGAATTATATTTTAAAACTTCATTCCAAGCATCATCTCTTGATATCTTTTGTTTTTGTAGCATTTTTATTTTTCTTTAATTTCTCTCAAAGGCTTCATGAATGGAAATAAAATTACATCTCTGATTGAAGGCGAATTTGTCAATAGCATTACTAATCTATCAACCCCGAGTCCAAGACCAGATGTTGGGGGCATTCCAATTTCCAAAGCATTGATAAAATCTTCATCATATGGGCTGGCATCTTCATTTCCTTTCTTTTTCTTATCTACTTCTTCTTCAAAAATCTTTCTTAGAGTTATTGGTTCATTAAGTTCTGAGTAATTATTACCCATTTCCCACCCATTAATTATTGGTTCAAATCTCTCTGCTATCTCTAAATTACCTTCTTTTCTTTTGGCAAGAGGAGATGTTTCTGCAGGATAGTCATAAATTATAGTTGGCTGAATTAAGTTTTTTTGAACTAGCTCTGAAAATACTTCTTCTATTGCTGTACCTCGAGTAAATTCAGTTTTTAATTTTATCTTCTTCTCCTGAATAAATTCTTTCAAATCATCATCGTTCATTTTTTTAACATCTATTTTTGCATACTTTTTTATTGCTTCAAACATAGTCATTCTCTTCCAAGGCCTTTTAAGTTCTATTTCTTTATCTTGATACATAATTTTTGTTTTTCCAAGAATATCTTTAGCTACATTTTCAACCATTTCCTCAAATAAGTCCATGTTTGAATTGTAATCAACAAATGCCCACATGGTTTCAAGCATTGTAAATTCCGGATTATGGGTTGCATCTATGCCTTCATTTCTAAAGATTCTGTTCATTTCGTATACTTTATCAAATCCTCCTACTATCAACCTCTTTAGATAAAGCTCTTTCGATATTGCCATGTAAACTCTCATTTTCAAAGAATTTAATTCACTAATGAATGGTTTTGCAGCTCCTCCTCCGTAAAGAGGTTGCAAAACTGGCGTATCAACCTCAATAAATCCTTTTTTGCTTAAAAAACTTCTTATTGAATTTATTATTGCACTTCTTTTCAAGAATGTTTCCTTTACATTCTGTGAAACTATTAAATCTAAATACCTTTTCCTATATCTTTCCTCTTTATCTTCCAAACCATGAAATTTTTCCGGCAGGGCCAGAATTGCTTTTGAAAGCAATTCTAGTTTTTGAACTAGAATTGATAATTCTCCTCTTTTTGTTCTGAAAATAATGCCCTCCAAGCCAATAAAATCTCCTGAATCTATGTATTTTTTTACAAATTCAAAAACTTTCTTCGGTGTGTCTTTTTCCTGTAAAACTATTTGTATTTTTCCTGATGAATCCTGAAGAGTCCCAAAAGATATTTTACCCAAATCTCTGAAACTTAATAATCTGCCTGCGACTCTCGCCTTGTCATTTGTTTTTGCCTCTGGCTTAAGCTTTGAATGTTTTTCCTGTAAGTTAGAAGCGTAATCTTTGACATCAAACTTATTAGGATAAGGGTTTATTCCTTGTGCTTTTAAAGATTGAATTTTCTTTAGCTTTTCCTGAATTATCTGTTCTTCTCTTCCCATTGTTAATTAAGAAAATTTTGGTTTATATATTTAAGGGAAGCATTTACGAAGGGGTCTTATTTGCTAACTAAATATTTAAATACTATTTTTTCTCAGTTTCAGAATGCCTTCGCCTCAATTAAGACTGGGATATAGAATTGATGAATTTTCTCAGGATAATTTGCCTGTAATGGCTGTTAGATTAGAAGATACTGATTTTGAGGTTGGAAGAGCATATGTTGCTAAGCCATTAGGTAGCAAAGATTCCAATTATGTGATTATGCTGAGAATGGGGGTTCTTGATAAACCTTTCAGTACCGTTTCTTCTTTAGGTCCTGAGCAGGATGTTGCTGGAAGAATGTATGATGGTTTAGTTTCTGCAGTAGAATTCAAATGGGGAATAGATAATGCTAGTAGATCCTCGAGACCTGCTGAATCTGCTTAAAATCTTAGAATTTTAAATTCCTTCAAATCCTGTAAACGCTCTTGTTTTTCTTCTACTTTTCTTATTGAGGCATATTGAGGGCCTCTGCTGCATATTGAGATCATTGCATCAACATTATCAGGAAGACCTTCTAAAAAGATTTCAACTCTTCCGTCTTCCAGATTCCTTAAAAATCCGAAAACTTTATTTTTATCTGCGTTTTCTTTTATAAACTGTTTAAAGAATAGGCTCTGCAAATTTCCCGTTATTGTTAGTCTTACCGCTTTTTTCATATGAATCCCTGAAATCCTGGATTAATATATTTTACTGATTTTTTGTTTTTTGGTTTTGGAAGCTTTCTGAAATCAATTTCAGATGTGATATATTCTTCCAGTCCAAATCTAGGAGTTTTGCGCATTGTTTGTCTATTTCTATTGGCTGACCTGTTAAAATGTATCCCTTACTGGAAGCGTCAACAATTGATAAATCTGGAAGTTTACATTTTAATATATCGTGAATGGAATATTTTATAGGCCATTTTCTTATTTTTGTCTTTCTTGATGTGAAAAAGCCAGAATATTCGCTGGCTGGAAAAGCACCTATAAGATTTGAAAGAGAGGCAACAATTTCCAATTCATCATCTAGGAATAAAGGAGGAAGAGAGATTACAAATGAATCCTTTAACAATTTAGGATACAATATTGATGGAAATTTCTGAAAATCGGGATTATTTATTTCTTCCAGTTCAGTATTATTTAAATCTATTAATCCGATTGAATATTTTTCAGCCAAATTTTTATATCCAAAGGACTCAAATAGTTCTATCGTATCTTCTCCGTCGGACCCCTCTGCAATAAATATTTCTGCAGCAGAATTCTTATTTTCGTTACAGAATTTTAGAACTGATTCCAGGAATTTTGAATCTGTATGTGGGGACTTGGAATCTCTTATGAATGGCTTCAAAACTATTTTGTTGTGCTTCTTTAACTCCTGATCTAATTTTATTAATTTTAATGCCTTTGTTATTGTTTCTTCATATGATTCAAATTTAATTGAAATTCCTTTTACCATCCGCCATAGAAAATTAGAAAGCTTTTAAGCATTATTATAATGGAATTATACTGTTTAACAGTAATTTAAGCTCCGTGCCCGTTATCACTGCTATGTTTCTTATCCTGTTTTAACTCAATTAAAACAGGAGAACCTGTTTCATTCAAATATTTTATGGCTGTTTTTAGAGCTTCTTCCCTCACTACACTTCTTACTTCTGGAACTTCAGAGTCAGTTCTAAATACCTCTAAAAATTGCTTCCTTCCATTTGGCGTTGCATAAATAGAAGCATGAAATCTCATGCCTACTTCACGAGGTAATCTCCAGGAACCTAGCTCCTGAACACATAAATTTCCATTTGCATAGTAATTTTTCATTATCTTGACAATTTAGAGAGTTTTTAAATTCTTAGATTCTATAATTTTCCAGAATCTTCTCTTCTATCTAACTCGTTGTTTAAAACTGCTATTGTTTGAGATGCAAAATAAACCCTTTTTCCTATTGAGACTGGAGTGGCGAGAGTTTTTAGTCTCTTTAGCTCCTTGGCTGGAAGTCCTTTATGATCTCCAAGAATAAACACTGGATTTTCCTTTATGTTAGCTTCCCGAATATCTTCACCATCTGCATCTAGAATGTATAAATTTCTGCCTTCTTTTTCCAAACCTTTAACAACTTCTAAAAAGCCGCGTTTTTCAATCCAAAATCCCGGAAAAACTTCCTTTTTTTCTCCTTCTCGATATTTGTAAAGCATCTTTTTTAAAACTCCTGAGACATCTTTCTTAGCGAGGTAAATCTTGTCCATTCCTGTTTTTCCTTCTGTTACAGGCTTTAACTCCAGATGCTTTGGGGGATCAGGAGGGCCTGCGAAGATTAGATGTAGCTTTGTGTCTGTTCTTATTTTATGACTTAAAAAGAATGAAGCAATGACTGTATGAATTGCAATATCTATCCTTCCGGAAGCCTGCAAATCTTCTTTTTGGATATAATTTCCGGAAGTTGGGGCTGTTCTTGAATAATAAATTATTTCTCTCATGAAAAATTCTTAAACCTGGCCTGTTTGACTGAATTTTCTCATTGCCTGCTCGACAACAACTTGCGGTGCAAATCCTTTTTTACTGCATGCTTTCATAAATTCATCGAAAGTAGCTTGGTCAATCATATAATCTACTTTTCTTTTCTTTGATCCTGGTGGTGTTGATGCCATATTTATCTAAATTAAACTGGATTTATAAATATACTTCTTTTTTATTGTGTTTACAAAGCTCATTAAAAATACATATCCTCTCTTTTATCAATTATAAACAAATAATGCCTTTGCTATAAGCTCATTCTCCGAGGTTTTCTTCATGATGGCTATAAATTTTTCTTTGCAAAATATTGCAAATATTTCTTCTTTTGGTATGTCTTCTTGTATATCTGACTTCATTAAGGGCTTTCCTGTTAGAATTTGCTTGATGCTTTCTTCTTTTATTTTTATTGAGGGCATGACCTTCTGAATCGCTTCCTCTGCTGGAATCAATATTTTTCTTAATAATTCTTCAGATCCAGATTTGTATTCTGAAATTGCTTTTTCTAAATCATATAAATTGACAAACCTCGAATCTTCCTCAGAAAAAATAGAGGCATTTGTGCGTCTTAGCTCCAACATATGTGCTCCTCCAATTTCTTTTCCGATTGAGACACACAGTGTTCTTATGTAAGTTCCTGCCTGAACTTCTGTTAAAAATAAGATATCTTTTTCCTGTCTCTCCAGAACTTTAAAACTGTGAACGGTTCTTTCTCTAATTTGCCTTTTGACAGCTGATTTTACAGGAGGCATTTGTGATATTTTTCCAATATTCTTATTTATTGCTTCTTCTAATTCTTTGTCTGAAATACTTTCTTTATGTAATCTCATTATTCCAACATATGTTTTATTTTTATGCATAAAAAAATCGTTTAACCGACAAGCTCTACCTAATAAAATTGGTAAGACTCCACTAACAGCAGGATCGAGAGTTCCTAAATGACTTGTTTTATTAATTTCGAGAGCTTTTCTGACAAAATCAGAGACGGAAAAACTTGTTGGTCCTGACGACTTGTCTAAATTTATTATTGAAAATTTCAATAATTCTGGAATTGATTTTTCTGGCATAGGATTTATATATAAATAAGGATTATAAGCGTTATGGCTATAACTCCAAAGTGTAATAAATGTGGAAAAGAACTGCATGACTTTGGAGCTTTATTGTTTAGCCCTCCAGATGGAGAAAGTAAAACGATAAAATATCATCTTTGTAAAAATTGTTATGGTAAGATAATTGAAAACTTTTAATGATTTACAAAATTGTTACTTCTTTAAACTGTTTAAAATGATTATCTTTTGTTAAAATATTTGCCGACAAACTCTTTGCTGTAATTGCTATGAAAGCATCCGCCAAAGAAAACCCTTGTTTCTCTTCTTTCATTTTTGAATGTAACAACCCTGCCTCTTTTGCTATTTTGGGAGTTATATTAAACTGTTTGCTATTTTTTATTATTACATCATATGCTAAATCCGAATTGCCCTCCTTTCTTGAAATATAACTGATAACTTCTGCTATATTTATAGGCAATACTATAATCTCATGATCTTCTTTTAATATTTCATTTACTTTCTCTCCTTTCGTACTCCCTTCCAAATATTCTATCCACGCAGAACTATCTACTAAATATTTCATATTCGGTCTTCCATTCTATCTTTTCTAGTAAAAGAGCCAATTCCCTTTAGTAATCCAAAACCATCAATCTTTTTTCTTTTTAATTTTATTTCGACTAGCTGATCTTCTTCTAATTGTTCTAATTCAACTATTCTTGCAGGAATAGTCACTACTAAAGATCCTCCAACTTTCCGAGTCTTTGTAACTATATTATCTTCCATGTTATATAAAATATAACATTTAGTTATATTTAAACTTTTCCTTTTAGATACTTTTTTCTTTGCTTTTCCGGAAATTTTTCTATTGCATAGCGAAGCATTGTTCTAGGCATTTTCTTGTAATACTTTTTTAGAAAGAGTTCTAAAATCTTTTTGTCTTTTTTTCCGATTTCTCTTAACATCCAGCCAACTGCTTTCTGTATTAAATCGTGCTTGTCTTGTAAAAGAATTTCTGAGATTGCTAATGTGCCTTTGAATTGATTGTTTTTTATGAAAGTGTATGTTGAAACTATTGCGATTCTTCTTTCCCAAACATCCTGAGATTTTGCTAAAGCATATAGAATTGACTTATCTTTATTTGATAAGAAATTTCCTAGAATGTATGGGGCAGATGTATCAACTAAATCCCAATTGTTAATAAATTTTGTATTACTTAAATAAAACTTGACAATTTCTTCTTTTGACTTCTCAGATTTTGATTTTTCGTAATTGTGTGTTAAAATTTCTAAAGCGATAAGTCTTTCTTCGTGAATCTTTGAATCTAAAAGATGTTGGATTTCTTTTAATGGCAAATCTTTGTATTTAATTGCAATCTTTCTTGCCTCAGGAACTGTCAATCCTAAAAATATATCTCCTTCTCCATATTCTCCTGGCTGGGTTTTAAAATACTTTTGCAAAAATTTTGCCTTTTCCTGATTTGCAAGAGACTTTATTTCTTGTCTTATGTTCATAGTTGTTTCAATTGTAAGAGATATTTAGGTTTAACGCTCCCACGAGGCTCAAGGATTAGTAAATTCTTGACGTCCTAAGGATTAACTTCTCAACATTTTGCTCAAATAAAGAACTTTCTAGAATTTTAGTTATCTTTATAACTTTCATTTAATAATTAATAATATGTCTAATTTTCCTAAAACAGTCTATGCAAAAACAAAAGAAGAATGGAGAGCTTGGCTTCAAAAGAATCATGAGAAAGAAAGTAAAATAGGTCTTATAAGATACAAAAAGCATACAAAAAAACCTAGTCCGACACATATGGATGCTATGAAGGAAGCAATCAGCTTTGGATGGATTGATACAACAATAAAACGATTAGATGACGAAAAATATATT
>Ga0209542_10017803_pt1 | contig 11587 bp, 15 predicted proteins | sample RifCSPhighO2_01_FD_184028 | JGI IMG/M metagenome (GOLD analysis project Ga0209542, IMG submission 184028) | Soil microbial communities from Rifle, Colorado - Rifle CSP2_plank highO2_0.1 (SPAdes) (version 2) | ecosystem: Environmental > Terrestrial > Deep subsurface > Rock core/Sediment ...
GGTTGTCTGCAGCAATGCCACCAGTTTGCCCGAAGTCGTGGGGGACGCCGCGCTGCGGTGCGATCCTGCCGATCCCGCCGCGTTCGCTGCCGCGATTGCGCGGGTGTTGCAGAAGCCTGTCCTCGCGCAGGATCTAAAAAAGCGCGGCCTCACGCAAGCCAAGCGCTTCACCTGGGACGACATCGCCCAGCGCACGGCCGCTGTCTACCGGCAGGTGCTGCAAAGCTCCAATCCCTAAAAAGCTTGAAAATATTTTCAATATATGGCATAGTCTGGTTATGACTGATGAAAAGAGCGACGTCCAAGATCCAAACCTCATCGGCACATCGGCCGATGTTTTTGTGAAATATTACAACGAAAATATTCCACAGAATTTTCCCCTGGCCACCCTCGAGGCCTTAGCCGAATTCCGCAAGCGACACCCGTCGCTGTTTAAGGCGGATGAGAAGTGGATCATCCACAAGCACCGGAAGAAATTCATGGATTGGCTTATTTCTCATCGCGAGAAATAAAAACCAGACTTTCGAGGCCCGGTTTTTGTGGTTGACGAAGATCCTGTAACGTATAGCTCCGGAGCACCGGCGTCAAGCTGTCCTTGACCAAACAGACTCTAACGACTAAGCTACCAACATAAACTGCAGGGGTTGCAGTGAGCTCTTTTCAGGAAACGTAGATGGAGTTTGAGTCATGAGCACACCAGGAACACAACTGCATGTCGAGCAAACAGACGTAGCGACCATTATCAGATTTAGCCGTGCGGGGATACATAAAATTCTGGATGAAGCCCAAATCGGGCGTCTTGGCGACCAGCTATTCCAGCTCGCAGACAAAGCCGACCGGCCGCTGATCCTGGACTTTACGGATGTCGTTTTCATCTCTTCGGCTTTTATGGGGAAACTCATAACCACCGATAAGAAAACCAAACAATGTCGGCAACCGGTGATTCTCTGCGCAGTTGTCCCAGAAATTTATGAGGTGTTCGCCATCACGAGGCTCAATAAATTATTTGCAATGACCGATGATCTTGATGACGCTTTAGCTAAAGCCGCCCAGCACTGCGCTCAGTACGCGTAGGGACACCGTTCATTCATTTCATCTATCCGCCCCGCCGCCCTCACCAGCGGCTTTTATTTTTTGTGATAAGCTCAGAGTCGTATGATAGTCACCAAATCAGAACCCTTTACTGCCGCCGAAATTAAACAGGCCCAGGAGCAATTCGAAGTCTATATCAAAACCGTCATAGACATTGAGAAAAAGATTTGCTCCGCTGGCGCCGACCGGCATTTTGAGTCCGAGCAGCTTTTGCTTGAGGCGGGCTCAAAGCAATCAGATCTCTGGGGTGGGGGAATAGATCTCGAGACAAAAATTATCGACTTCAATTCATTTATTAATATCCGTCCGAGCCAGAACACCAGCAATGAAATTCAGGATCAAAATATTAGAAAATGCTACGAAGAGTTAACCAGATTTTTCTTCAAAGAAATTCTATGAACGATAAAAAAATCATTATCGAATCGCTCGCTATGGATTTAAAGCGGGTGGCTGTTGGCTTGCATCGTGGCTCTACTGCGATGGCTCATCGTTTTAAGCAAGAAGCGCTACAGCGCCAACAAGAGCTGGAAGAACTCGAACTCAACGACTATTTGAAAAAAATAGTAGCTGATTCTAAGAAAGCTATTCAAAGTAAGCAGCCAGAAGCATACGAAGATGTACTCATGTACAGCACGCTGTTTCAAAACTTCGCCCGCAAAAACTTAGTGTAGCGACAATAAAAATGAGCCCCTCGGGAGGAGCTCTCGGGAACAAGATAACGTTTACGCCGACTGTATCCGCAAGTGCTTGCGGTACAAGCCGTCTTCTAATCGCCGGAGACTTTCATGAGTACCCTCTTCCGCAATGCGGCCGCGTTCCATCACAATGATCCGATCGGCGTGGCGAACGGTAGACAGGCGGTGGGCAATAATGAGCATTGTCCGATTACCCATCAGGTTCTGCATAGCCTCTTGGATGCGAACTTCTGATGCTGCGTCCAGGTGACTGGTAGCTTCATCAAAGAGGATAATCGGGCAATCAACAGCCAGTGCTCGGGCAATTGCCAGCCGCTGGCGCTGTCCACCAGAAAGCTTTATTCCTCGCTCGCCAACTTTTGTGTCGTAGCCATTCGGCAAGTCACGAACAAAGTCATCAATGCAGGCCATCTCTGCGATGTGCTCAATATCGCTCCGGGATAAATCCGTCCGCCCGGCGGCAATATTGTTCGCAATCGTATCGCTGAAAATTTCAATTTCCTGCGAAACGACCGCCAGGTATTGCCGGAAATCCAACGCCAAGTTCCGCAAATCCTGTCCATCGAGATTCACCGTGCCTCCCGTGGGATCTATGAAGCGGCGAGCCAGTTTAAAAACGGTCGACTTACCCGCTCCCGATGGCCCAACGAGCGCCACTGTACTTCCCGGGTGCACAACCAGAGAAAAATCCTGAACGGCATTTGTCTCGGTGCCGGGGTAGCGGAACGAAACAGCCTCGAACACCAGCTCACCTCGACATTCCGCCAGGCGTAGTGCCTCAGGCTGCTCTTGAATCTCCGGTTGAATTGAGAAGAGTTCACATAGCCGCCGCAGCGCCGGAGCGTTATGAATCGACTGATCGATGATTTGCCCCAGCGACCATAACGCATGCATCATTTTCAACATGAGAAAGATCACCACGATCAGGGTGCCGCCCGACAAATATCCTTCAGCCACAGCAAAGAGTCCCAGCCATAGCACAGTACCGATGCTCGTAAGGATGCCAATGTTGCGCAGCGCAAAACCAATGTCGGCGAAGACCATTTCCTGATGGCCCAAACGATACACGCGCTGCCAAATATGGCGCATCCGCCGGCTGTGCGATTCTTCCATGCGGTAAGACTGCACCGTCGCCACATTTTGGATGCCTTCAATCAGCAGCGATTCAACTTCATCGTAGCAATCATGCCGCTCCTCGCGCGCTCTCTTGCCGAGTCGGTAAAAAAGCACGCTGACCGCGACAATACTTGGCATCCCCAGACCCAGGATTATTCCGGCCGGCCACCAGTAGTAATGCAGCAGGGAAGTAGATAAGAGGTAGGAGAATACGACCGGCATACCCATGAGCGCCCAATCCTCAGTTAAGTTAATAACTTTGTCGGCGCCATTCTGAATCGTTTTCGTCTTGCTGCCCGTATCGCGATTCTCATGGAAGCTGACCGGCAACCGCAAGAGGTGGTCAAAGGCCTCAGCAGTAATTGAGCCGCGCGCCCGGTGGATCAAGCGAACCATGGCATGGCGGACGAAAAAATGGAGCAGGAATTCAGCTGCCATGCCGCCGACTAAGAAGCCCACCAGCCGCCATGTTTGGCGGCGAATCAGTGCCGCATTATTTGTTGCGGTGATATCCACAATGAGCCCGACAGCCACCGGCAAAACCAATTGCAATGCCTGCTGAACTAGGGCTGCGACCAACAGAAAAACAACCAGCTTACGGCATGACTTTGTCAGCCACCACAAATCTCGCAGTGCGGAGATCATGGGACGCTCCTTTCACTTTTCTTGTAAGGGTTTTTAGTTATCAACGAACCGCTTCACCAAGTGTGTCTTGACGAAGAGCTAGCAATATAGCATCATAAAGTGTCTGTGTCAAAACCAAAACCAGCATCCGCCCGGTTTGCCAACCGCGCGGTTTTTTTTACTTCTTTTCTTAACATCTCTTTGATTTAAAAACCCCCTGACTCCACAGGGGTTCAAAATGTAGTATGCCGGTCAGACTACAAGCCTATATGCTGCTTGAGTGACTCAAGCATATCCGGGGTGAGGCGAATATTCGCGTCACCTTCAGAAATAACAAGATCACTGCCATCGCGACGAACTTCTGGGCAGGTGCCTATCCCACAAAGCTGTCTCGATGCTTCCCCGTGGTCTTGAAGATATTGTGCCAAAACGGCAACAGCATCGCGGTCCAGGGAAATCTCAATAGCTTCATCAACAAGGTCAATACCGCCATCATCACGAGTGCGTAGGGCGGGACAGCTGCCTACCACGCATAGAGAGAACAAAGTACTCATCAGGTGCCTCCAGAATGGGTTCGAGTGCTGTGATACAACGCACTCCCACTATGATATTCACAAAGAGAACAAACAATATCAGCAGGAAAAACCAGAATAATTAGCTCAGTAAAGGAACAAGATAGAAGTATAGTTGACAAATATATTGTCAAAGTTGAGGATTGGCGGATGACGAGAAAACTTGAACGACTACTAGGACTATCCCAGAGAGAGCTACGTGTACTGAAAGCCTTACGCACGGATAGGAGTACATCTGTCACAAATCTGACCCAAGCCATTAATCCACCCATGCCGCGCACCACGGTGGCGCATATGCTAAAAAAGCTGCAAGCACGCAGCCTGGCCGCTCAAGTCCGCGTAGGCGGACATCATGAATGGCAGAAAGCCGCTACCCAGGAGGTTACGGAGGCGTTACGAAAAATCGCCCACACACTCGAGGGAAGTGAAGAAATCGGTACAGCCACTCGCGTCACCCGTGTTCGCGCCACGGTGGCCACAGGCAAAAGGGGAATTAAAGCTCTCATGAAAAAAATTATCACTGCCGGCCGAAAAAATCGGGTCTTTATTATTCAAGGAAATAAATCAGCCGAGTATGGCTTACAAAGAATTCCGTCAGCTGTCTACCGGGAATACCATGAGCAGCTGCGGCATCATGATGTCATCATTGAGGGGATTGCCGGTGAGAAAATAACCCGCCTCTTCAAGACACTCGATGCCGCCTTGCTGCAGTCGCACTTAAACCGGCTAGTCGTTGCCTACCTGCTGCCGGATAGATTTATGGAATTCGATCTCGATGTCGCCGTGTTCGGTACCGAAGTAGCCATTATTCATTGGCAGGATGAATCAGTGACTACCATCGAGAGCAAAGAACTTGCACTTGTGTTCAAGCATTTAATTGGCTTTACCGAAACACATGCTAAAAAAGTTGATTTAAACGCGTCGATCAAAAGCGAGCTACAAAGCCGCGTGTTAAAAGCTTAGCTTTAATTATTAGCCGTGGCGGTCAGAGTTATTCATTTTTCACCGAGTCCAGCAAGGCAAGATTCTCACCAGAAAAATCTGCCAGCGCAATCGTAACCTCCGGTGTTATTTTCCGGCCGCGGCGAGCTGCCAGTGCCAGCGCGCAGCAGCGATGCATACCATCGCCAATAGTAATTGTACCGAGTTGCCACAGGCCAATCAGCTGCGTCGGCGAGGGAAAGTTATCGACCATCGCATTAATGACCTCGTGCGAATCAATCGCCGGCAGCGCCGCCAGCTCCCCAAACGTCAGCCTGTCTCGCTCACCATAGTGCTTCTGCTTCCAACTCGTGAATGGCCCGCCGTAAAAAAGCGGCACGCTGTGCAGCGGATCAATAATGCGATAAAGAACCCACTCCCGCTGATCCAGCCGCAAGGGCACCACATGCCGGCTGCGCCACTCCTCCCAGGAAGTAAACCCGCGGCTGGTGTAGTGTTCAATCCAGCGCGGCTGCTGCGCTTCATTCGCACGCCATGTCGAAAACACCTCGTCCCACGTAATCGGCCGCAGCAGTGTGAGTTGCTTTGGGTCAACAGGCAGCATAAATCTTCACGTTTAATGTACAGGAAATGTACAAAAGCGTGCTGGTTCGTTACTCTAGAATGTCGGTTATAGAGACAGTTCATTACTACATTCAAAAGAGGAGTCAAACATGACCAGTTCAGCCTATGCCGCCAGCGGTGTTGATATGAATGCCAAAGCCGAATTTGTGGATCTGATTAGACAGCGTATCGCTGCTGCCTGGCCTGGAGCCGGCGAAGAAATCGGCGGCTTCGCCGGAACCATTAGCTTGTCCAAGCCCACTGCGGAAATCACCGGCTGTACCGATGGGACCGGTACGATGGTCATCCTAGCTGCGCTAACCGAACGCCTAGAGGTAGCTGGCAACAACGCTGCGGGTATGTCGCTCATGGATGCGTATGCGGAAAGCGCGCATCCTGTTGGCCTGCTCGATAATCTGTATTTCGCCAAGCTAATCCCAGAAAAGCATATTGCCATCATCGATGGTCTTATTGCAGCCTGCCGGCGAGCAGACACGTGCCGGCTCATTGGCGGAGAAACAGAACAACTGCTTGATATGTTCAGGCAGCCATGGATGGTGCTTGTTAACACAGCCGTTGTTGCGGTGCCAGACAGCGCCATTATCACCAAGCAGGTCGAGGCAGGCCAAATCGTCTGGGGCTGGCGTTCCAACGGCTTAGGTTCCAACGGTTTTTCGCTGGCCCGCCGAGTGCTTCATCTGAACGAAAGGCTCTCGCGCGTTATGCCGCGGCTCAATCGGCACGTGCCAGAACTGGGCAAGACGCTCGCCGATGCACTGCTGGAACCTGCACCAATTTGGATTAAACAGATCGAAACCCAGCGACTCAATGGCGTTCGCTTCGCGGCCCACGCGCATATTACCGGCGGGGGATTGGTCGACAATATTCCGCGCGTATTACCCGCCAACTGCAAAGTAATTCTTGATCGCTCATCCTGGCAGCGCCCGCCCATTTTCAGTCTGATTCAACATACAGGCGGCATTGACCCACAGGAAATGGACCGCGTGTTCAACCAGGGCCTGATGGTCGTCTCAATTCTAGATAGGAGCAGCCGCGATCCTGACACGCCAAACATGCAGCCCATTGGCACCGTCGAAAAACGCTCCGCCGACGAGCCGCAAGTCCAGTTCATTAGTCAGTTCAACTAATCTTTCGCGTGACGCACTTTGTGCCTCACGCGTTTTTATTTGCCCTAAATATTAGAAAAACTTGAGCTATGCACCCGAAGCAAATCAAAGAAAAAACTCCCCGATGAAACATCAGGGAGGGAAACGACATCGGTACCTACCAATCACCGCGACCGTCGTCAATAAACGATTGCCAAGGGAGCTCAGTACGAGAGTTTTTTTGTGCACGCCACATCTGATATCTCTCCTCCGTCAGCTCCTCTCTAGCTTCTTTGTCTATTTTTGCCTCCTGCTCATAATGTATCCGAAGATTAATATCATCGCGTAAATTGCGCTTGGTTTCTTCATCCAACTTAACAAATTTTTCTCCACTTTCACCGATGCCGCCGCCCGCCGAACCAGCGCTACATGCTAATAGCACAAAAATAACAATAACAATCAAAGCAAGGTAAAGCATCTTCTTTCTCCTGTAAATTGTGAAAAAACAAACCTCTTAAAACTCTAACGGAAAAAACATAGCTGGCAAGATCGTGCGTCAATCGCGTGTGCATAAAAAATCCGCCGCAGAAAATATATCCGGGCGGGTTACCGCGCTTTCAATCTAATGAACCCCAGCGTACCGACTGCAGCTCGAAGCAGTAAAAGGATGCCACAGATCAACAGAAAAATAGCCAACGTTTCGGAATCCGCATGAGTACCAGTGCTGCCCCTGAATTCTTTCTTGTGTTCTTCGACTAAGCGCTCCGCAACATCGTGGGCTCCAGGCTTCTGCGCGTGTGCGTACTGCTGTTGTTTCTCGGCAATGCGGTGATATTCATGCATCTGCACGGCGTTGTCACGGTCGCGTTGATAGTTGCGATTAGTCTCCTGAAAGTCAGTGGCGTAGCGATAGGCTTCTTGTGCATCTGTGGCTGCGCTCGCAACCACCAATGCGAAAGACAGGAAAAGCAAGCGTGAAAAGAACATGATAAACTCCTCCTAGTGAAAAGCCGGAACGGGAACCACTGCAAAAGATATAGCACGCGTGGCAGTGTTTTGCGAGCACTCACTTGACTTGCGGAGCATCAGTTGCCCGGCATTCCTAAACAATTAGAACAAAAGTAGAACTTGACAACGCTTAACCAAGCGCATACATATTAAGCAGATGTTCATTGAAAAATGACCTAACTAAAAGTTCTGTTTTTCTTCTGCTGTAGGAGACATACGATGGGAGCCTTACTACTGTTTGGTGTTGCATTCGTAGTGATCTTAATCGTCCTTGCCAACGTATTCGGATTCTGGATTGGGTTTATCATTGCTTGCGCGGGCGCAGTGTTGTTCCCTATAGTCATGGTGGTACTCGTTGAACGGGACAAACGGAAAGAAAAAACAAGCCACCACGTAGGTCGTGAGAATAATTCCGATCGCGACACGAGTTCGGACGACACAGGAAATCACACATCACGATTTGCGTGGACCGATGTCGCCCAAAGTAGCGATACTTCCAGCGAAGCCGACAGCGGATCCCGCGACTATTCGGATCAAGCGCCAGGCGGACCGGGATACGGATGGTGAAAAGTAAACATCCTCACCTCATCGCTATTAATGCCGACCTCACCCAAGGCGGCTTTTATTTATGCGGTCCGGAGAGTAGGAGTCGAACCTACCTACGCGGATTTACAGTCCGCTGCATAGCCGATCTGCCATCCCCGGATAATCTCTAAAGGTACAAATGAATTGACTGTATGATGGTATTATTTTACCGTATGCTGTCAATGTTACCAGTACGTTGATTAAGCCACCTTAGCTCAGCGGTAGAGCAGGGCTTTTGTAAAGCTCAGGCCGTCGGTTCGAATCCGACAGGTGGCTCCGTAGCACCTTTATTATTTGCACCCTTTTACAACGGAGGCCACAAGTGGCGAAAACCAAAGAAAAAGTCCAAGAACTCAAAGCATCGTTGGAAGTCATCGAAGCCGCAGCCGCCCAGATCGGCGCGACTGTATGCATGAGTTTTGAACCGGATGATGAACCGGAGCTAGCAGTTTGGTATCAAAGAGCGAAAGCAGGTGATATTCAAGAACAGCAGCGAGAAGATCTTGCCTGGCTCAAGACGCACCTGGAAGACAACGTGCCAGAACAATGGCGCCTGCGCGGCTGCTTTATAGCCGTTATGAAAAGCCAGATCCGAGCGGCTGGCCCGAGTGAAAAACTCACCAGAATGCAGCTCAGGCATCGACTTGGCGCGTATCTTGCCAGTTGCGCTGTAGTCGTACCGGTACAAGTACCAGGTAGTGATGCGGAAGAATACTGGTTAGACCTCCAGCGAGAATTAAACCTTGATATCCATCCGGGCTAGAAATCAAAGGGGCAGGCGTACGCGGAGCGTGCGCTTTTTTTATCTCTTGAGTATGCTAAACCACATGGCCGATAAAGAAGCTATTATCAACCGCCTGGTGAAGAACCTTGCCGAAATTATTACCGAAGACGAATTCCGGCAGCGGCTGTCCGCCAGCTGGCGGACGGGCGATCCCTTAACCCACTACATTGGCTTTGAAATCTCCGGCTACGTGCACATCGGGCAGGGGATTATGAGCGCGCTGGTTATGAAAGATTTAACCGACCTCGGCGTGAAATGCACCGTCTGGCTAGCCGATTGGCATACGTGGATTAACGACAAATTGGACGGCACCAAAGAGACGGCCGCCAGAATCGGCCAGGGGTATTTCACTGAGGCCATGAAAGCCTGCTTACTCGCCGTCGGCGGCGATCCAGCAAAAATCGAGTTTCGCCTTGCCAGCCAGTGGTATGCCAAAGATTCGCTGCGATATATGGAGCTGGAGAAAAAAGTTGAAAAAGCCACCACGCTTGCTCGCATGCAGCGCAGCATCAGCATCATGGGTAAAGAAGAGGGGAGCGCCGTAGATTTTGCCAGCCTCACCTATCCCGCCATGCAGGTCACCGATATTTTATATCAGGACATTCATATCGTTCATGCGGCGATGGATCAGCGCAAAGCACATGTCATTATGCGCGATGTAGCCGACAAGGTAATGCCCGGCAGGCCCAAGCCCGTCGCCATTCACCACCCATTAGTCGATGGGTTGTCCGGCAAGAAAAAAATGAGCAAATCAGATCCCGACTCCGCTGTATTTATTCATGACGCTAAGAGCGAAATTGAAAGAAAAATTAAAAAAGCGTTCGCGCCGGAAAAAGAAACAGACAAGAATGCGATAATAAATTGGTCAAAGCATCTGTTGTTCTGGGATAGGGGAGAGAAGCCGTTCCGAATCGAGCGCGAAGAAAAGCATGGTGGCGCGGTTGAATTCACGACCTATGAAGAGCTCGAGGCAGCGTATGCTGCCGGCGACGTGCACCCCATGGATCTGAAAAACGCGGTGGCGCAAGAGCTGATTGATCTGCTGAAACCAGTCCGCGAACATTTTGCGCAGCCAAAAATTGCTGCCATGAAACAAGAGCTCGACGAGATGCTAGAGCGGCGCCGGTGACCGACAAAGACACAGCGCAAAGCGAACTCAAGAAATTGCCGCTTCGGCCAGGCCAAAAATTCACGCATTATCGTGCCGGCGGCACGTATCAAATTGTCACGCTCGCCGTGCAGGAAGACACCCTCGAGCCGCTTGTGGTGTATCGCAGTATCGAACGCGATTCGGTTTGGGTTCGGACGTATCAGAATTTTACCGAAGAAGTAGAAAGTAGCGGCAGGCACGTTCCCAGATTTTCGCCCATTTAGAAAGTATCAAGCATTATTTCCACATGGAAATACTTAGTACATTCGTGCTAGAATGAATGAGTGATTTCCAAAGAAATCTTAGAAAAAATGTATATACGCAAGGGCATGTCGGTGCAGAATATTGCCGATAAGCTGGGGTATTCGAGAAGAGGGGTAAAGTACTGGCTAGATAAATACGGAATCAAATCTCGAACGATGAGCGAGGCGATCTATCTCTGGCATAATCCCAATGGCGACCCATTCGAATTCACCAGACCAAAAACTATGAAAGAAGCGAAATTATTCGGCTTAGGACTTGGGTTATATTGGGGCGAGGGGACAAAATCAAATAAGCATTGTATTCGATTAGGAAATACTGATCCTAATCTTATAAACAAATTTATTGAATTTCTTGAGAGAATTTTTGGTATTAATCGGAAAGACTTAAAATTTGGTCTACAGATTTTTACCGATATCAACGTTCACGAAGCTCTAACCTATTGGACAAAAGCTCTGCGAGTTGATAAAAAACAATTCCAGGTACCAGTTGTCACGAAATCAGGCTCTCTTGGCACATACAGAAAAAAGAGCCAGTATGGTGTAGTTACTGTTCATTATAACAACAAGAAAGCCAGAGATATTTTAGTAAGTCTCTTGCCGATGTAGCTCAGTGGTAGAGCAACTCCATGGTGGCTCGCACAGCCCGCCCTTTTCGATAGGAATATCGAAACTGCATCCCGAATAACGGTTAATAGCCAGCAATGGCCAAGACCGTCCCGCCAATATTGCAAATTATGGCGGGCGAACGACTGACAAAGGAGTCCCGCCGCGGCGGGATAAGATACAGTCTAGCCCCTCTATAAGCTAACCAAGTGAAGTGAGGGTATAAGCGAAGGAGTAGGTCGTGGGTTCAATTCCCACCATCGGCTCACATTTTCATGCGTAAGCGCCTCGTCGTCTATGGCATTCTCGTGGGCATCATTGTTGCCGTCATTGCATTGGCCTGGCGCTCGCTACGAACATCTCCGGAACACCTAACGCCAACTGAGTCGAGCGCGGCAGAGAGTGGGCCAACTGCCCACTTCACCATCGTGCAAACCGCCGCCC
>Ga0209542_10017806_pt1 | contig 11585 bp, 12 predicted proteins | sample RifCSPhighO2_01_FD_184028 | JGI IMG/M metagenome (GOLD analysis project Ga0209542, IMG submission 184028) | Soil microbial communities from Rifle, Colorado - Rifle CSP2_plank highO2_0.1 (SPAdes) (version 2) | ecosystem: Environmental > Terrestrial > Deep subsurface > Rock core/Sediment ...
TGCACTCCTCACTTTCATTCTTAATATATCATACCCTAGTTTTCTCATAGAATCAATGGGAAGTTCTAAAGTATCTTCAACAACGATAGTCCTAAATTTTGGCATAATTTCCAACATTAAACTACCTAAAAGAGAAGTCTTTCCCGAACTCCTTGTTCCAGCTACTAATAATGTTCTGTTTCCATCAATTAAAAAACTAAGTAATCCAGCCGCAAAACTATTCAACATCTTGTTTTTAATAAATAAAGATAAAGTCCATGGCTCTTCTCTGTGCCTTCTAATGGCATATGCAAGCCCATTGGGAGACAATGGCTCTTTAACAGCTGCAACTCTCGCCCTTATATTTCCAAAAGATAATTCGGTATCTAAGACGGGATTTGCCTCATCCAAGGGCCTTCCACTCTGTAATCTAAGTTTTGCAGCCCATGAATCTGCATCTTCATAGCTGGGAATTATATTTGTTACACATTCATCAAATTCAGCATGTCTAACAAAAACATTATTCTGGGAAATTGGTGCATTTAATACAATATCCTGCAAATTTGGATCCATTAATAAAACTTCTATTAAACCGAAACCAATCGTATGTCTCACGAGAATATTAGAAAGTTTATCAAGTTCTCTGTTATTTAGTCTTATGTTTTTGCTCTTGGAAAGTTCAGAAAGTAAATCTTTAGAAACATTAAAGAAAACTTGCCTTGTTCTTTCAGGATCTGTAAATTCTTCTGCTTGTGGTCTATGTTCCGTTAAAACATTTCTAGCCAAATTAACAAGCATTTGCTGCTCTTCATTTAATAAGTATTCAGAAGGCAAGATATGATAAAAATACTTGGATTCCTCCCTATTCTTCAAAATCGTAACGCTTACATTTTCAAAACCATTTTTTATTTCGTATTGGTCAACCAACTGCGCATTTTCAGGAAAACTGGCAACTAATCTTGTAAATGTAAAATTCGGAAGAATATCTGGTCTGAAAACTTCCTTGTAAACTTTCCTGTTTGACTCTCTTCCAATCATCTCCATTAAGTTTCTTATCAACTTAGTATTTTCAAGAAGCAAAAAAATTCTATCTAAAAATCCAAGGTAATTTTTAGCACCGCTACTCTTTTTTCCCGATTCAATTTCATTTCTTAAATTTCCAATTAATTTTTTCAGTTCAATATAGCAAAAAACAGGATCCTTTTTTAACAAATCTAAAAGGAAAGTGATTTCAGAATAAACTTGGGAACTATCTCCAAAAACGCTAAGTTTCTCCAAAGATAAAACATTTTCTTGTTTTACAAGAAAATTATAAAGATTAGCTATTTCAATAAGCAAGGACACTTGCTGAAAAGAATAGTTATAATTTCTCTGTTGAACAAAAACCATCCTGCTCACCCCAGGATTATCTGCTAAAAGCTCCACTGCTTTTGCCATGACACTTTCATTTTCAACTAAACTTGGAATAAATGGGGCTCTCAAATAATTAATGTATAAAACATTTTCACCCTGCTTTCTTTCCACCTCGCTTGCATAAAGTGGAGCATTCTCTTTAAATATCACTGCCAAAACAGGTTTATTAGTGTTAAATATATTTCGATGCAACAAAACTATTTTAAACTCCTTTTTCCTAGATAATGAATGGAGCAGGATTACTCGGGACAGCAATTTTTTCTGGATATTAATACGAGAATCAGAGATCTGGAAGAAAGACAAAAAATAATACAGGATAGAACTTTATTAATTGGAAAAAGTCTTATAGAAGAAAGAGAGAAAAGTTTCTTGGAAATACAAAACATGAAAAAAACTCTTTTTCAGGTAAAAGAAGATGTGTTAAGATCAAAAGAAATTATTCAACGAATGGCTGAACAACTTTCTGATACCGCAAAAAGGGAAGAATTGATGATATTACAGCGTCAATTTGATTTGTTTAGAGAAGAATAATTTAAAAACTTAGAAAACAAAATAATCTAATGGGTGACATAAAAAAAAGAGGGCTAAATTCAGAAGAAAAAGAGATAAAAGAAGCAATATCAAATAACTATGATAACCCTTCCGATGGCTCACATATTAATTTGGATGATCAAGAAATTCCAGGCTATCCTTCTCCCAATTCCCCTGAAAGGACGACGCTTGAAATGAACTCTCTTCCTGCCTCCTCCTTTTCTCCATCAGACGAAATGCAACCTTCAATCATGTCTCAGGAATCAGAAGAAAATTCTCAAAACACCCCTGATTCTTATGAATCCGGGTCTGAATATTCAGAATACCAAAAGCCGTACTCGCAAGAAAATCAGAATCCTGATTACCAACAAGCATATCCCCAACAGGAACAGCAATACCCTGAATATTCCCAATACCAACAATATCAGCCCCAGAGCATCAACCCAGATACAATAACTGAAATATCTGAGCAAGTTGTTGATGAAAAACTGGCAGGATTAAGAAATCAAATAGAAAAATCCCTAGACATTAAAAATTCAATGGAATCAAAAATTAATTATTTAGATGAAAGAATGAAAAGAATAGAAAAAATTTTAGACCGGCTTCAATTATCAGTCCTTCAAAAAGTCGGAGAATATATTTCCTCTGTTGGAGACATAAAAAAAGAAATTATAGAAACTCAAAAATCCTTCAAAGCAATGGCCTCACATCATAATTCTACGCATCATAAAAAAAAACATAGTAAATGATTTCTATCCTTTAACCAAAAACCAGCTAACCACAAAACTTATTGCTAATAGCAAAATAGCTCCTGCCACTCTCGGAGAATAAAGCCAATTCGCAAACGCAAGTCCTCCTGAACTTCCCCCAGCCCCAGAGCTAAAAGGAAGATAAGGCCCTAAATAAGATGAAAACACAAAAAAAATCGAAACAACAAACGCTATTAAAAGTAAAACAACAAAAGCAATACCTATGCCTTTATTCATAAAAATTAAATCCTTTCCTACGAATCCAGTTAACACCATAACCAAAAACAATCCAACTATTAAAATAGCAAACCATGGAATTATGGCTAAAATATAATTCCTTGGCCCAACAGCAGAAACAAAAATTATTGCTATAATAAAAGAAACTAAAAGCTCAAGAAATTTACTCCCGAGAATTTTTATTCTTGCAAGAACCGCAAAACAGATTATAAACACAACCAAAAAACTCAGAATAGGCAAAAAAGATTCAAATCCGGAAAGATTTACTTGGGCCATTTTATTTATTCTGTTGTGGCCACCAAGGACCAAAGGTTAAGTTCTTGCTACCACTTCCGCTACTGCCTCCCCCTTCTTTAGAAAGACTAACAGCAACTATAAGTCCTATAAGTATCAAAGCCCCTATAATCCATGCACCCCACTCATCCCACCATTGGCTCTGAAACCAACTCAATGCCTCAAAAGAATTAAATATTACTAAAAGAGCCGCAATCCCACCTAAAGAATATAATCCTATAACCCATCCTTTCTTGTGTTCTTCTGGAATAAAAGCTGCAGTTAAAATCACAACCACTATGATTACTGCCAAAGCCACCCCTAATCTAGGAAACACCTCTGCAAAGAAACTCTGCACATATCCTATTCTTAAAGAAAGCAAAGCAACAACCAAAGATATAACGATATGAACTCCCTTATTAGGACCAAAAACTCTCGTAGCCGTCAAAATACCAAAAATAACTGCAAATATCAGAAGAAAAGGCAAAACATAATCAAATATTCCTGCGCTCTCCCACTGATTTAAAACAGATGTGATGTCAAATGGCATAACCAAATTACCATAAGATTATTTATATATGTTTCTATAAACCTTTTCCAACTGCTTCACTTATATTTTTGTATCCTTCTTTTTTTAACAATTCAACTATTCCGTAGTTTATTTCACCGATTATTCCAGGGCCTTTGTAAACCATTCCAGTTATTAATTCCAAAAGATTTGCCCCTAGTTTAATTTTCCTGTATGCCTCTTCTGCACTAGACACACCTCCAACCCCTATCAAAACAAACCTTCCCTTAGTTTTTTTATAAACATAACTCAATAACTCATCTGATTTTTCCTGTAAAATCTTTCCAGAATAGCCCCCAAATTTATCTTCTTTTTTCTTCGTAAGATTTGAGCAGATAAAACCTTTTATTTTATACTTTTTTGAAATTCTAATTATCGAATCAGCATTTATTTTTGCCAAATCAGGAGAAAGTTTAACAATAATCGGCTTATTGATTCCCAATTTAAAAACTTTCCTCAATAACTTTTCATATCTTCTAGCATCAGTAAATGGTTGTCCCCCATAGGCATTTGGACAGCTGATATTTAAAACAAAGTAATCTCCAAGATCTTTCAAAATATTCAAAGAATAGATGTAATCATCAATAGCTATATTTTCATCCACTGTTTCCTTACAATTTGTTTTTGCAACGCTTATTCCCAAAGGAATTTTTGTTTTAGAATGTATAATATTCTCTCTCAATGAGTCAGCACCAACATTATTTAATCCCAAATTCACCCACAAACTTTCTTTTTCCTTGATTCTCCTCAGCCTTTTTCCTTTATTTCCAAAACATTTTTTAGCAGTAACGCTTCCAATTTCAGAAAATCCAAAACCAACACTTTCCAAAATATTAATTATTTCTCCATTTTTATCAAAACCGGCAGCCAAGCCAACAGGATTTCTAAACTTGATTCCGAAGATTTTTTGCTCTAGCATTTTATTTTGATAGCTAAAACAAACCCTTGTTAACATTCTGCTTAAAAAACTATTGCCAAAGACTCTTCCTATGTTTATAAACAATTTATGTGCCTTCTCCGGATCGATTCTAAACAAAAATCTTTTCAGAACCATTGTATACAAGTATCCGTTAATCCGAATCCTCGCTCCTGTTAACAAACTCATAAAAAACCTAAAAAAGCCCACTTTAAAGAGATTTCGTTCTTAGCTTTTACTTTCGCTACTGCTTGTCTTATCCTTACCGCCAACTAAAACAACAATTACCACCACTACAATTAAAACGATGAATATAAAGTTCATAAGAATATTTGAGCCACCACCATTAAATAGTCCATATAGATAATCCCAAGCTCCTGTGAAATATAGTGCTGCAATTAAAACGGCAATTGCGATTATAGCTATAAAGGCCCACTTGATTCCCGAATGTAATTTAAACTGCCCCTGCTCAAAAACAGCACCAGTTAAAATCATAAAAACCAAAATTATAACTAATCCAACCGCTAAAAAAGGAACAAGGTTGTTTATTATGTAAACAGCATAACCAAATGAAACAACTATCAAAGCCATCACCAAAGCAACCAAAGCATTAATCTGGTTTTTACCTTTCCCCAAAACTTCAGATTTTGCTAAAACAGCAAAAATCAATGTGAAAACAAGTAGAGAAGGAAGTATGACTTGAAAAGATAATGGGCTAGAAAATATTGTTTCGACCATTCTGAGAAAAAAGTTTTAATCTATTTAAATCTTATCTAATTCATTGACACAGAAGAATCTGCATTCTCTGACAAAACTCCTGATGCATCATCTCTTGTAATTGGCAGAGAACCCTTGTTAATAATAAAAACATCTCCTATCGCTTTAACAAACTGATGTGGAATTATAACTCCTCTTGCTCCCCCAAGAATTCCTCCAAAACCACTCCCAACCTTAATTCTCCAACCTTCTATTTTATTATCCACTAAATTAACTTCTTCAATTTGACCAAAATAGTCTCCATCCGAAGTATACACTTGCCTTCCCACAATTTCACTAATCTTTTTTATCTTTAACATCAAATTTTTTACAAAATCCAGTATTTATACTTTATGCTCTTTGAGTATAATCTAATCCAATAATACCAAATATTTATATAAATATAAAATTACTCATTATATCATGAAGGGCTCTGAATTCTTAACTGTGGTTGCTGCAATATTAATACTAACTGCGGTTGTGGCTTTCAAACCAATACTTTATCAGGACTTTTCTGTCTTACCAAAATATCTTCTCTTTTCCACAATAATTTTGGCAGTCTCGATTGGTTCAAAAAAGCTTATGGCTTCATTATTAGAAGCAGGTGTAGAGCACAAAATATGGATGGCCCAGAGATTTGGCTACAAACCAAATTATAAATTAGAGAGAGAAATACCTGTAGGAATAATTTTTCCCATATTCTTCTCATTCTTCTCTCTTGGTATAATCAGATTCTTAGGAATCTTAACTTATGAAACAAAAGCACTTAAAACTAGAGCCGCAAAAAGATTCGGCTTTTATAGCTTTAAAGAAATGACTGAATGGCACAATGGTTTAATTGGCGGAGTTGGCATATTTGCATGCCTTCTTTTATCTTTTGTAGGATATTTCCCGGGCCTTGGGGAACTGTCACGCCTTTCTATTTTTTATGCTTTTTCCAACATGATTCCAATATCGAATTTAGACGGCACACAAATATTATTTGGCTCAAAGGTTCTCTACTTTACTCTTGCACTAATCACCATAATCTTCCTTATCTATGCCTTGCTTCTTATTTAGAGTGAAACTTCCCACAACAATCCATTGGAATCGAAAATCAAAAGCACGATGTGCCACCACGGCTTTTAAGCCGTGGTTTGTGACAGGCACTCGTGCTTTGGATGCTCAAGGAACTACCACACCTTAAAAGGTGTGGTTTTCTGTCAAGTTCCTTGACATAAAAATATTATTATTTCCTATACAACTTAACTTCATCGAACAAAAGATAACTATTTTCTCAAACTATCTTGTCCTTGCATTCTATTCCTTGCTTTCTTTATCCCAAATGCAAGACGTTGGATATTGCGAAGAATAAAAACAAAACAAACAAATTTAAACTTCTTATTTTACAATAAATAATGTTATTAAATATAAGTCCAAGAGATTATCAAAAATCAATTTTTGAAGAAATAAAAGATAAAAATTCCCTTGTTGTTCTTCCCACCGGATTAGGTAAAACTTTAATCGCTCTAATGCTCTCAATTCACAGATTCAAACAGTTTCCAACAGAAAAAATACTTTTCCTTGCCCCAACAAGACCTCTAGTTGAACAACATTTTAATTATTATGCAAAGCATCTTTCAGATTTATATGCAGACCTTCAATTGTTCACTGGAGAAATCCCAGCAGAAAAAAGGAAAAAAATATTCCAAACAGCAGAAATAATTTTCTCAACACCGCAATGCATTGCAAATGATCTTAAAAATAATCTTTACACTCTAGAAGATATCTCCTTGTTAATAATGGACGAGTGCCATCGCTGTTTAAAAAATTATGATTATACTTCCGTTGTTTTATCATATAAAACCCAATCCAAACATCCTCTAATCCTAGGATTAACTGCCTCTCCAGGTTCTGACAAAGAAAAAGTAAAAGAAATATGCAATCACCTGGCTATAGAGCACATAGAAATTCGAGACCGCAATTCCTTAGATGTGAAACCCTATTTGCAATCTCTAGAGTTCGAAAAAGTTGAAGTCCCATTTCCCAAAGAATTCATAGAAATTCAAGTCTTGTTAAAAAGAATCTTTGATTCAAAGATCACCCAACTAAAATCCAGAAACTTGCTATTTGGCCCAGCAAATAAAATTACATTATTAAAACTTCAAAGCAATCTAGCAAGACGTGCCCTACAAAGAGACTTCAATGCAATGGCAGGAATGTCTCTCACTGCACAGGCAATAAAAATATCCCATGCTCTTGAATTATTAGAAACTCAAACCCTCTCTGGTCTTCAAGTATATCTTAATTCTTTAAAAAAACAAGCAGAAGAGAAAAAAAGCCGAGGCGTTCAGCAACTTGTTTCTTCAGCAGAGTTCCAAGCAGCCCTTTTGTCCCTAAAATCCCTTATATTGAAAGAAATAGAACATCCTAAAGTTGAAGAGCTCTCAGTCATAGTTGAATCTCAATTCAAAGAAAAGGAAGATTCAAAAATCATTGTCTTCACTCAATTTAGAGAAACAGCAAGTACAATAGCAAAAAAGCTAAACAAAAATCCTCAAGTTAGGGCCTCGATCTTTATCGGTCAATCAAAAAAATTAAACATTGGCTTCTCTCAAAAGGAACAAAAAAAAGTTATTGAAAAATTCAAATCCTCGGAAATAAATGTTCTCTGTGCAACTTCAATCGGAGAAGAGGGCCTTGACATTCCAGAAGTTTCTGCAGTTATATTTTATGAACCAATTCCTTCTGCAATTAGGAAAATCCAGAGGGCAGGAAGAACTGCTCGTCTCTCACCAGGAAAATTAATAATTCTCATGACGAAAGACACCAGAGACATTGCGCACCATTACGCTTCCGCAGCAAAAGAAAAGAAAATGTACAAACATATAGAAGACATAAAGAAGGAAATGAAAAATCCAGCTAAAACTCTCAAGGACTTCAAATAAAATGCCTTTCCTAGACATATTTTCAAAAAAGCAAGAAAAAGATGAAATCAAAACTTCAGAAGTAATCATTGATCATAGAGAAAAGCAATCCCTTGTGCCTTCTTTGCTTTCCTCTCTTAACTTAAAAACCCAATTCAAACAACTTCCCGTTGGAGATTATTTAGTAAATGGAATTGTAATCGAAAGAAAAACCCTATCTGATCTAGAATCCTCAATAATGAATAAAAGGATTTTCTTTCAAATCCAGGAATTAAAGAGATACCCTCTCTCCTTATTAATAATAGAAGGTTCTTTTGAAAATCATCAATCAACAATTCACAAAAATGCTCTTCGTGGATTCTTCCTCTCATTAGCATTGAAAAGTAAATTGCCTTTTATCTTTACTTTCGATTCCAAAGATACAGCAAAATACATTTCCCTTTTAGCAAAAGAAAATAAAAATACTGAAATTTCTCTTAGAGAATCGAAAAGATTCGAATCAAAAAAAGATCAATTGCAGTACATTCTAGAGGGTTTTCCAAACATAGGTCCGAAGACCTCAAAAAAACTCTTAAAATCTTTTGGTACCTTGAAAAACATCTTTAACGCTTCAGAAGCAGAGTTAGAAAAAATAATTGGTAAAAAGGCAATTATTTTCACAAAAACTTTAAATTAATACTCTTACTTAAAGATAATAAAACTTTATCAAAACATTTTAATACCTTTCTTATCTCTCTAGAACATGAAAAAGTGGTTGGTTCTTGCATCGTTCCTTGTTTTAGTTTTACTCGGACTTTTTTTCATAACACAAAATATAACTGGAAAGGTTTCTCTTGACTTTGATAGTAAGTTTAATACGGGTGAAAAAATACCTGGAAATCTAGTCATCCAAATTCAAGAAGGAGATAATATAAAAGATAACACTCCAATACTTGTTTCATTAAGCAAGATTCAGGCAACAGGAGACAAAATTATAGAAGCTGAAACCCTTTCATTCAAAGAGTTTATAGATCTGTCCAACAAACCGATACCTGCGGAAAAAATTGGTTCTCAATATTTTTACACAACTCCTGGAGAATACTCTGTTCCAATAAATTCAATTATAAAGAATTCACTTGAAAACCCTGGAGAATACGAAGTATATTTCAAAATATTTGAACCAGAAATTACAATAAGGAAAAGATTTTTGGTTAAATAAATTTTGTTTTCAAAAATTTAATAAAGCATATTGTCAAAAAAAATCTTACTTATTAGTAATATCCAATTAGTATTATATTAATAGGTTTATATACTTTCAATTGATATATTTTCATGGCCGTCATAACCATTGAAGGATATAAGTGCGAACGCTGCAATCATTCCTGGGCTCCAAGAGCCAATTCTAAAAAAAATCCTAATAAAATTCCGATAGTTTGTCCAAAATGTAAATCCCCTTATTGGAATCGTCCAAAATTAAATCGAAATCATAAGAGAAAATGAAAAAAACAATAATAATCCCACTTATAATTCAAACCTGCTTAATAGTTATATTTTTATTGCGATTAGTATCCTCATCAACTCCAGGAAATATTAATATATGTCAAACCCTAGACACTGCAGGAACTTATACTTTAACACAAAACGTAAATTCTTCAGGAACCTGTTTTATAATTGCAACAAATAATATTATTCTAAATGGACAAGGTTATCTCATAAATTATTCTTCATCGGCCACAGGATATGGAATTAAAAAAACAGAGTTTATAAAAATTCTAGTTATAGAAAATTTAAAGGAGTATAAATATGAGAAGAGGAAATGATTTAAATGTCTTCAATGTGAATTTATTAAATAGAATGGGGGAAAGAGGCAATTATGAAAAATATATTTCATTTGTATTTATCTTTATAATGGGTGTTATTTTCTCGCTTATTTTAGTTTCTTCATTGATTTTAACAGGCGACACAACTTACAACTCCACAAATCAAAACATAACCAACAGAGCAGGAAGAGCATGGTTAAATATTTCCGATGTTTCTCCTTATGATTCCTTGGTTGCATATTATCCTTTTGATGCAGATAATATAACAAATGTTACTTCAGGAAATCCAACAACTACCTATGATTTTAAAGGAACAAACGATGGAACTTATATAGGGGCAAACATAACTCTCTCTGGTGTTTATGATGACGCAGTTAGTTTTGATGGAGTGAATGATTATGTTAATACAGATTCGAATTTCCCAATAGTTGGAGCTCAAAATAGAACGATGGCGGTTTGGTTTAAAACAAATTATAGTGCAGCAGATAGAGTTGTTGTTAGTTTGGGAGAATTTACTGGTACAACTGGAGGAGTTTTTTCTTTATACTTGGATAATGGAGGAAGTCGAGTTAGATTGGACTGTAAATCTTGTGATCGGGTTTGGAATTTTAATTATTCTGATAATAAATGGCATCATTTTGTAGTTACTCTTAATGGAAGTACAAGCTCAGATTTAGTGGGATATATGGATGGTCAAGAATTAGGTGTTAATTCGACAGTTTCTGCAACAATTAATACATTAAATAGAAAATTGTATATTGGAAGTTACCTTCTTATTGGAGGAGCGGTTGGTTTGTTCAACGGCTCCATTGATGAAGTAATGATTTTCAATACAAGTTTAACAGCACAACAAATCTTGGATATTTATAACAATCAGAGTGTGAGATTTGTTTCAGCAGGAGAAATGTTATTCCAAAATAATAATATAGGAGTAAACAATACAATTAATATAACTCTCAACGCATACGAAAATACTCTCAATTCAATAATACAAGCCAAAGTAAATAATGGAAATTATGTAAACTTTACAAATGGAGGAACACTAACAGACTATTTAATCTCTGGAGATACAACAAACTTTAATTTAACTTTGAGACTTGTAGCAAACACAACACAGTTAAATCAAAGTTTCTATTCTCCATTACTTGCAGGGAACATAAGTATCTTAAGCTATTTAAGTGATAGAATTCCTCCAAATGTTTCCTTGAATGCTCCTGCTAATGGATTTAATACAACTTCTACAAGTATAACATTTAACTTTACAGCTATTGATAATGCCCTTGCAAATATGAATTGTTCTTTGTATATTGATTCTGTTTTCCAGACTGGGAACGAAAGTGTTTCTAACAATACATTAACAAACTTGAATTTAACAAATATTGTTTACGGTTCTCATTTGTGGAATGTTACTTGCTTTGATTCTGCTTTGAATTCAAATACCAGTTCAACCAGAACATT
>Ga0209542_10017807_pt1 | contig 11585 bp, 10 predicted proteins | sample RifCSPhighO2_01_FD_184028 | JGI IMG/M metagenome (GOLD analysis project Ga0209542, IMG submission 184028) | Soil microbial communities from Rifle, Colorado - Rifle CSP2_plank highO2_0.1 (SPAdes) (version 2) | ecosystem: Environmental > Terrestrial > Deep subsurface > Rock core/Sediment ...
CATTTTTAACACCGATATATATATATATCAAAATGTCTTAGATTTCTTAGATTATTTTAATAAAAAAAAGGAGGTTGATTAAATGAATAAAAAGTTGAATTATATTTTTATTGTTCTTGCTTTGGGTTCATTTATAATATCTGCTTGTAGTATAATTGAACAAGATGCTGTTGGAGTAAGAGCAAGACAACTGGATAGGGGAGGTGTTGATATACCATATAATGTAACTAATTATACTTTGACAGTAGATGTGGAACCTTTTGAATCTGGAGGAGTTAGAGCTAGTCCAAACTGGATGAGTTATAAAATCAATTCACGAGTACTTTTAGAAGCCTACGCTTATAATAGATATTATGAATTCAGTAATTGGACCGAAAATAGAAGAGTAATCGGAACAGATAATAATATTACATTAATAATAAATAGAAATAGAAACATCGTAGCAAACTTTAGAAGAAGATAATTACTATTTTCTTTTTTTATTTTTTTAAAAATTCAATAACTTTATAAAATATCATAATTTTAGTTAACTATGGGTGAAGATAATTCTGAACTTGAAAAAAGAAAAGAAAAAGTGATAAAGTTTCTAAAAGATTACAAAAATTACATTCAATATATAATTCTGGGGATAATAATTTGGTTAAGTTATAGAATAAGGACATTAAACTTGCCTTTATTAAAGGATATAACAACAGGTAAATTTATTCCAGCAGATCCAGATGCTCTTGGTTTTTTAAGATATGTTACATATCTTTTGGAACATGGTAAATTAATGGCAATAGACACATTAAGATATTATCCAATAGGTTTTACTGGTGTAGATGAATTCAGTTTGTTGTCACATTTCATAGTTTATTTATATAAATTCTTGCACATATTTAATCCATCAATAACAATAGAATATGCTGATGTAATATATCCACCAGTAGCACTTGCAATAGGACTTATATTTTTCTTCTTATTGGTAAGAAAATTATTCAATCCAATAATAGCAATAGTATCATCTGCATTTTTGATTGTGATTCCAGCATTTTTATTCAGAACAATGTCTGGTGTTTCAGACAAAGAGGCTCTGGGAACAATGTTCATGTTCATGGTATTTTATTTCTTTATTCATTCGTGGGAAGAAAAAAAATTGATCAAATCAATAATAACTGCTATTCTGGCAGGAATATCAACAGCATTAATGGGTTTAACATGGGGTGGTGTCGGATTTGTATTCTTAATAATAGCAATTTTTGCTTTAGTTACATTATTCTTAAACAAATTTGATAAAAATAAATTATATACCTATTCAATATGGTTGCTATCCTCATTTATAATATTAAATATATATTCTCCGTCAAGATTTGACATAGGAACATTGATAACATCATTAACAACTTCAGCAGCATTATTTGTTCTTTTATTAATAATAATAAACTACTTAATTTTTGATAAAAAGATAATAAAGATTAAAACAAAATTGCCTGAGACCATAGTAAGTTTTACGATAACATTAATTATAGGAATGATATTTTTATTCATAAAACAAGGTCCAAGTTTTCTAGCATCAAAAATCAGCGGAATATTCATCACATTAACAAAACCATTTGCAACAAGTAGATGGGTTATTACAGTGGCAGAATCTCATCAACCTTACTTAAGTGACTGGTTTGGTCAATTTGGAAAAGGTTATATTTGGTTAATAATAATAGGTTCAATAATATTATTTCATACAATATTAGAAAAAATCTCAAAAAAACAAACATGGAAATTAACGACAATATATACAATATTCATTTTTGGACTGATATTTAGTAGATATTCTCCAAGCTCTGCTTTAAATGGAGAAACAGCAATATCAAGTATATTCTATATTGGTTCAATTATTTTATTAGTTCTAATTTTACTTTATGCCTACATAAGAATATATTACAAAGACAAAAATTTATTCAATGAAATAAGAGAAATAAATGAAAAACTTGTATTTGTTTTAATATGGTTTACAATAATGGTAATAGCAGCAAGAAGTGCTATAAGATTATTGTATATTTTTGCCCCAATAACAGCAATAATATTTGCATATCTTGCATATAAAATTCACGAATGGTCATCATCAAAAATAAAGGAAAATTATATTAAATATATTATAATAATTATAATTATAATAATATTGACAATAATGTTTGTAAATTTCTACAAAACATCTACTCAACAATCAAAATATTCTGGTACTGTTTATAATCAGCAATGGCAGATAGCAATGAACTGGGTAAGAGAAAATACTCCAGAAGATTCCGTATTTGCACATTGGTGGGATTATGGTTATTTAGTGCAAACAGGTGCTAACAGGGCAACACTAAGTGATGGAGGTAATGCCAGGGGAGCAATAAACTATTTCATAGGTAGACATGTATTAACAGGTCAAACAAACTTAGAAGCATTAGAACTATTAAAAGCAAGCAATACAACCCACCTATTAATAATTTCAGATGAAATAGGAAAATATCCAGCATTTTCATCAATAGGTTCTGACAAAAATTATGATAGATATTCATGGATAAGTACATTCTCCTTAAGCCCTGAAGAAATAAAGGAAACAAGAAATGGAACAGCTTACATTTACAAAGGAGGGGTTTCTCTAGATGAAGATTTAATTTATCAAGGTAAACTATATCCAAGAAGAGCCACAGGAATTGGTGCTTTCATAATAGAAACATCAAACATAATGGAAAATGGGACAGTAACTGGAGTAAATTTTATGCAACCAAGAGGAATTTTTGTATATAATGGACAGCAAATTGAAATACCAATAAATTGTATATTCTTCAATAATCAAGAAATTACTTTTAACAATCCTACTGGTATAAATGCTTGTCTTAGAATGATTCCAACAATAAGTGGAGAACAACAAAATCAAATAGGAGCACTATTATATTTGTCACCAAGAGTGAAAAATACATTATTTACAAGATTGTATTTATTCAATCAACAAGATGAAAACTTCAGACTAGTATATAATGATGAAAACTCATTACCTTTAGCATATTACCAAGGAAGATTAATAGGTCCATTAAAAATATGGGAAATATCATATCCAGAAAATATAAGTGTTCCAGAAGAATATTATAGTATAGAACTTCCAGACCCAGAAGTTAATGTAATAAAACCAGAATATACATAATATGATATCTAAAAATAAATATATTAACAAAAAATGGTTATATATTCCGATTTTAATTTTAGGAATTAATTTAATAATAAGAATAATAAATCAATCAAAAATAATAAAACAATTTCCATTAGACACAACAAATGACTGGTCTTCTTATATTGCATTATTGCATTTTTTAAATCAATGTGGATTTCATGAATTTTGTGAATATTGGTATAATGGATTTGTAACATTTAAATTGGTAGCGCCAGGATGGTACTTTTTTAGTTATATAATAAATATTATAACAAAAAATTATTTAATAACAGTATTTATTTCACTAATATTAATATTCATATTTGGATTTGTAATAGTATATAAATTTGGTAAAAAATTTAACATATCAAAAGAAAAATTAATATTATTTTTTTTGATGTTGTTTGCAAATGCAGCAGCAGTTGGAAATTATATAAGATTAGGAAGATTGCCAGAGTTCTTTGCATTTATGATTTTTGTTTTATTTGCTTTTATTATATTATACTATAAAGAAAGAAAATTTGATTGGTATGCAATATGGATAATTCCCATATATTCTTTATTAATATTATCACATCAAACAGTTGCTATATTATCATCAATATTATGGTTATCACTATTTTTAGTTAAAAAAGAAAGACAAAGAATTAAGATATTATTACTTATTTTAGCTTCAATTGTTATTGATTTATTTTGGATAATACCATATATAAAGGATTTTTACAAAAGTGCAGGAACTATTTATCCAATAGGAGCAAATCTTTTGGATTTTAGCGGAAATTATCTTTTAGAAAATATATTCACAATAATAATACCGATAGCATTTTTATTTATACTTATGTTATATTTAAAGAAAAATAAATATGAAAAAAAAGAATTGCTATTTTACTCACCAATCGCTCTAATAGCTATCTTGCTTTTTTTTAGAATACCAGCATTTGTTCCAGTATTAGAATACATATACCCAGATGTATTCATGGGATTCTTGATATTTTTCACTTTATTTTTATTTTTCAAAGAAATAGATACAAAAAAAATATATTTTATAGGTATATTAATAATTTGTATTTTAAGTTTATTAATAAATATGTTTTATACCCCTTGGTTTATAGAGCATACACAACTAGAAAGAGATACAATAAAAATTATGGGGGACATAAAAACAAATTTTTTAATGAGTGAGAGTCATTCTAAAACAAGTTATGGAAAAGCATATTACTCATATGCACCAATATATTTGAATATTTCAACGCCATCTGGATGGTATAAAATACCAAGTGAGGAATATTTCAAAAAATTAAGAGATTTTGGAATTAGTATAAACAATAAAGATTGTGATTCACTAATGAAAAATGCAGAACAACTAAATAATGATTATTTAATATCTTATGATGGAGATTGTAAATTTATAGAAACATGCGATTTGAAAAAAGTTAACCAAATAAATAACGTTTGTTTATACAGATTTAATTCCTAAATCTATAAATTATGATGTTCTTAAAATATTTAACAATAACAGGAAACAAATCAATTAATTTTATATGGGATTCTCCAGTTTGCCTAGGAGTATAAGAAACAGGTTGATCAACTATTTTATAATTATTTTTTAATGCTTTTATTATAATTTCGGAATCAATAAACCATTCTTTAGAATTCAAGTTCATTTTTTTATAACAACTTCTTCTCATTATCTTTGGATTTGCATTAACTTGTCTTATAAATTTAAAGAAAAGAAGAAAGAACAGTATATCATAACCATAAGAAGCTATTGCCTTTAAAATATCAGATTCATTTTTATTTCTTATACCTTTCCCCACATCAGCATTATTTTTTTTAATTTTTTCAAACAATTTTATTATTCCGTCTGGTTGTATTTCAAGATCTCCATCCATATAACCCAAGTATTCTCCATTACACATCCTTAAACCATTTATTATTCCCCAGCCATATCCTTCATTTATTTTAACATGAACTGTCTTGATATTTTTATGAGATTTTGACAATTTATCAACAATTTTAGAAGTATTATCACTAGAACCATTATCAACCAATACCAACTCACAGTTAATATTATTTTTTTTAAATTGTTTTAATAGAATATTTGTTAAAAGTTCAACTGTTTTCTCCTCATCATAAAAAGGGATAACAACAGACAAGTCAGGTAATTTCATAGAAAGTCAAACAATATTAAATTTTTAAATATTACTATATTCGAAGCAATATTTATAAATTTACTCCATAGTCTAAATTTATGAAAAATCCAAAAGTGGTGATATTATGTGGTGGAAAAGGAATAAGATTAAAACCTCTAACTGACAATATACCAAAACCACTAGTAGAGATAGGTGGAAAACCAGTACTCCATCAAGCGTTAGAATTGTATTCTCAAGGGGGTTTTAATGATTTTATATTATGTATAGGATATAAAGGCCATTTAATAAAAGAATATTTTAGTAAATTTCCACAATATAAAATACAATATTCTGATTCTGGTGAAGATGCAACAATGATAAAAAGAATTAATGATGTCAAAGATTTAATAGATGAAAAAGCAATAATAGCATACGGAGATACATATGCTTACTTGAATTTCAATGGATTAATATCACATCATAATTCCAATAATGTTCTTATGACTATAGTATCAAGTCCAATAAGAAGTCCATTTGGTTTAATAGATACCAAAGAAAATAATGTAGTAACAAATTTCAAAGAAAAACCAATACTAAGTTATTATATGGGTTATTCAATAATTGAAAAAGAGGCATTTAAATATATTACTGAGGATTTACTCAAACTAAAAAATGAGGACGGTTGGACATTATTTTTTAAGAAAATGATAGACATTGAAAAAATGGGTTCATATCCACATGAAGGATTGCATTTAACAATAAATACACACTCACAAAAAAAATTATCAGAAAATATATTTAATTATTACACGGACTGGAATCCAGAAAATGAAGAATAAAAATATATTAATAACGGGAGCAGGAGGATTCATAGCATCACATCTAACAAGAAAATTAGTAAACATGGGTGCAAATGTTTCAATAATAACCAAATACAAAAGTATAATTGATAATGTAAGGATTTCAGATGTGTGGGATGATATAAATGTAATAGAAGCAGACATAAGAAACATTGATTCCTTAAATCAAGTAAAAAAAATAAAGCCAGAAATAGTTTATCATTTGGCAGCATATAATCATGTTGGTCATAGTTTTATGCATATCTCAGAATGTTTTGATGTAAATGCAAAAGGAACAGCTAATTTAATGGAATCTTCAGAAGATTGCTCAAAATTCATTTATGTTTCAACTTCAGAAATTTATGGACACCAAACAGAAGTTCCATTCAAAGAGGAATTCACACCAAGACCAATATCTCCATATAGTATAACAAAATATTCTGGTGAATTATACGCTAGAATGAAACATCATCAAGATAATTATCCGGTTGTCGTGTTAAGACCATTCAATAATTTTGGTCCTTATCAAAGTGAAAAAGCAGTAATTCCAGAAATAATAATAAATTGTTTATTAGGTAGAGAAATAAAATCAACAGAGGGAAAACAAACAAGAGAATTCAATTTTGTGGAAAACATAGTAGATGGTTTTGTTTTAGCAGCAAAAAAAGATAAAGCAGTAGGTGAAATTATTAATTTAGGATCTGGAAAAGATATTTCAATAAAAGATTTAATATTAAATATTCATAAAATGACCAATTCAAATTCAAAGCTTAGTATTGGATCACTTGAATATAGGCCAACAGAAATATGGAGAATGTTTTGTGAAAACGAAAAAGCAAAAAGAATATTAGGATGGGAGCCAAAAGTATCATTTGAGGAAGGATTGAAAAAAACAATTGAATGGTACAAGAGTTACATTGAACTTTATTATAATAAAGATTCAGGCTTACCAAAATTATCAAAATTAAGGATAGAATAAAATGAAAGTGCCATTTTACACATATGGGAATATATATGATGAGTTAGATGTAGCAGAAGTAAAAAACTTGATAGATTCATATGACAACAAAATAAAATATAAAGTAAGAGATAAATTTGAAAGAGAATTTGCTGAATATATTGGATGTAAGCATGCAATAAGCGTTTCAAGCGCAACAGCTGGGTTGCATTTATCATTAAAAGCAATAGGAATTAAATCTGGGGATGAAGTTATAACAACACCAATAACATGGGTTGCAACTGCTAATTCTGTATTATTATGTGGTGGAAAACCAGTTTTTGCTGATATAGACAAAGATACATTAAATATTTCAGTTGAGTCGATAAAGAAAAATATTACACCAAATACAAAAGCAATTATTCCAGTACATCATTTGGGTCATCCATGTGAAATGGACGAAATAAATGAAGTAGCAAGGAAACATAATTTAAAAGTAATAGGTGATTGTGCACTTTCCATAGGTTCAAAATATAAGGGAAAGACAGTTGGTGGAAAAGAAGGAGATGTTAATGTATTCAGTTTCCATAGTCAAAAAAATATTTCCACATTAGGTGAAGGAGGAATGGTAACAACAAATAATGATAAAATAGCAGAATATGTTGACATTTACAGAAATCATGGAATAATTTATCCAGACAGGCATGGATATAAAACTGAGATATTGGAGACAAATCCTTGGTTTAGGGAATGTATTGGTCCAGGATATAATTACAGACTTGGAGAATTTCAATGTGCAGTTGGAAGCTCACAATTAAAAAAATTAGATGATTTTAACAAGAAAAGAAGAGAATTAGTCGAGCATTATAATAGATTATTAAAAGATATAAAAGGTATAGAAATGCCAGTAGAAAAAAGTTATGCTAAATCCTCTTGGGCATACTACATAATTAAAGTAAAAGAGAAAGAGTTTGGAATGAATAGAAATAAATTGTTCTTGGAATTAAACAAAAGAGGAATAGGTTGTCACGTGCATTACACGCCAATACATTATTTTGAATATTATAGAAATGCCGGATATAAAAAAGGAATTTGTAAGAATGCTGAAGAATGTTATGAAGAAATATTATCCTTACCATTATCCCCAAGATTAAATAAAGAAGACATAGAAAAAGTTGTAGAAGAAATTAAAAATTCAAAATATTCAGTCTAAAGGTAACACAAAATTAGGATATTCAAATTCTTTATTAACTTCATAAATTTCTGCAACTTTTCCATTCATTTCAAATTTTTTAACAAGAGTTTTATTTAGTATCTTATTTATTTCCTTTGAATGTCTTGTTTTAAATTCCTGATCTGAATAATACACAATATCAATTGAATTCAAATCAATAGTTTTATTGTATATTCCAGAATTAAGATGAATAGTAAAATTTTTTGAAGTTAATCCGGGAAAAGGAGGTATTGAAACAGTCTTCAGTGGTTTTTTTACATAACCAAGATAAGGATACTGAAGTTCAAGGGACTGTGGAAAAGAAGCAAGTATAACAGCATCGGGATAATTTTCCTCCAAATAATTTGTTGCCATTTGGTGTGTTTTAATAGCATCAACATACTCCATATTATATTCAAGAGTAAAACCAACTGTATCTCTATCACCAAACCATTGAGTAGCAAATAAAATTAGTACTATAACAAAAGCAATGTAAGAATATTTTTTAAATACCTTAACCAATGAAACTGAAAAAAATAAAAAAATTATTGGATAAATAGGCAATGCATATCTTGGAGCAAAGGGAATAAACAAAACATAAGATAAAAAAATAAAAATAAAAATAAAATAAAATGGGTAAAATTTCTTATCATTCCAAAAATCAATGAACTTATTAAAAGATAATAAAAGAATAAATAACAGAATAGCAAATAAGAAACTAAAATATTTTACAATTATAAAATAATCAGCAATATTTGGGAAATATCTTTGAAAATAAATAGAAAATTTTGGTAGAATAAAAATAAAAATAAAAAAAATGACAGAAACAATAACTGAATAAACAACTTTTTTTCTATTTCTTAGCAATTTAAAGCTAAAACAAGAGATAATTATGAATGATGTCAAAATCCATTTGTAATAATCAAAAAACAAATTCTTAAGAATCATAAATATATTAAGAAAAATTTGAATAAAATTAACTGAAAAAAGGGAAGTGCTTAATGGCCATAAAAAATATCCATAATGCAATTTATTAGATATCATCCATATCATAAACAGGATAATTGGTAATGAAAGAATGATACTTCTTTTAAAATTAAATTTTTTATTTTTAAAAAAATCATAAATTAGTAAAGAAACAGGAATCACAACAGCTCTTTCTTCAGTTAGTACAAGAAATGATGAAAAGATAAGATACAATATTCTATTATTCTTAATAAAATAATAAATTGATATTATAGCCAATGCAGTTAATGGTATTGCGACATGAGATATGCCAGAATGGGAAAAAAAAGTTGGATAAAAAAACATTAAAAATGTAGCAATAACACCTATTTTCCTACTAAACAAGTGTTTACCAATTAAATAAGTATAATAAGTGGCTAAAAAGGAAAAAAATATTGTAACTAAGTTAGAAACAATTTGAGAATTTCCAAATAGTTTAAACAAAAAGCCCAATAAAATAAAATAAAATGGTGGATGACCATTACTATAACTCCAAAGAAATATAGTAAAATTTCCCTCATAGATATGCTGTGCAGAAGGAATAACATAATTCATAACATCCCATGAATATGGTAAATTTAAAATAGGATATTTTAATATAAATATTATAATAGCTAACAAAAAAATAAACATAAACTCAAAATTTCTTTTGAAAAACTCCATTACAGGAAAATATTGGAAAAACTTATTAATGTTTGCTACCAAAAGAATGAAATGAACATTCACAAAAGAGCTTATACTAAATTAATCCCAATAAACAAGATAATAAAAATTTTTCTTGGAAGTAAAGAGAGAAAAAAAGTTACAATTGAAGAATTTTGTTACAAAAACAAAAATCCTTTTGTAAGAATGTATTTCAATAATTTATTAAAATCGGCATTGAATATAAGCAAATATTGGAAAAAAGAAAATCCAATAATTCTTGATTTTGGATGCAGTTGTCAGCAGCTAAAAAAAATATTGAAAAATAAAAATAAAAAATTTCAATATATAGGTTATGATATAGATCAAAAATATTCAGATATTAAAGATTATACAAAAGTAAAGCCAGATTATATTTTTACAATAAATGTTTTAGAACATTTAACAAAAAATGAGTTACAAGTTTTTTTGAATAACTTAAAAAAAATGAATCCTAATATTAGAATAATAACAGCAGTACCAAAAATGAATTTTCTAAGTAATTTCTTAAACAACATAACTCAAGATATGCAATGGGAAAATGAAGTTTATGATATTCACAAATCAGAATTTAAGAATATTCAGGAAATAATGAAAAGAAATTGTAATTTGATAAAATCAAAAAATTATATGTTAATTCAGAATATCCAACTTTGGAAGTTCAAAATATAGGAATATTTATTAAATTTAACTAATTTAACTATAATATGAAGGTAGTAATTTTATGTGGTGGTCAGGGAACAAGATTAAGAGAAGAGACAGAGTTCAAGCCAAAACCACTTGTAGAAATAGGTGGAATGCCAATCTTGTGGCATATAATGAAAACATACTCTCATTATGGATTTAAAGATTTTGTTTTATGCTTAGGATACAAAGGAAACATGATAAAAAATTTCTTTCTAAATTATGATAAATTAAGCAGAGATTTTACATATAATCCAAATTCAAATAAAATAACAAAACATGGTGAAAATGATATAGAAGATTGGAATATAACATTTGCAGAAACTGGGCTGAATTCTGAAACTGGGTCAAGAATAAAAAAAATTGAAAAATATATAGATGGAGATAATTTCTTCTTGACATATGGTGATGGGGTATCAAACATAAATATAATGGAATTATTGGATTTTCATTTGAAAAATGGAAAAATAGGTACTGTTACATCAGTAAGACCTTTAACAAGATTTGGTTTATTGGAAATAGAAGAAAATAATAACATAACTAATTTTACCAAAAAAAGATTAGTACATGATGGATGGATTGATGGTGGTTTCTTTGTATTTAATAAAAAAATATTTAATTATTTATCAAATGAAGAATCATGTATGCTTGAAGGAGAACCGCTACAAAAACTGTCTAAGGATGGTCAATTTATGGCATTTAAACACACTGGATTCTGGCAATGCATGGATAATATAAGAGATTCAAAAATGCTAAATGAAATGTGGGAATCAAATCCTGAATGGAAAATTTGGGGATAAGCTTATAAGATTTTCTTAATAATTAAAAATATGAATCAAACAAAATATGTAATTGCCAGACATTTTATTAACGAAAGAGAAAGTTTAGATGAGTTCTCAGAGCAAATGAAAAGAATTCTTTC
>Ga0209542_10017808_pt1 | contig 11585 bp, 11 predicted proteins | sample RifCSPhighO2_01_FD_184028 | JGI IMG/M metagenome (GOLD analysis project Ga0209542, IMG submission 184028) | Soil microbial communities from Rifle, Colorado - Rifle CSP2_plank highO2_0.1 (SPAdes) (version 2) | ecosystem: Environmental > Terrestrial > Deep subsurface > Rock core/Sediment ...
CAGCTCCTTCCGATACCGACAGAACCGCCAACGCTCACGCTGACATATCTTGCACGAGAGTCATTTATTCCCGGTGGCGCATTCTTCATACTCTCATTGTTTTTCATATACAAAACAGTTGCTGTACGGGTATTGAAAAAATATGTTATAGGGCTTGCGGGCATCTTGTATGGGTTGCTTTTTTATCTGTATCTTTATTTCTACGTTTTTACGACAATTTTTCTTGGGGTTTTCTTTCTGGTACTTCTTATTTCAAACAAAAGACAAGAAGCGCTTCGAATTTTCTTCGTAGGGGTAGTTGGGCTCGTCGTCTCCATTCCTTTTTGGATAAATTATTATCACTTATCGCATCTGCCAAATTACTGGGAACTTATGGAACGATTTGGTGTGGAAGTTGGACGTAGTATAAAGTTGTTTCTATGGAAGACATACTTGTTGTTTGCGGCCATGGCTGGCGGCGCCTTGTGGCTTGGAGGAAAAATAAACAAGGAAACAGGTGGTGGAAACACGAATGGCGCCACTAACGTGGTGTGGCATTATTTTATTGTTGCATTGGCACTTTCAGGCATTGTCGCATACAACATAAATGCGATAATGGGCTATTTCATGCAGTCGGACCATTGGAGCGGGAGAGTATTCTTAATCACAGAGGGTATCGTATGGGCAACTCTCCTTTTTTATTTTTTCGTCTACACAAGGGAGAAGTTTCGGTTCCCTATTGTGTACATCAAACTAATACTTATTCTGTCTTTTGCCATTGCCGCATCTCTGACGAGTAATGCCGTGTATACTCAAGTAAAAGAAAATACTAGGACGGCATATGCATATACTGTTTCGCCAAATCTCATGAACAGCTATGAGTGGTTAAATAACAATACGCCAGTAGATAGCGTCGTCATGAGCCCCTCGCTTGAGACCAACATTGACTTGTCCGTGTATTCTCACAATAAAATATTTTTGGCACGCGCCCAAACGACCCTCGCTCCAGATATGGAACTGTTAGACCGCTTGTATATAACATACAAACTTTTTGAGATTTCTTCAGAGCGCCTTGATGAGATGTTTAAATCTTTTTATGGCGTATTCTACTTTTTTACTTCAAAGTACAACAGTAGAGAACCTGATGCATCTCTGCGGCACTGGAAGTATCCGGTAGATGTGTTGCCGGATGAAGTACGCAAGGAATTGATTAACGAATATGAACAATATACAATGCCTAAGATGGTACCCTATAGGGTGGATTATATCTTTGTTGGTCCGCGCGAACATGAGATGGGCGCCCGCAGAGGATCTTTTGGGCAATACGAAAAACTATATGAACAAGACGGCGTAGTTATATATAAGAATGGAGCACAAAGAATATAAACTTCAAAAAGACCGTGAGCGATTTTTTTGGTGGGATGTGGGGAGGCGCTCCATTTTACACGATGCGCTTAGGCGCCATACCAGCTCTCACGCGTTAGAAATTCTTGATGTTGGCTGTGGCCCAGGCGGCAACATACTTTTTTTGAAGAAATTTGGAAAAGTTACAGGACTTGATACGAGCAAAGAAGCGCTTTCTTTCGCCAGCACGCAGGGTTTTTTTAACATTGTTCAGGGAGATGGGGACAAGTTGCCATTTGGAAATGAGTCCTTTGATCTTGTATCGGCCCTTGATGTTATAGAGCATATGGAAAATGACACAGAAGCGCTCCGTGAGATTTTTCGAGTCTTGAAAAAAGATGGGATTTTTCTTCTTACGGTGCCCGCATATCCGTGGATGTGGTCCGAGCACGACGAAGCTGTGCACCACAAAAGACGCTATCGTCGCGAAGAATTATTTGGCAAAATCAATGCTGTGGGATTTCAGATTAAAACATGGAGCCATTTTGTTATTCCATCTATCCCGTTTCGCGCATTGAAGATTTCTATTCGGAAAATAAAATACACGCTGCGTTTTTCTTATGACAAAACATTAAAAACAGACGTTATGATTCTCCCGCCGTTTCTTAATGCGCTATTGATCGGTTGGCTTGCGCTTGAGAGATATTGCATGCGCATTGTTCCTTTGCCGTTTGGGAGTTCTATTTTGGTTGTTGCGAAAAAGAAAAATCTTGACTAGAATAATTAATCCATAGTACGCATGATTCTTAAACAAGAAAAAAAGAAAATTTTTATAACTGGCGGTGCGGGGTATATTGGTTCGGTTTTAGCAGAAGAATTGCTAAAAGAAGGTCATCATGTGCGTGTTTTGGACAACTTCATGCACCGGCAAATACCTTTTGGGCACTTGTTGCACCATAAAGAACTAGAGTTGGTTCGCGGCGACGCACGAAGCGAAGTCGTGTTAAAACAATGTCTACAAGGTGTGGATATTATTATTCCGCTTGCGGCTATTTTGGGGGCTGAGGCGTGTGACCGCGACACAATAGCTACCGAAACGACAAATCTAGAAGCGATAAAATTACTTTTACGTTTGAGAGACCAAGAGCAGAAAATTATTTATCCAAACACCAATAGCGGTTATGGTGTCGGCGAAAAGGGCGTTTTTTGCGATGAAACCACTTCGTTAAACCCCATATCTCTGTATGGGCGCACAAAAGTTGAGGCAGAGAAGGCGATTCTCAAGGCGGGGAATGCGATAACTTTTCGGTTGGCAACGGTGTTTGGCGTGAGCCCCAGGATGAGAATTGACTTGCTGGTGAATGATTTTGTTCATCGGGCCGTAACGGAAGGATATGTGGTGCTTTTTGAATCGCACTTCAAAAGAAATTATATTCACGTACGCGATGTGGCGCGCGCCTTTGCGCACGCGATTGAGAATTTTGATTTGATGAAGAATGAAGCATATAACGTGGGGCTTTCTGATGCGAATTTGAGCAAACGAGAACTTTGTGAGGCGGTAAAAAAACACATTCCCGGTTTTTATATTGTGGAGGCAGAAATCGGCGAAGATCCGGATAAGCGCAATTATATTGTTTCAAACGCAAAGATAGAAAAAACAGGATTCAGGCCGAAATATTCCATTGACGACGGCATTGTTGAGCTCACCAAACTCTACCGCACAATTAAACGTTGGCCGCTTTCGAACCTTTAGGTGAATTAGAAATTAGGTGAATTAGGAATTTTTTTCTATGATCTCCGTAATTTTTCCAACATACAACGAAGAGGGCAATGTTATAGAATTGCATCGGAGGCTCAAGAAAACGCTTGAGGAAATGGGCGAGCCGTATGAAATTATCGCCGTTGACGGCCCGTCTACTGATGGTACTCTTGAACGGCTGAAGTCTCTTTCCCCTATAAAAATTATTGTTTTTGCAAAGAGGATGGGTCAGGCCGCCGCTTTGAGCGAGGGCATGAAGGTTGCGTGCGGGGAAACGGTTGTTCTTATTGACGCTGATTTGCAAAATAGACCGGAAGATATTCCTAAATTAATTAATAAGCTTAAAGACGGGTATGATGTCGTTTCTGGTTGGCGTGAAGACCGTGACGATCCGTTTCATCGCAAGATGCTTTCTCGTTTTGGAAATGCGCTCACCGGGTGGGTCATGGGTGGCACGCTTCACGACTTTAGTTCTCCGTTTAAGGCCTGCAGAAAAGAAGTTTTGCGCGGCGTGGTATTGTACGGAGAAATGCACGCATTTTTCCCGGCGCTTCTTCATGCGCGTGGCGCACGTATCACCGAAGTGTCAGTAGGGCATGATATGCGCAAAGCAGGAACGACGAAGTATTCATCTATTAAGGTGGCGAAAATATTTGCAGACCTTATGGTACTGAAGTTTTTTTCTGATTATTTCACTCGCCCGCTTTTATTTTTCGGCGGATGGGGTCTTTTCTTAATTTTTCTCGGGTTTGTTGCGGGCGGAGCGGCCGTTCTGCTTAAAATTATGGAGTTGTGGAACTTTACACAAACACCGCTTCCGATACTCGCAACGTTCTTCATTGTGGTTGGGATATTACTTATTATGATGGGCTTTCTCGCGGAGATTCTTTTTCGTATTTATTATGAAAGCAAAGACCGTGATTTCTACGTTATACGTGAAGTTATAGAGCGAAAGTAGTGTGTAGCGAAGACGTCCAGACAGTATAATTTTTGCCGTTTATTAAACATGAAAACAATTATCTTGGCAGGAGGGCTAGGTATACGATTGCGCCCGCTAACGGAGACCATTCCCAAGCCGATGGTTTTGTTAAATAACAAACCGTATCTTGAATATCAGATAGCATACTTGAAACAATTTGGTTTCACGGATATAGTGCTTATGGTTGGGTATCTTGGCGAAAAAATAGAATCGTATTTTGGTGATGGAAGTCGCATGGGTGTTTCTATTGTATATTCATACGAAAAAACATTATTGGGAACGGCTGGGGCCCTTAAAAACGCAGAGGACCTTATTTCCACAGACCAGTTCTTGCTTCTCTACGGCGATTCTTTTTTGCCCATAGACTTGAACCAGTTTGTTGAATCTTTTTTGGAGAGTCGAAAAAAATGTCTTCTTGCCGTATACGATAATAAAGAAAATACTCACGTGAAAAATAATATCAGATTGGACGAAGATAAGAATATTTGCGCATATGAGAAGGATGCTGTCGGTGAAAATTTTTACTATGTAGACAGCGGGGTTTTGTGTCTCAAAAAAGATGTGCTTGGTTTTATTCCAAAAGGCGCCGTTGCTTCTCTGGAGACTGATGTTTTCCCAAAACTCATCAAAGATAGAGCCATGGCTGCCTACATGACGAACACTCGTTTTTTTGATATTGGAACGCCGGAAAGATTAAAAGGGGCCGAGGTGTTTTTCGCGGCGTGGAAGTTGAGTTTGTAAAAACAACTATTAAAAACACAAGTTAATATTCATCATGATTCTTGCAAGAGCCCCACTGCGAATAAGTTTTGTCGGCGGAGGAACTGACCTTCCGGCTTTTTATCGCACATACCCGGGAAGAGTTGTCTCGGTAACTATTGATAAGTACATATATGTGCTTATCAATCCAATACCGCTGACTGATGAATTTAGGGTGAAGTACGCGAAGACAGAGTTCGTAAAACACCCCAAAGATTTGGAACACCCAAGCATTAAGGCCGCGCTTCTTGATTTGGGTATCACAAAATCGGCGATAGAGATAGGGTCCTTTGCCGATCTTCCCGCCAAAACCGGCATGGGCTCTTCTTCCAGCTTTTCGGCGGCGCTTCTTAAAGGACTTTACGCGCACATCGGAAAAGCGTTGAGTGCTGAAGAGGCCGCGTATGCCGCATGTCGGCTGGAAATTGACTTATTACAGGAACCGATAGGAAAACAAGACCAATATGCCGCGGCCTATGGTGGTTTTAACCTCATTCAGTTCAATAAAGATGACTCTGTTGAGGTGATGCCTGTTTTTATTGATTACGCCAAGCGTTCTTTACTTGAAGACCACCTCCTCCTTTTTTTTACGGGCATTACTCGCTTTGCTTCTGAAATTTTAACGGTCCAGAATAGTGGTGTTGGCAAGCATTTTGAGACGTATAAAAAAATGTCTGATTCCGTATTTGATTTTGAGAAAATGTTGCTTGCCGGGGATGTGCATGGCATGGCTAGAATGCTCCATGAAGGATGGCTTTCCAAAAAATCATTAGCCGAAAATATTACTACGCCCGTCATAGATTCATTATATGAAGCAGGGTGCGGGGCCGGGGCTTGGGGTGGAAAGATATTGGGCGCAGGAGGAGGGGGTTGCATTCTATTTCTTGCCAAACCGGAACAACACAATACCATTCGGAGCGCAGTTAGCGGAGTCGCGTCAAAGAATAATCTAACGGGTTTCAAAGAGATACCGGTACGATTTGTGCAGTCGGGCACGGATATTCTTTTTAATACCAGGAAATAGCGCACACCTCGATGAAAACCTACATTCAAAAATTTATAGATGAAGTTGAAGAGACAATAAAGAAATTGCCTTCTAAAGAAATTGCCCAAGCCATTAATATTATTCAGGCGACATATGAACACGACGGCCGCATGTATATTTTTGGGAATGGCGGCTCGCTTGCGCTTGCAACCCACTGGGTAAGTGATTTTAATAAGACCGTGTTTAGTCATAATCTTGAAAAACATGCAAAACGTTTTCAGGCGATTCGCCTGCCCTCAACCGAAGAAGAGATTACTGCGTGGGCAAATGATATCGGGTATGAAATGGTTTTTGCCGGACCGTTGCAAAATTACATACAAGAAGGGGATTGCGTTATTGCCATTTCAAGCTCCGGCAATTCTCTTAATATCATTAAAGCTGTTGAGCTCGCAAAAAAGCACCACGTTCCCGTTGTCGGTCTTTCCGGGTTTGATGGGGGGAAACTGAACACGTTAGCGGATGCTAAGATTTTGGTCCCCACGGAAAAAGGGAAGTACAGCATTGTGGAAGGAATTCATGCAGTTGTTTTGCATCTCATCACCCAGTATTTTCAGGATTATTTTGATCATATCGTACAGAAAAAAGTCCAGTAGCCAGCAGACAGCACTTTTCACATGACCATGGTGTTATAGTTTTGTATGGTAAGAATCATTCCGCGCCTTGATATAAAAGGCCCCAATGTCATTAAAGGGGTTCAACTTGAAGCGCTTCGCATTGTTGGTGATCCGCAAACGCTCGCGACAAAATATTACGAAGAAGGAGCGGACGAGCTCATATATATGGACATTGTTGCGAGCTTGTATGAACGAAACAATATTTTAGATATTGTTTCGCGCGCGGCCCAAAATATTTTCATACCGCTTACGGTTGGTGGCGGTATGCGTTCTGTTTCCGATATTCGCAAAGCTCTTCGGGCGGGAGCTGATAAAGTTGCGATCAACACTCATGCAACAAGGAATCCTGAATTTATTACGGAAGTAGCACAGTCATTTGGTTCACAATGCATCGTTGGCTCTATTGAAGCAAAAAGAAAATCAGATGGAGGGTGGGAAGCTTTTGTTGATAATGGGAGGGTGGTTACCGGCCTTGATGTAGGTGAATGGGCCTCCGAATTGGTACGTCGTGGAGCAGGGGAACTCTTAGTGACATCTGTGGACCAAGAGGGAACTGCGAAGGGGTATGACATTGAGTTAGTAAAAATGGTCGCGGCACGCGTTTCTGTCCCTGTGATTGCGTGCGGCGGGGCGGGAAGCCCCGCAGACATTTTTTCTGTTATTAATGGAGCGGATGTCGGAGCGGTGTCCGCAGCTCATATTTTTCACTACAACAAGTATTTAATTGCAGATGTTAAGCAATTCCTTTCAGAAAAGAAAATTAACGTACGAATGTAGCTATGGCAAAAAAAGTACACATAATTGATTATGGATACGGAAATCTTTTTAGCCTAGAGAAGGCGCTTGTTCATCTTGGCGTGTCGTCGATTATTACTCGTGATCCAAATGACATTATTGATTCTGCGGCCGTTTTTCTTCCGGGGGTCGGCGCATTTGGTGATGGTATTAATGAACTAAGGAAAAGAGGTTTTGAAGATCCCATTTTGAAACACACACAGGCGGGTAAGCCACTTTTTGGTATTTGCTTGGGGATGCAGTTTCTTTTTGATGAGAGTGAAGAATTTGGAAAGCATGCAGGACTTGGCATTATTAAGGGTAAGGTGCAGCGCATTGCAATCACCGACCCATCTGCCAAGATTCCACACATTGGGTGGAATAAATTGTTTCTGCCTAGCCATCGGAAAGATTGGGGAAAAACATCTTTTAAAAATATCCAAGAAAATGACCAGGTTTATTTTGTTCATTCCTATGTTGGGCACCCAGAGAAGGAAGAAGATGTTCTTGCTGAAACTCGTTATTTCGGAACAATTCTTACGGCGGCGGTTTCAAAAGGGAATGTTATCGGGACACAATTTCATCCGGAAAAAAGCGGCACGGTGGGGCTTTCAATATTGAAGCAGTTTCTTGCACGTGTATAATATGAGAACCATGCAAACAAAAGAAGAGCAACATCAAGATTTGCCGAATACGGTTCAATTTTGCAAAAAGTGTGTACAGCCAAACACACGTCCTGGAACGACGAATGAATACAAACATACAAAAGTACACAAGCACGACTATATTGTGTTTAATAAAGATGGCGTATGCGCCGGGTGCCGGTTTTGTGAAGCAAAGTTCAACGGCACGATTGACTGGAAAAAGCGTGAAGAAGAACTTCTTGCGCTTTTGGATAAGCACAGAAGTAAAGATGGCTCATACGATTGTTTGGTGCCCGGTTCCGGAGGAAAAGATAGCGTGTATGCCTCGCACATTTTGAAAAGCAAGTACGGCATGCACCCCCTTACGGTAACGTGGGCGCCGCACTTGTATACCGACATCGGATGGAAGAATTTTCAGAATTGGGCGCATATTGCCGGACACGATAATTATCTTTTTACTCCGAATGGAGAGGCTCACCGGCGAATTACACGAAACGCGTTTCTTAATCTGTTGCATCCGTTTCAGCCTTTTATTCTTGGTCAAAAAACTTTTGCGATAAAGATGGCGGCGCGTTTCAATATACCGCTTGTGTTTTATGGACCGCATTCCGGGGAGGAGGGCAGTAATGTGCCTTACACCCAAAGCAGGTTTTTGTTCAAAGGCGATAAGCAAAAAGATGGGTCAACAGAAAAAAGCGGTGGGTATCGCCTGGATTACGTTGACCCGGATACCAAAATGGATGAGGTGTATCTTGGTGGTAAGTCGGTGGCGGAGTATATGAAAGAAGGAATGACGTATGGAGACCTCGCTCCGTATTTGCCACTTGATTCACGTGTTGTAAAAGAAAAAGGGATTGAGGTATATTTCCTCGGATACTTTATGAACTGGATTCCTCAAGACGCCTATTATTACGCGGTTGAGCACTCTGATTTTGAAGCGAACCCCACTCGTTCGGAAGGAACATATACCAAGTATTCAAGCATTGATGATAAAACGGATGGTTTTTTCTATTACACTACGTATATTAAATTCGGGTATGGTCGGACGACGCTTGATGCGGCGCAGGAAATTAGACATCACCACATTACACGCGAAGAAGGGGTGGCGTTGGTGAATAAATTTGACGGAGAGTTTCCGCAAAAATATTTCAAAGAATTTCTTGCCTATATGGACGTGGCGGAAGACGCATTTTTTGAGAAGGTTGATTCATTTCGAAGCCCGGAACTTTGGAAAAAAAAGGATGGGGAATGGAAACTTCGGCACAGGATTTCATAACATGAAATAATATAAAGACAGAAACAATCACATTATATATTGGCACCCCACTTCAAAATATTCCACTCGTTTTTTTCCTTGAATCGGCATTGAACCAGGAGGGGTTCATTGGGAAAAATCTATGGAATATGTTTCAGGGGGCTTCGGGTGAAATACCACTTGATTTTTTGCAGTTCACCAAAAGTCCAAATCAGGCGGATTTCCTTATGTTGCCGCATAACTATTTTTCCCTGAAAAGATTGGGTGAGGAAAAATCTTCCGGATATATTTCCGGTTTCGTAACATTGGCGGAACAATTCAAAAAGAAGATTTTAGTTTTTGAAATGGCTGATTCCGATGCGCATATTGATATCCCGCATGCAATCATATTTAGATATTCGCAATATAGGTACAAGAAAAGAGATAACGAAATAATTACGCCCCCATATCCTCCGCATTTTAGGCCAGTAGGGCTTGATGAGTGGAGAAGTAGTGTGTGGAAAAATGTTTCTCTGCGGAAAAAACGAGAAAGGCCGGTTGTCAGTTTTTGTGGTTGGGCCGGATTCCCTAGTTTTTATCGTTGGCTGATATATCAAGCAAAGAACTTTTTCGTTCTCATACAATTTTTGATGGGCAATACGCACGCGCCCTTGCACGGGAGCGGTATATATTGGCGGCGAAGGGCTCTTCGGGCGCTTGCTCATCCTACGGCTGTGGACACGCGCTTTATTATCAGAAAATCATATTCAGCACAGAAAGGACTTGACGGGGCTAATCGCATAGACCCCAAACATGCGGAAAAAGAGTACGTAGAGAACATCAGTAATTCTGATTTTGTGCTTGCCCCGAAAGGTCATGGAAACGCATCCGTTCGTTTTTTTGAAGCGCTATCATTGGGAAGAATTCCGGTTCTTATCAATACCGAGTGTGTTTTACCTCTTGAAAAATTCGTTGATTACTCAAAGTTTATTGTGGATGTAGACTATACACGCGTAGACAAAACAGAACAGGAAATTATGAATTTCTACACGCCATTAAGCGGAGAAGAATTTAAAGAGAGACAAAAAATGGCCAGGGCCGCCTTTGAGCTTCTCCGTCCGGGCTCATTTTTGAAGGTTATTTTATCGGAACTAAAGAAGAAAGAAACAGGTTCTAATTACAATGCGAATTACGCGAAATAACATGCGAATTCTGCGAAAAGTAAAGGAGCATCATACGAAATAATATGAGAATACAGCGAAAATAGGTCCTAAAAAAATGAAGGCAAAAATTCAACAAAACAAAAAAGTTATTTATCCTGATTTGTCATATACCATTAACGGAATCTTATTTAGCACACACAAAAAGTTAGGCAGGTTTTGCAATGAGAAACAATATGGTGATTATATTGAGTTGTTATTAAATGAAAAAGGAATTCATTATGAAAGAGAGAGGGAATTGGCGCCGTCTTTCCCGGGAGAACACAAGAGGAGAAACATCGTTGATTTTCTAATAGAAGAAAAAATCATACTCGAGATTAAGTCAAAACCGTTTTTAACGAAAAGCGATTATTACCAAACCAAGAGATATATTATTGCCGCAAGACTGAGGTTGGCAGTTTTGGTAAATATGAATCGTTATTCCATAACGCCTAAAAGGATTTTAAATTCTGAAATTGAGGCCAAAGAAGAAGATTATTATTTATAGTTTCGCATAATTCGCATACTATTTCGCGGCATTCGCATTATTTTATGAAAACAATTTTTATAACCATTTCACGTGGCGGGATTATCCGAAACATCTTTCGGACGGGTGTTGTTGCCAAGTTGCTTGAAGCGGACGTTCGGGTTGTTGTTCTCACGCCATATCATGACCAATCCGAGGTGTTTGAGGATTTTAAACACCCAAATCTCATTATTGAACCGTTGTTTTGGAAACAGCAAGAACGGTGGCGTGGTTTCTTGACCGAGTTGTTGAAGGGGGCGGTTTTTAATAGCACCGTGCATGCTCGGTATCGTTACAGCATTGGGACGCCACAAAAGCCAAAAAGAATTCTTTATCCATTCCGGATGGCATTGTTTGCGCCGCTACGCATTATTCCTGGCGCCAAACGCATCATTCGTTTCTTATACGCGTCCGTAAACCCGTTGCGGGCGCATGACTATCTTTTTTTGAAATATAAACCTGACCTTGTTTTTAACACGGCATCCAGCGCTGATTGTGGCGTGTTAAGAAGCGCAAAGAGATTCGGCGTGTGGTCTGTTGATATGCCAAAAAGTTGGGACAACCCATCTCAAGCGCTTTTTAAGACAAAGGCAAACCATCTTTTTGTGTGGAGTTCTTTTATGAAAGAGCAAGCCATCCGTCTTCAGGGCTATCGGGAGCATGAGGTTAGCATGACCGGTATTCCTCAATTTGATTTTTATACCCAAAAAGACATGTTGTTTTCGCGAA
>Ga0209542_10017810_pt1 | contig 11583 bp, 12 predicted proteins | sample RifCSPhighO2_01_FD_184028 | JGI IMG/M metagenome (GOLD analysis project Ga0209542, IMG submission 184028) | Soil microbial communities from Rifle, Colorado - Rifle CSP2_plank highO2_0.1 (SPAdes) (version 2) | ecosystem: Environmental > Terrestrial > Deep subsurface > Rock core/Sediment ...
GTACTGCCCTGCGGATCATTAATTGCAGTCCAGCTGCCGTCACCAACGCCAATCTTATAAGCTAGCTCCTTGAACAATGCAGCAACATTATCTTCTTTGTATTCAACTGTTATATCTAAAGTATTAACATCCTGGCCTTGGTCAAAAGCAGACCATTTAACTTCATAATTGCCAGTTATGAATTCGTCATTCATTGGCTTTAATACATGAACTTCCGGGAAATTGCTTACAAAAACATCAAAGTTTTCGCTTTCAGAATCGCTTATTTGCGAAGCGCATTTATTGTCTGTTACAGTGCTTTCAACAGTAACTTGGTAATTTCCCTGTGTTAAAGGTGTCCAGACAAAATCATATGTTTGTGAAGAGCTTGCAAATATGCTCTTTGTCAAAGGCTGTTGGAATACCAGCGTATTTGTAGCATCTGTTATTTTAGCAGTAACTTTAACGTCAGATGAGTAAAAACCAGCAAATCCTTCATTTAATGGGACATACTCCGGAGTGTCTGGATTAAATATCAGCGGAGCTAAAACATCAGAGCCAACATCAACCTGAATATGCAATGGTGAATTAACTATAATATCTCTTGTTTTTAATACATAAAGGCTTTTGATTTCTGCTGTGCAGAACTCTTTTTGAGTAAATATGATATCTTTACTGAAGCCTTGCTGTCCTCCAGCATTGCTTCTCCAGTCTGCAAATCCCTCCATTGGTAAATAGCCATCCTTAAAGAAGTATTGGGCATAGCCATATGGCGTTTCTAGATTAGTTGGATAGTAAACTTTAACATTTGAATTCATTCCATCGCTATTAGAATTTATTTTATTATTACCGTTTACAAAATTTGGTATTGAAACACTATTACAATCAGCATCATTACAATTAAATATTAAAAAATCAACATCCCCAACAGGATTGTTATTTCCATCCTTAAGATTGTATGTAACAAGTAAACTATCAGCACTAACTAAAGAAAAACTAAATAAAAGTGCCAATAATATCAAGATTGTTATTTTGCCTTTCATTTTTATTCTAAACCTGGAGCGTGTGAACTTCCACCGTGTCCTTTACCTCCGCCTACAATCTTTTTTATAGCATAGCCGACCAAGGCAGCTGCTGCAGCTATTCCTGCATATAATCCAACTGCTTTTAGTGTCCTGTTGTTATCAACGTATAAGGTATCAGAATGTAATAAATCCATGTATACAGTGTCTGGAACAGCTACATCATTTCCAGAACCCATAAGTGCGCTTAAATTATCTAGTTTAACTGCATCATTTCTTGAGGTTTTCACATGAACTATGGCTGGAACACTCTCACCAGGTATGGTATCTTTGCCAGCAACTCTTGCTTGCGTATAAAAGTTAAAGCCAACAATGCCCTCAAATCCTTCATTAATCAGGTTAACTAAAGACGAGTCTACGCCTAAAGAATCTAATCCTGGATTAAATATCATATCTGCTCCAGCTGCATTTAATCTTGCAACATCAGAAGAATCTGCAGGATATTTGGCTGCTTCTTGTTTTAAGGTTCTATACAACTTTTGAATATTTCTTCTGTTTCCAAGTTCCCTTCTTTCGTATTCAGAAAGATTATTAAGAGTTCTTTGAGCAGGCTGAACTCTAAGTCTAACTCTGGCTCCTAAAGCACCTCTTGCTGTATAAAACAAACTATCTAAATCATTAACACGATTTGGAGTTATATGCAAGTCGTATACAGAAGGCTGCAATAATACTTGAGTAGCATATGTATTATGTGTTGGATTTTCACTCTCTATGAAATCTCTTTCTATTTCTACTGTATCAGCGTCTACTGTATCAGCGCTTGCTGTTGTACTATCTTTCAAATCCCTTTTAATAAGCCCAGAAAGTATTGAAGGACCAAATTTTACTTCTTCTTTCTTCACAGCAGCAGTATCGCCAGCAGCTGGTGAATTAGCTGGACCTTGAGCATATGCATCATAAACTGCATTTAATGGGCCAACACCAAATTGCAATGCTGCTAAACTAGTAATAAAAGCTCTTCTAATCATAGAATTGTTATTCTTCATTTTTGTTTAACCCCCGAATAATAAATTATAATTACCACTTGAGAATAATATAAAAGATATTTAAACCTTTCTATGGAACTTAACAGACTATAGAACTATATATAATATAGTGGAGACAGAGGGATTTGAACCCCCATCAATCGGTTTCTTCAAAATTGACTGGAGCCGATTGCACTGCCGGATTATGCTATGTCTCCTACAATAATAAAAGCTTGAAACTTCTTATTTAAACTTTTCCAGTTTCAAAATATCCTCAATTTCCTGAGTAGAAATAGCGCAGCCCCTAAGCCTTAAACCCCAAAGCAAACCATCAAGAAGATGCGGGTTCAAACCTCCTTTGTAGAACCTATCCCCTATTTTGTATTTGTCAAAAAACCCAAGCTCAAAAGCCACAACCATTAGCTCAGCGCTTCTTATTATTGGAATGTTGCATATTTCCCTGCTGAATTTAGCGATGTTAGCCTTGTTCATATCAACTCTTGCGTTTAATTTCCTTGCAAGCAAAGCTGCCAGGCTGTTATAATCCTCAATTAAAAGCCTGATAGTTCTTTCGTCAACAACATATGCGCTTGATTTTAAAATGCAGGTTAAAGCCAACCCTTCAATCTCCGCCCTATCAACTATTTTTATTGGGTTTCCATTAACGCTAAAAATGTTGTTGGCCAAATCCAGCAAATAGCTTGTTTTTTTATCCAAATTTGCGCTATTATTGTAAAATGTTAGATCATTTTTAGCGAGGCTTGCAGCAAGAATTACAGCTTCCAGCTCAAATTTTCTGGAGTTTATTGGCACATCAATTAATTCCTGCTTAATGCTTTTTGATATGATAAATTCTCCCTTGAATCTCTCTTTCAGCAAAGGCAAAGCCCATAGCAGATTATTTGTAGTTATTGTAATTATGGATGATGTGTCAAATACTAAGTTTCTCATTTAAACAAGCTCCTTGCAAACTTGACTCTTTCCCTAACATTTTTAGTAACAGATTCCTTAACATCAGCTATTCCTGTTTTTCCCGAGTATTCCATTAAATCCCATCTGCTTATCCCAATTAAGTCAGCTATTCTTCCAATTGACAATCCGTGCTCATAAAATCTGGAGCCTCTAGTAATTTCTGCTTTTGCCATTAAATCCTTGACATAAGTTTTTAATTTGCTGTCAAGTTTGTCAACTGTATTAAACAATGAAGCTATGCTTTTGTTGTAGCCTTTAAAGTTATTTTTAATCAATTCATTTTTGGCATTGCCCAAATTTGAGATTATGCTTTTGTAGAATAAGTTCCAGCTTTTTGTTTCCTTGTAGTCAGTCCTTTCAAAAATCTTGCTTAAGCTGTACATTAATATTGCAACAGTGACAATGTCTTCATCCTGAAAAATGCTGCCTGAGCTTATTGTCTGGTTGCTCAAATCTCTTAACTTAACTACATCATTTCTGTTTATCGCTGCAGAAGCCTGATTTAGTGCAGAAAGAATCTCCTCTTTTATCTTCTGATTCATGATATGGTTTTGTTTTAATAATTTATAAAACTAATCATTTTTTGAGCTGTAAAGTAAACGTCTGGAGTTTTGAACAAAAAAATTAATTTTTCTTAACAATCAGCTTATTTTCTTTAATTTCAGCTCCTAATCTTTGTATGTGCACAATTAACAGAAAGATTTATATATTATGTGCCCTTACAATATTATATGGCTTACATAGAAACAATAAAGCGGAATAATAAGGAGTATTACTACATCACAAAAAACGTAAGGCTCAGCTTAAACAAATGGAAAAAAATCAGAATTTTCTTAGGGGATAAAAAACCTACAAAAGAAGAACTAAAAAAACATGCCAATGAGATAGAAGAAAAAGCAAAACCATTCTTAAAATTGTCAAATTATGCTTATCTCTCGGAGCATGACGCAGAAACTTTACAGGATTTAAAAGAGAGTTACAATGTATGGCTAAAGCACATTCCTAAAAGTGTAAGAGAAAAATTAAATGAGGATTTTGTAATACGTTTTACTTACCACACCAATGCAATTGAAGGCAATAGGCTTACTTTAAGACAAACTGCCCTTATTTTGAAAGATAAAGTGATCCCAACTGGAGTAAGGGCAGAGGATTACAATGAAGCAATAAATGGAAAAGAATGTTTAGATTATATCAAAAATTACAAAGGAGACTTAAATACAAAATTTCTTGAAAAAATAAATGGAATTCTCACAAAAAATACAGGTGTAGTCTATGGCGGAAGAATAAGATTTTTTGATGTGAAAATACAAGGCTCAACACACGTTCCTCCACCACATTCTGAAGTCAAAAAACACCTGCTTAACTTCTTTAAATGGTATAGTGCGAATAAGAATAAGTTGCATCCTTTTGAATTAGCTACCATGATTCATGCAAAATTAACATGGATACACCCATTTGAAGATGGAAATGGCAGGTCTGCGAGGGCAATTATGAATTTTATTCTCATAAAAAAAGGTTTCCCTATGTTTTTTATCCCATTCGAGAAAAGAGAAGAATATTACCAATCGTTAGAAATTGCTGATAAAGGAGAATATAAAGAATACATTTCTAGAATTTTGCACTTTATTATTGACCAAATAAGAAGTTACGGGCACGATAAAAAAGAATAAACCTTTTACTGTGCACATACAATGATACCCACTAACAAACACCCAATTCTTACTATATTTAACGCGAGTGTGCCCATGTATTCATGTCCTTGACGTATCGCTTTGCTATTTTGATTGGACGATATGTGCCCCGAGTAATAACTCTGCGGACGTAGTTTTCCCATACTTCGTATGGAAAAAGATTTTAACAAGAAATTAAGTTCAATAATTTTTCGGGCTACATATAAATGCTGATGCATAAATCAGATAAATTTATAAAGCCAAAAAATAAGCAATTAATATGGTTATGTTAACATTCATAGCTACAATTATTTTTGGAATTATAGCAATAATCTTAGCTTTCAAGGCACGTAAATATCGAATTGAAGAAACAAATAAAGTATTAAGTCTTCGTGCATATGGTATTATGATTCTTTGCATTGGATTTTCTTTGCACACACTTGGTGATGTCCTTGCTTTATATTACGGGGATGTAATAGAAATTCTTTTGGAATCAATAGCCCACATAATCATCTTAGGCTCATTTATTATATTCTATATGGCTGCACAATATGCTATTAAGTCTTCCAGGGGGTATTGGTTCAAATGATTGATGTTCAAACAATCCTGATAATAGCGCAATCAACATCTGTACTAACGACGATTGTGGGGATTATTTCATTGATTTCAATTATAAAGTTAACCAAACATCTCCAGGATAGTTCGTTTAGAGAGATTTTCTCTTCATTGGGACTTTTCTTTTTTGTAACCTTAATTGGTGTTGCTTCGATGACCATCTATCATTTCTTGTATGGTAATGAAGAATTAGCTGAAAGTGCAGAACAATTATGGTATGCTTTTATGTTTACTTCATTAATTATTTCAGTATATGGCTCATATATTGCTATGAGTTTTGGGAAATCAATACACGAGATTATAAGAAAGGTTAACAAGAAACGTAAAAAAAGAAAGTGAAATTTTCTTCTAAATATTTCTTCTATCTAATTCATTGTGAACTATCACAGAACAATGTGATGCAAAAATCATTTTAGGTCCAAGTTTTATTTTCTTTGCTCCAAATCTGTCTAAGAGCTTTTCAGTTTTTCTAGGTAATCCAATATTATCGCCAAGGATGAAAACAATATCATTATTAAATTTAAAGTCTCTCAAATCCTCTCCTTTCGGATGCAAATAAATTAATTGACTTCCAGTTTTTTCTTTAATTAATGTCTCAAAAGCCTTCTTAGAAACTTTAATTCCGCTGGAAACTTCTTTCTCTTCATTAAGTTTAAGATTCAAACCATCCTTTAAAGCAATTTTTATAGCTTTAGCAATTGACCTTTCATCAGGGTCTAATCCTTTCAAGGTTTCACCATAAAAACTGATAATTTTAGGAGAAGCTTTAGGTCCGTTCATTGAAACATGAATTGCACTGTCTCTCCTTAGTTCATTTGAAATCCACAACGTATTAGAGATTGCTCTGCAAATTAAATCCATTCTTCCAGCTCCGGATAAATCTTCTAAATTAAAACCAGGATCTGTTCTAGCTTTTAATGATAATAAGATAAATTCTTTCATAATAATTAATATCTTTCTTATTTTAAATACATTCCGATATAATTTTATATTAAGCATTAATTAATAATATGTGAATAAAGATTAAAAATAAAATTAATCTAAACCTATTTAAATAAATAAATTAAGTAATATCTATGAAAAAGAGGTACTTTAATGGAGTTAGTATAAATGTAATTCTTTTGGGTGTCATAAGCTTCCTTAACGATATGAGCAGCGAAATGATAACCCCTATTCTCCCAATGTTTATCTCTTCTTTAGGTGGAACAGGTTTAGTAATCGGTTTAGTCGGAGGAGTCAGAGATAGCATCTCAAGTTTACTAAAGGTATTTTCAGGTTATTTATCTGATAAGACCGGGAAAAGAAAGATATTCATCTTTTCAGGTTATTTAACATCCTCTCTTTTTAAGATTATTCTCGCTCTAGCTCAAACATGGCAGCAAATTCTTATCTTTATAGGTCTTGAAAGAATTGGAAAGGGAATCAGAACAGCCTCTATAGAGGCAATAATTGCAGATTCCATGCCGAAACAAAGAGGAAAGGGCTTTGGAATCCATCGTGCGTTTGACACAACAGGAGCGATATTTGGTTCATGTATTGTATTCTTCTTGTTTTGGTATCTTAATTTTAATTTCAGATCAATTATCTTAATTGCAGCACTGTTTGCCTTCTTTTCATTGGTTCCCTTGCATTTCATAAAAGAAAAGAAATCAAAACCAAAAAATATAACTTTTAAATTAAGTATTAAATCTCTTCCTAAATCCCTTAAATTATTTATATTCATAGCCTCTATTTTTGCATTGGCTAACTTTAGCTACATGTTTTTTATCCTTAAAACCCTAAACTTATTTGAAGGAAAGTATGCAATTGGAGTTACATTGCTTTTATACATTTTATTTAATCTATTTTATGCAGTTTTTGCTATCCCCATTGGGAATTTATCAGATAAAATAGGAAGAAAAAACATACTTATTGCAGGATTTTTTCTATTTTCAATAACAACACTCGGATTCGCATTATTTAATTCATTGGCTGTATTTGTAATATTATTCATACTTTATGGAATAACATATGCATTAATTGAAGGAACGCAACGGGCATTTGTAGCTGATCTAGCTCCGAGGAATTTAAGAGCAACAGCATTGGGCACATTTCATACAGTGATTGGATTAGTTACACTGCCTTCAAGTTTAATAGCTGGATTATTATGGCAGATTAATCCGATATCAACATTCATATATGGAAGTTCAGTAAGCTTGATCTCAGTAGCCTTGTTTTTAAATTATAAACACAGGTTTAGGAATTCGTAAGGTTTTTATAATCTTAATAAATCAACATAGAGATGATACCTATAACCGAACTAATAAAAGAATTAAAGAAGAGATATGATAAAGAGAAAATAGAAATATCATATCCAACAAGAAAAATCTATAATGGCAAATAAACCAAAATTAAGCATAGTTATTCCGACGTTGAATGAAGAAAAAGATTTACCTAAACTTTTAGAATCTATAAAGAAACAGAATTTTAAAAACTATGAAGTTATAATAGCAGATAATAATTCAAAAGATAATACCAAAAAGATAGCTAAAAATTATAAGTGTAAACTGACAAAAGGGGGTCTTCCTCCCACTGGAAGAAATAACGGGGTAAAAATCGCAAAAGGAGATTACATTTTATTTCTGGATGCAGATGTAATTCTCCCATATAATTTCCTTCAGGATGCATTAAAAGAGTTCGAAGAAAGATACCTAGAAGCAGCAACATGTGAGTTTATTCCCCTATCTGATAAAAAAATTGATCAATTTCTGCATAAATTTTCAAATGGAATTATAAGAACTTTGCAATACATTAAGCCTTTTGGGGCTGGTTTCTGTATTCTTGTAACAAAAAGAATACACAACAGGGTGAATGGATTTAACGAATCCTTAAGGTTATGCGAAGATCATGATTACCTGGAGAGAATATCTAAATTGGGAACATTTAGGATACTAAAGAATCCAAAGATTTATGTTTCAACAAGAAGGTTGGAGAAAGAAGGTCGTAGAACTCTTGCATTAAAATATGCAAAAGCGACAATTTACCAGTTGACAAACAAAAAAGATAAGATGAAAGAGATTGATTACGAATTTGGAAATTACAGTAAGGAATTATAAATCCTTTCTAATTTTCTTATGCTGTTTTCAAGGGAATAATTCCTCACAAGCTTCAAGGAATTCTTGCCAAATTTATTGACCAAATCTGGGTTCATAATTAATCTTTTTAAACATCTTGCAATATCTTCAGGATCATTTACCTTTGCTATAAATCCATTTTTATCATCTTTAACAACCTCTGGTATTGCTAATTTATTAACACCGACAATCGGCAAACCGCACGCCATTGCTTCAAGAAGAACTATTCCCTCTGTTTCTATGGTTGATGCAGTGACAAATATGTCTGCTTGATTATAATAATCCACTAATCTTTCATTCTCAACATTGCCTGTAAATTTAACATTTAAATTAATCTTCCTTGAATAATTCTTTAATCTCTCTAAATCAGGGCCTCCGCCAACAATCATGAATTTTACTTTTTTGTAACCAGAAATCAATTTCATTGCTTGTAAAACAACATCAACATTTTTCTCATAACTTATTCTTCCGATATGTAATATAGTTATTCCGTTTTTCTTCACTTTCTTCTTATAAAACTTATTTAAATCAACGCCATTAGATACAACCCCTATCCTAGCTTTTAACCCATTCTTTCTTAATTTTTTTTTAATCATTTTAGAAGGAACAGTAACAATATTGCATCCATTATAAATAAAATTGCTATATTTCCACGTTATGTATCTCATAAATTCTCTTTTTTCTAAACCTGCAAGATTAATATGCCTCAAAAAATCTGGCAGTAATGTGTGGTATGTTCCAACAATAGGTTTTTTTAAAACTTTAGCGCATAAAAATCCCTCATCACCGATACCTAAAGGGGTATTTATGTGGATTATATCCGGGTTAAATCTTTTAACTTTTTTTAACACATTTAAGAAAGTAGGTATCCTAACCTCCATCTCTTTATATCTCTTCAATAAATTAAAAGACTTTAACTCTACTATCTCAATATTTTTATGTAAATTTAATCTTTTACCTATCTTCGGACTAAATATCATTATTTTATTTCCTCTCTTAGCTAAATTTGTTGTAGAATTTAATATGGATGTAACAACACCATTTACTTGAGGTACAAATGTATCTGTAAATACAGCTATTTTCATTTACACCCCCCTTATAATTCGATCTATTGTTTTTAATGCAAGATCATTTTTATTCTGTTTATTCTTTACAGCTTTATATTTATCAAGATTTTTAATAAACAAATTAATTTTATCAACATCTAAATCCTTATAAAATGCTCCGTAATTCATTTTCTTTATATAAAGAGCATTCAAGATTTGTTCAAAGTGACCTTTTATAGGAATGCTTAGTATTGGTTTTTTTAAATAAATCGCTTCACTTATAAATGTAAATCCTCCATTGCAAATTACAGCCTCGCAGTCCCTTAAATCATTCAAGAATTCTCTTTCATCAAATTTCTTGAATTTTAAGTTCTTTTCTTCTGATGCATTATCAAAACCATAAACAATGAATATTTCATCTACCTCTTTTAAAATTTTAATGAGTTTATCATAGCTGTCTGTTGATTGATAAACCAGGATATAATCTTTTTTAGCAGGTTTAAGCTTAAAGATTTCTTCTCTTAGAACAGGAGGAATTAAAAAAATATTTTTATAGGTTCTTCTCAATTTGTTTTCATAAAAACCAGTTATAATATAATAATCAGCTTTTTTCATAAGTAACTTAATTATAAACTTAGCTTTCAAGTATTCCCATAGGTATCTTTTCGGAAAATCAAACTCTCCAGAAATAAGAAAATGCTGGTTATCTATGCTTATCAGGGGGATATCATTTTTTTTTGCATAAATGCTTGAAAATGTTTCCCAGTCGCTTATAACCAGATTAGGTTTAAATTCTTCCATAATCTTATCTAGTTTTTCAAGATTTAATCTGTAAATCTTCTTTAAATTCTTTAAAATAGTTAAATAATCAGCAATGGAATTATTCCTGAATATTAATTCAAACCCCTCTATCTTGTGAACATTATTAAACTTATTTTTAAGATAATCATATGGTCTGCTGCTGCATATAACCATAACCTCGTGTTTCCTCTTTAGATGGTCTATGATTACCTTTCCTCTTACAGCATGTCCAATGCCGACACCACATAAGCCATATAATATCCTAGCCATTATCTTTTAATTTATTTTTTCCCTGATTTATGAATCTATTAATATAATGTATTGGATGGATAACATGCTTTCTGAATGCCCATGTTCTGGAAATCATCATCCTTCTTAATCCCCCTTTACATGAATATATCTCGTTCTTTTTATTAAGAACCTGCTTTAAGAAATCATCAACATCGTCTCCTTTAGCATAAGTTAAAATCTTTCCAAGATCAAATCTGATATGGCCATCACTTCCACCAGTAAATGCCTTATTCATATCATGAGCAAGCTCCAGAGCCTTTCTATTTCCCTTTTTTAACAAGTGCCCATTCATAACCTCAATAGCATCTGTCAATTTAACAATCCCCAACCCGTCTTTATACATTCCTTTGTTCCTATATTCACCGTTTTCTTTAACAATCCCTGCAAAATGCAGAAAGCTAAATGGGTGCGGAACACAGCTTACGCAATTATAAACTTTTGATAATTCAAGTATTTCAACAGCACTAATTCCCAAGCCCCTGTATTTTATCTTGCTAATCATATTTTTTTTAATAATCTTTTTATAGAATTCAGCAAGTTCATTAACATCATAAAAATAAAACAAGATATCAATATTTTCTTTGCTTCTTGTCTCAATTCCAGGAATAAATAGAAAATCATGATTGAGTGCATTCAAACATCCTCTTATCTCGTTGTGGTCTGTTATTGCAACACCAATATGATTTTTATTGCAGATCCTTTCAACAGTATTTAATCTAGTACTTCCATCGGAATAATTTGTATGAAAATGCATATCAAAATACAATCCCTCTTTTCCAAACTTCTTAACAATATTCATTAATATTATTTAATTCAAAACCTTTATAAATCTTATCCAATCTCCCATAAAAATGGCAGTCATTTTATGTACTAGTTGTAAGGTAAATGTGGTAAACCTTCCAGGATCAGTTAAATTTAGCTGCCCAAAATGTGGAAAATCTACAATAATAAGATGCCCTAGATGCAGAAAAACAGGTGCAAAATATCGATGTGATAAATGTTCTTTCGAAGGACCAAATTAAATGGCAAAAGTTATAATAACTATAAAA
>Ga0209542_10017813_pt1 | contig 11582 bp, 9 predicted proteins | sample RifCSPhighO2_01_FD_184028 | JGI IMG/M metagenome (GOLD analysis project Ga0209542, IMG submission 184028) | Soil microbial communities from Rifle, Colorado - Rifle CSP2_plank highO2_0.1 (SPAdes) (version 2) | ecosystem: Environmental > Terrestrial > Deep subsurface > Rock core/Sediment ...
GTCTCACCAGTAACCCCTCCCGTTCATTAGGCAGCTGGTTCTCTACCACCTCACCAAACAGGATTTGTAGATATTCTCCCACTTTCGGTCCCGGGCCAATGCCTTTTGTCTCCATTACGTCCCGGCCGTTGACTTTTAGGTCCGGTATGGCAAACGGTTGTTTTTGCACCTCGGTCAGCCGTTTCTTAAATTCCTCCAACCGCCAGGAGGTTTCTCTGGCTCCCCCTCCCAGCCGGTCACCGGTACGCAAAGCCAGCATATCCGGGATATTTTCCACCCCCACATTCTTGATAAACCGCCGCACCGCGCTGTCTGTTTGCCGTTCATCCACCGTAAATTGGTGCCACCGCACCAGTCGGACAATCTTCTCTTTCTGCTCGTTGGAAAATCTCAGGCGGTCGGCTATCGACTCGGCGATCTTGGCGCTTTCCATCTCGTGGTTGTAAAAAGTTATCAGCCCGTCGGCATATATCCGCTGGGTCTTTACCTTCCCGGCGTCATGAACCAGTGTGGCCAATCGGGTCACCGGGTCCGGGCTGGGACAGTGCCGCAGGGCCTCCACGCTGTGTGTCCCTACATCATAAATATGGTGCCTCCCCGGGCTTTTTTGCTCCACCCCGAAAGCCGCCTCCATTTCCGGCAGCACAATTTCTCCCAAACCCGTGTTTCTTACCAGTAGGTATCCGTCAGCCGGATACTCCACTGCCATGATTTTCAAAAGCTCCTCCCTGATCCTCTCCCAGGCGATTTGTCGCAGTTTCTGGAAGTTTCTTTTAATGGCCGCAAAAGTTTCTTCTTCAATGTTAAACCTTAGCTGGGCCGCAATTCTTACCGCCCGCATCATTCTCAGAGCATCTTCACCAAATCGGTCATCTGCCGCCCCCACCGTCCGGACCACCTTCTTTTTCAGGTCGTCCACGCCTCCGTGAGGGTCAATGACCTCAAAATCCAAACGACCATCGGGCTTAAGCGCCACGGCGTTTATGGTAAAGTCCCGGCGCTTCAAATCTTCCTCCAATGTTTCTCCCCAATGTACCTCGTCCGGGTGCCTAGAATCTGAATACCCCTGTTCAGTCCGGAAAGTGGTTACTTCATAGGGCTTCGGCTCGGCCTTTATTCCTACCGTTCCGTATTTATTGTCGTAAAAACTGTCCGGCACTAGCTTAAGCATTTCCTCTGGTGTAGCATCGGTCGTAAAATCCCAATCCACGAGAGGTCTATCCAAAATAGCGTCCCGCACTATCCCCCCCACGATGTAAATTTCATGCCCGTTTTTAGTAAACAGTTCCAGGACATGCCTCACCTGGTCCGGCACCGTGAGTTTAATTTTTTGCATATTGTCAGTTTAGCATCGACCTAATCGCTCTCAAAACACCACCCAAGCCACTAACTACTTGGCTGTTCCAAAACCGAACCTCTTTTATTCCACAAGCCTCCAATATCCGGGTCCGATATTTATCATACTCCGCCTTTTTGAAGTGACTCTGGCCGTCTAGCTCCACGGCCAATCTTTTTTTAGGGCAGTAAAAATCCACCACGTAATTTTCGACACTGTATTGTCGGACAAACTTCGCACCCAACTGGCTTTTCTTTAGTCTAGCCCACAGTAGCCTTTCTACCTCTTTTAGTCCCCCTCTTAGTTTAAGAGGGGGAAACCCGAAGGGAGGGGGTGATATGCATCAGACCAAGGGGGTGAGGTACCCGAAGGGAAGGAGTGATATTAGTGATGTAAAATCCCCCCATGGACCCCCTTCTATCCGGACTGCTGGCCGCCGTCGCTTCTACTTCCCGCTCAGTAGATAAAAACCGGGTTATCAAGGCCTATGACTTTGCCCGTCTGGCCCACTCGGGCCAAACCAGGAAAAGCGGTGAGCCATATCTGGTTCATCCGGTAACCGTGGCCGGCACTCTGGCCAGCTGGAATCTGGACACCACGGCCATCATCGCCGGCCTGCTCCACGACACTGTAGAGGAAGGCAGCGCCCAAGCCGGGGACATCCAAAAAGCCTTCGGGGAAGACGTTTGGCGGTTGGTCAATGGCGTAACGATAGTCACGGGCATTCGCTTAACCGGCAACAAAGATGCCTATTTTGTGGAAAACCTCAGGAAAATGCTTCTGGTGATGGCCCGTGATCTGCGGGTCGTTTTAATAAAGCTTGCCGACCGCCTCCACAATATGCAAACCCTCCAATATTTAGCCCCGGACCGCCAAATCGTCAATGCCCGGGAAACTCTGGAAATCTACGCCCCCCTGGCCGAGCGGCTGGGTATGAACGAAATCGGCGGCCAGCTGGAAGACCTGGCCTTCCCTTATCTTTATCCCGGCGAGCACCGGGATTTAGTGAAACTTATCCAGCCTCTTTTCAAGTCTGCTGACGTCTACATCGAAAAATTCCGCCGGCAGCTGGTTGCTCTTCTCCAGCCCAAACTCCCCTCCGCGGTTATCAATATCCGTCACAAACACCTGTATAGCCTCTGGCGTAAACTCGCGCGTCCGGACATTGCCGGGGATCTCTCCAAAGTTCACGATCTGGTGGCCGCCCGGGTGCTGGTGGACACCGCCGACCAATGCTATCAGGCCTTGGGTCTTATCCATAACCAATTTCACCCCGTGCCTTACCTAGGGATGCGCGACTTTATCGCCAACCCCAAACCCAACGGTTATCGTTCCCTCCACCTGAACATTTTTGGCCCCGAAGGCCGCATAGTCGAGCTCCAGGTTCGCACTCACGCCATGCACCGGCAGGCGGAAATGGGTGTGGCCGCCCACTGGCAGATGCACGAGCTCAAATCCACCGGAAAGTTGTCCTCCCAAGACATCGATAAGGGTAAGTTTCAGGTTTCCGACAAGCTCACTTGGGTCAAACAGCTGATGGCCTGGCAAGCGGAAATTACCGATGACCAGGCCTACCTGGAGGCTCTAAAATTTGACGCCCTGGCCCACCGGAATCTGGTCTTTTCACCTAAAGGCGATGTCTACGACCTGCCTCACGGGGCCACCCCGGTAGATTTTGCCTACGCCATCCACACCGGCCTAGGCCACCAGGTCGCCGGCGCTCGCGTCAACAGTCAGCAAGTCGCCCTCAGTCACCTCCTGAAAAACGGCGACGTGGTAGAAATCATCGTCGATCGCAAACGCACCCAGCCCAGTCACGAGTGGCTGGACTTTGTGGTCACTACCACCGCCCGCCGCGAGATTGCAAAATCCCTCAAAACCTAAGCCAACTCAGTTCCTTTGTAGATTTTCCAGGATCGCCTCGGGCAGGGACTTTCCCAGTAAATAACTTTGTAAGACTTCTTCTGCCGTTTCTGCATCCGGGCCGTTTAAAGACCTGAGTAGCCACTCCTGTTGCTTCTCCTCCGGCGCGTTCACCAGAGACCCCAACAGTTTTTGTTTTGCCAATTTGGTTCCATCCATAGTTCTATCTTTTCACTTCCGGCCCCTTAGGCTGAGGAAAACCCCTTGCCACTTGAGCCGCCACTTTTTTGGAGTCGGTATCCGCTGTTATCCCTCTCTCCGCTACAGTTACTCCACCCACCTCCACTATTAACCCATCAGCTTTAGATCCAGCAAAAGCTCTCACCAAAATATCTACACCTGCCCTTTTAGCTTCCTGGATTAGTGCATCGACACAACTCAGAGTGCTTTTTTCTAAGTTATTGGCTGCCATAAGCATTAAAAAAACCTCCCTTTTGGGGAGGCTTGTAAAAGATTACTTCTTTACTTACCTCCCGTCACTGGCCCAATTCTGGCGCACGACGGTGTGGCACTTAATAAGTGCCAGGGAGGCAAAATAGAGCTTACTTGCAGACATTGTCGCTTATTTTAGCCACTTGGTTTGCGCCCTGTCAAGCGGTAAAATCACTCCCATGACACGCACGCTGGCCTCGCAAACCGTGGACAGGGTAGGGGAGACCGTCCTCTTAAAAGGCTGGGTTAATACCCGCCGGGATCACGGCAAAATAGTTTTTATTGACCTTCGGGACCGCACCGGGCTACTTCAAGTGGTAGCCCGCCCTGAGCTTGCCGAAGGGCTGCATGCCGAAGACGTCATTTATGTCGAGTGCTCTGTGGCCGCCCGTCCTGAGAAATTAGTCAATCCCAAACTGCCCACCGGTACTGTTGAGATCCAAGCTGCCAAAATAGAACTCATAAGCAAAGCTGCAGAATTGCCTTTTGATATGGGTAGTGAGACCCTAGAAGTTCAACTCCCGACTCTCTTAGACCATCGCAGTCTGTCACTGCGTCATCCCCGGGTTCAGGATGTTTTTCGTGTTCAGGCCGCGGTCATGGCTGGGTTTAGAACTGCAGCCCAAAACTTAGGCTGCACCGAAGTCTTTGTTCCCACCGTCGCCGCCTCAGCCACCGAGGGCGGCGCCGAAGTCTTCAAGGTAGATTATTACGGTCATTCAGCCTTCATGATCCAAAGCCCTCAGTTGTACAAGCAAATGGCCGTGCCCATGTTTGAACGGGTTTTCGTCGTCTCTCACGCCTACCGGGCCGAGCCTTCGGTTACCACCCGGCATTTATCCGAGTCCATTCAAATGGATTGCGAGATCGGCTTTACCGATTTTTCTGAACTTTTGGATTCTTTGGAATTTGTCGGCTGGGAAACCCTAAACCATGTACAAAAAACCCAAAAACAGACACTGGCCAAGTTCGCAGTTCCTCCTCTCAAGCTTGCCAAAAAAATTCCCCGCCTCACCATGCGCGAAGCCCAAAGCCTCATTAAAGAGCGCACCGGCGTAGATCACACTTCCGAGCCCGATCTCATGCCCGAGGATGAGCGGGAAATTTGCCGTTGGGCCGCGGAAGAACACGCCTCAGATTTAGTCACCATTACTCATTTTCCTACCTCCAAACGCGCCTTTTACACCGCTCCCGACCTCGCCAACCCCGAATACTCTTTAAGTTATGACCTGCTGTTTCGGGGTATGGAAATCCTCTCCGGCAGCCAACGCGTCAGTGATTACGACGAACTGGTCAAAGCTATCAAAGATCGGGGGATGGACCCGGACAACTTTGCTATGTACCTGCAGGCTTTCAGATACGGTATGCCCCCCGAAGGCGGTTTTTCATTCGGTCTGGAGCGTATTACCATGCAGCTGCTTCAGTTAGCCAATGTTCGCGAAGCCTCACTTTTTCCCCGGGACATGGAACGCGTCGATTTTCGCTTCCACGACACTAAATGACCCGTGCCTTTGTCCGCCGCTGGCTCAAACTAAGAATCAGGCTGATGACCTTCCATATTTTAGCCTTAGTCCTGGTATTTGTTTCTGCCGTTCTGGTCCTGGTCGCCCTTGCCTGGCTTCCCGCAACCAATGATCAATCCGTGGCTGACTCACAACCTACAACCTACAACTTACAACTGTCGGCTCCTCCCGCCGTTTCTGCCCTCTATTCCCTGGTCCTGGACCCAGACTCCGATCTTGTATTGTATTCCAAGTCCGCCGACGAGCCTGTGGCTCCGGCCTCCACCACCAAATTAATGACCGCTCTCATAGTTTTGGAAAATTACCCCTTAAATCAGGTTATTACCATCGACCGTTCTTTTCCCGAAGGCCAAAACATCGGCCTCGTCCCCGGTGAACATCTGACAGTGGAACAACTGCTGTACGCCCTGCTTATCCAGTCCGGTAACGATGCCGCCGAAGTTTTGGCCGAAAATTTCCCCGGGGGCCGACCCGCTTTTATCACTGCCATGAACCAAAAAGCTGCCGATTTACGACTATTCCACACGGTCTTTCGCAACCCCACCGGCCTGGATGAAGCCGGACATGTTTCTACCGCGGCCGATCTGGCCCGCCTGGCCCACCATGTTCTGAAAAACCCCTTCCTCTCACGTATTGTTGCCTCTGAAAACGCCGTTATCTCAGCCGATCAGTCTCGGGTTCTGACCAACACTAACCAGCTTTTAGGTCGCGTCCCCGGGGTCTTGGGAGTAAAAACCGGTTACACCGATGCCGCCGGCGAAGCCCTCATCACCTTAGTTGACCGCAGGGGAAAACGCTTGCTCTTTGTGGTTCTAAAAAGCTCAGACCGTTTCGCCGATACCGAATCCCTCATCAACTGGGCCTATAAATAATATCTTCAAATTAGTCCCCTCCTAGGTGAGTGGGCCGTTACTGCACGTACTCGCTGGCCACCGCCTGGACATAGGCTGTAAACCCCGCATCCCCTTCAAACACATACACTGGCTGTAGAAATGCCTGCGGATCGCTAGCTTCATAATAGGCCACACTGGCTTTTCTCACCGTTACGTTTTGGCCCGCTCGCTTGGCAATGTATCCCTGCCCTCCGGTCAGTTCAGTCCACGCCCGCTGCACTCCCCTTAGGGGATATGTGGCAAAAATATTATCGTTGGTTTGTGAAAACTGGTAATTGGCCGATACCACCCGTCTGGCACCGGACAACCCGGAAAATATCACTGCCACCGGCGAAGTATCTCCCCCCGCGGTCCTTACTTTCAATTCGTCTTTATCACCGCGGAACAGATCTACCCTGGCAAAGTTAGCTTCATAAAACAGTTCCGTCGGCACCATGGCCGACCCGGTAGCCACCAGATATTTAAATGTGCCTGCCCCATTAGCCAGTTCGGCAGGCAATAACCCCAGGCTGCTCAACCAGGATTTAGCCTCGCTCACCGCTTGATTTCCGACAGGCACCGTATGACTGGTGGGTACTCTTTTATCCTGGGTCCAATCCAGTCTGTAGGAAAACCCGCCTGAGATGCTGTTTACTACCATCTCTGCCGGTTCAGTTTGGTGCACAAATTTATATACCTGGTCGTCCACCCGGACAAAGTTGGTTGTAAAACCCAGAAGCTTGGCTTTATCTCTGGCCCTGTCTTCGGCAAATAACCGCGATTTATTAATTGAGACCAAATATACCTTGCCTTCATTGGGCAGGTTTCCGGGTAAGCCCCCCTGGATAGTCTCCAGTTTAAATTCCGGCGTCGCCTCATTAGTCTCTGCTGGAAACACCAGCTTTGGCAGTTTGCCATAAGCCACGGTTGGCGGCGGCGGCGGCGGGGGATTTAGCCGCGTATATATCGCCTTAACCAGCCTGGCCGCCCCGGGAATAAGCATCACTACCACCAGGGCTATTGCCCCCCACTTAATGCCTTTCCTGGCTATACCCGCCACTTCCGTTAAAGACGCCATGCTTTGAGGCCAATTGTATCATCAATAATGGTAAAATTTCACTACATGGTCCGCTCCCGCTTCGCTCCCTCTCCCACCGGCTTCCTGCACATTGGCTCCCTGCGCACCGCCCTCTACGCTTACGCTTTGGCTAGAGCCGGCGGCGGCAGTTTCATCTTGCGGGTCGAAGATACGGATCAGAAAAGGGAAGTCGCCGGAGCCACCCGGGCCCTGCAGGACACTTTGCACAAATTTGGGCTTTCGTGGGACGAATTTTACCTGCAGTCTGATAGGCACGCCCAAGGGATTTACCAAAAGTCTGCCGAAAAACTGGTCGCTTCCGGCCATGCTTTTTACTGTGATTGTCCTCCCAAAAATGCCAAGACCCAAGGGTATTCCACCGTCCTCAGAGATCCCTGTCGGGACCACCATCTGACTCACGGGGCCATCAAACTCAAGGTCCCCGACGACCTGCAAATTTCTTATTACGACTTTGTTCACCGCAAAGACATTGCCTGGGACTCCAATACGGTTTACGACGCCACCCTCCTCAAATCGGACGGCTTCCCTACCTATCACCTGGCCGCCATGACCGACGACTTGGCCATGCAGGTCACCCACGTTCTTCGCGGCCACGATTGGCTTCCCAGCGCCCCTATCCATCTATTGGTCTTTGATTTTTTAGGCGGCCCCCGCCCCCACATCGGTCACCTCACTGACATTCTCTCGGCCACTACCGGCAAAAAACTATCCAAAAGACGCGATTCCGTCTTCGTAGAAAATTTCCTGGAAGAGGGCTATCTTCCTGAAGCCCTGCTCAATTTTGTGATGCTGCTGGGTTGGGCCCCTAAAGATAATCGGGAACTCTTCACCTTACAAGAATTTGTCAGATCTTTTGATATCGCCGGCTTTCAGGAAGCCAACCCGCGCTTCCTCCCCACCAAACTCAACTGGTTCAATGGTCATTATATTCGACAACAGGCAAACACAGAACTTACCCAACTTGTGAAACCATACGTGAAAAGTAATTTATCAGACACACAAATTACTCAAATATTGCCATTAGTCAAGGAGAGAATGGTCAAATTATCTGATTTTGATATTCTCACCTCTTTCTTTTCCACCACCCCCGCTTACCAAGCCGGTCTTTGGTCAGACCCGGTTTCCGCCGCCTCCCATTTGGCTTATGCCGTCGCCCACTTTGACCAGTTATCGGGAACCGATATTGCCGATAAAATTAAGGTTCAAGGCTGGAAAGTGGGGGATTTCTTTATGTCTTTGCGCATTGCCGTCTGCGGCTCCCGCGCCACTCCGCCCCTCACCGACGTCATGCGCATTTTAGGCAAAGTCGAATCCCTGAAGCGAATAAACTCGGCAATTGAAAATTTATGATAAACCCTGCCCTTAACACCTCCCTCCTCAGATCCCGCTTAAAACTTAAAAACCTGCAGGCTGAAAGCGTCCTCCGGGCTCACCACCCGCATGCCGTGGCTCAGCTGGAAGCCGCCGGCGTCCGCCCGGGATCTTTGCGGGCCCACGCCGCCAAGCTTTTATCCGCCGGGGCCGTGGCCGGGAGCCTCATGCTAGCCTCCCCCAACTCCCTGCCTGTCACCGCCGCTCTTCCCGAATCGGCTCACTCCTCCCCGGTTTTTTCCCCGGATCTGCACCGCCAGACCGCTGATTTCATAAAAACCCGTTTGCCGGGATCGTTTGGTCACCTTGACCCCGCCGCCGAATCTCAGGTTTCAGATTTTTTGCATCAGCATTTTGGCCTTCACGCCTATCCCGAGTTAGAAGGCAACCGCTTAAACCATAGCTATGGCTTAATCGGCGCCGAACAGCACCTGCCCCGCTTTCCCGGGGACTCAGTCGGGGAGCACGGCGGCTTTGCCGCCTCCGGCATCACTCCCGGCCGGGGAGCCTGGGGCTATTTTGCTTCCACCCGGTCGGATCTCACTCCTGATTTAGTCGCCCAGGAAAAGTACTACTTTGCCGTCCAAACCCTTTATCTGCCGGATTGGGACGCCCGCCTGCCCTACTTACGCGACTGGTACAAATACCGGAAAATGGTGGCTATAAACCCTCAAAACGGCAAGGCTGTCGTGGGAGTAGTGGCCGACTCCGGGCCCTCCCAATTTACCGGCAAGCATTTCGGCGGTTCGCCGGAAGTTATGGACTATCTGGAGATGCAGGATGGCCGCCAGCGGGGAGCCGTCATTTTGTATTTTGTTGACGACCCACAGGACCAAGTCCCCCTTGGCCCTCTGGAGTACAATTTAGAAAGCCCGCCGTTATTGGTATCTACCTGATTATGACCGTTGTTTTCTTCGATCACTTAATAGATATAGAAACCATTACCGCCGAACTGGACGTCCACGACCTGGATGCCGAGGAAAAAGCCGAGTTAATCAAGCTGGTGGATGAAATCTTTCACCACCACATCCTAAATATAGTTCTTAACCACCTGCCCCAGGAGCATCACGCCGAATTTATTGCCCGCCTGCATGCCGACCCCACCCATCCCGATCATCTGACCTATCTCAAAGATCACGGCGCCAGCAATATCGAAGAAGAGATTACCAAACACACCCGGCGTGTCAAAGCCGACTTGCTTAAGGAAATCAAACGCGCCAGAACCTATTGACAAGTCGGCGTAAACCAAGATAATAGGGAAATGCCATCTGGTTTTCACCGTCTGGCCGCCACCTTGTCTCTTCTTTTCTTGCCGCTGTGGTATCTGGCCTCTCCCTCCCGGGTTCATGCCGCCCCCCCTGCCGATTTTGTCACCGAAACCCTCACTACCGGGCTTACCGAGCCTACATCCGTAGTCTTTACTCCGGACAGCCGCATGCTCATTTTGGAGCGGGCTGGTCGGGTTAGAGTAGTCCAGCCAGGTCAGTCAGTGCCCGACTCGACGCCCTTTCTCCAGCTGACTAATATAAATATCGCCGACGGGGAAAGAGGCCTTACCGGTTTAGCCCTGGATCCGGATTTTTCCACCAACGGCTTTTATTATGTTTTTTACACCGCCAATTCACCGCTTCGTGACCGGGTCTCCCGCTTTACTGCCCTTGGCAACACCACTCTGCTCTTCACGGAGATGGTCATTTGGGAGGACAACCAAGTAGCTCAGCAGTGGCACCACGGCGGCTCTGTCGCCGTCGGCCCCGACGGCAAAATCTATATTTCGACTGGCGATGGTTTTGATACCAATTTTGGCCCCAACCACACCTCCCAGGTTCTAAATACCTACCGGGGCAAAATTTTACGCGTCAATCCCGACGGCACTATTCCCGCCGGCAATCCCTGGGCCTCCGATGGCGACCCCAATACTCTCGATGCCATCTGGGCCAGAGGTTTAAGAAATCCCTTCCGTTTTACTTTCGATTCCGCTAATGGTCGTATGTACATTGCCGATGTAGGCGGCAACGAAGGGGACTCGATCGAAGAAATAAACGTGGGCTTGGCCGGCGCCAACTACGGCTGGCCTATTTGTGAAGGTCCCTGCGCAACCTCGGGCATGACCAATCCCTTCTTTACCTACCCCCATGCCGGTTCTGACGCCTCCATAACCGGCGGTTTTGTCTACTATGGCGGCAATTTTCCCGGTGACTATCAGGGAGACTACTTCTTTGGCGACTACGTTAGAAACTGGGTCCGGGGTCTAAATATCAATCCCGATGGCACTCTGGATAGCCAATTTTTCTTTGAGCCGACCAGTGGCTCCGTTAATGGCCCGTATGGCGAGATAGTGGATCTCAAACAAGGACCGGACGGCGCCCTCTACTACGTCGATATTGGTATTTCCTGGGAAGGCCAGAGTAATCCTGGCACCGTTCGCCGCATCAAATACACCGCCGCCAACCAGCCTCCAGTCATCACTGCCGCCTCTGCCGATGTTACTTCCGGCCCCGGCCCCACTCTGGAAGTCAATTTTATAGGCAACGCCACCGACCCCGAATCCCAAATAGTGACTTATTCCTGGGATTTTGGCGACGGCGGGACTTCTACTCTGGCCAGTCCCACCCATACCTACTTACAAAAAGGCCCCTACACCGCCCGGCTTACAGTCAGCGACGGCCCCAACCAGACTCTTTCTGATCCCATCGGCATTACCGTCGGCTCACCGCCCCAAATTGTCGTCGGTTCTCCCATTGACAATTCGCTCTTCAGGGCCGGGGATGTTATTTCCTATTCCGCTTCTGCCGCCGATCCCGACGGCACCTTGTCTGAGTCCAACTATCAGTGGCGCGTCAACTTCATTCACTTGTCTCATACCCACCCCGAATCCGTTCCTCCGGCCGGATCTTCTGGCCAATTCACTATTCCTGTTTCCGGTCACGAGATCGGCTCTACCACTCATTACCAGTTCGTCATTACGGTAACTGACACAGATGGGTTGCAGGCATCCGGCGCTGTAGATATCTTTCCCGAGACCG